>ERZ773193.656-NODE-656-length-51790-cov-30.176960_pt1 | contig 51790 bp, 39 predicted proteins | sample MGYA00511110_ERZ773193 | MGnify/ENA primary metagenome ERZ773193 (study PRJEB29015, sample SAMEA2737784) | human gut metagenome | biome: human gut; feature: human-associated habitat; material: faeces | place: China | collected 2012 ... | reverse complement strand
TGGGACGTGGATTGCGAGTGGCTAAGGGGAAGAAGAGCTGCGTGATTATAGATAATGTGGGACTGTATCGGGTGTTTGGGTTGCCTTCGCAAGTATGGAACTGGAATGCTATGTTCGAAGGAAAGCTGAAAGTGGGCAAGAAAATGGAGACTCCGAAGGAAAGAGAGTTTTTCCTGATGAACAAGGAACAAGACGGTATTCGGATTCATCCAGACTCGGAAATGATGATGGTGATGAGCCATGAAGAATTGCTCCAAACACTACAGTATCGTGAGTTTGTGGATAGCAAAGGGGAGTTCGCCATCATCAAACTGCCTGATGGAAAGATGACGGTAGTGAACCGACACGGAGAGCAGGTACTGGAGCCAGGCGATTACTATGACATGAAACTACTGAGCGGAAACATCCTGTTCTTTCGACCTCGCAGAAAGGCGAAATGCTATTATGACCTGTTGGCAAAGGCTGTCATCGACGATGGCACTAACGTAGCAGAGGCTCCCCAGGTTGTCAATATAAAAGGATGGGAGTTTATAGAATATAACGACATCTTCATGTCTCGAACCCAAGAAAATTTTTCTCTGCCATATCGTCCTTCACAATATGATTTTCTGAATTATGGGTATTATATGATATTCAGATTTAGACCTTCTGCTATCGGTTGTCAAGTATGGTACTATTGTGAGGGTAATGAAGGGAAGATGCGCATGAGCAATGAAGAGAGCAGGAATGTATGTTTCCTGCGTAATGATTACGAACATGTGTATTGGCTATGTGCTGTCCTGTATGGTGATTGTATCGTTGTTATGGACAGCAAGCAGGACTACTACCTGGTGGATTCAAATTTGAAGAAGACTTATATAGGATGCAATAATCCAAAGAATGAGAAGGAAGATTTGAATGTCGTGATGCCTCGCCTTGGCAAGAAATACTATCATGAGGCGATGTTGCAAAAGAAGGAAATGGAAGCAAACGAGATGCTTCTTTTGCATGAGAAGTCAGAGGAAGGACATGTGGAATTGTATCAAGCTGGAAAGAAATGGGGCGTGAAGATAGATGGTAAAGTTATCGTGCCACCCCTCTACTGCAGTATAGCGCAACCTGTCGGTGCTTATTGCGCCTTTGAACAGGTTCCCAGACATTGGGGCATTATGACATTGAAAGGAAAAGTGATTGTTGATGCCAAATATGAGAAGGTGGAGATTCGTGACAATGGAATCGCCGTGGTAACAGGCATTACGGGAAAGACACAGACAATCAAACTTTTAAAGGTAAAAGAGTAAAAAGGTAAAAGGGTAAAAGGGATTTTTGCTTTTTACTCAATTTGATGGCGAGGACTTGAAAATGACCCAAGAAGGATTTCCTTATACACCACTTGTGATAAAAACGCATAAAAGAAGTAGGTGGTTATGACAAAAACAGACCGATGTGAACAAGCGTTCATGTCGGTCTGTTTTTACGTTATAACTATTTTAAGAAATTGCAAGAGATGTTTGTGATTCAGGAAAATTCTCTGTCAACTGTAGATACATATTGACTTCCTTTTCTGATATACAATCATGGAATGGAAGTTTCTGAATATCACCAAAACTTGATAACTTAACTTTGATATTATGGTTATCCAGTAATGGTTTCAAGAACTTAGTTTCAAACGTGTCTTTGCCAAGTTGTTGGGCTTGAGAAATACGAAGTCTGACACTATCTTCTTGATTTTTATCCTTGCAACACTTACAGGCTGTAATAAAGTGAACTTTTATTTCACTTAAGTTGTAATCCTTGCATAGTGATAGCCAAGCATGCATTTTGATAAACGACATTGTAATCTGATGGAAAGCACCTGTGATTTTTTGAACATCAAAGCCCGATTTTAATTCTGCAAACACAAGGTGTTCCTTCTTAGAATTGTCATTTAGAAAAGCGATACCATCACAATCTTTATCGTCCAATTTAGAAGACATCTTGGAAGTAGTGTCTTTTACCCCTTTAACCAAGCTCTGGTCAAATCCCAAAAACTTACCATCGGCTGTCACTTCCAAATGGGTCATTGTAGCACTTTGTCCATGTTCTTCAACGACCCATTTGTTATTATATTCATGAGCATGCCCATTACTTATGGCTTTATCGAATATTGTTGTAAATGTTTTACTCAGTGACATCTTGTAAATAATCTCCTAAAATATCTTGATAATTCATGTTGTCCAAAATCGCATCTCTAAATGCAGCAAATGGAATACCATTACTTATGTCTTGCTTTACAGCAATTGACGTGTTATCAGCTTGCTTTCGCAACAAATAAGCGCCTATAATAGACTCATCTATTGACATATCCTCAACAATATTCACTTTCTCTGAAAGAGTTCTAAGCTTATCTGGATCATCCGTAGTCTTTTTTGCTTTTGCAAACATTATCAACTCGTTCAATCTCCTTAGGAAATAATCACTATGAGTAGTTATTTGCATTATAGCCCCATTATGACTAAGAGCACCGATAATATCAGCCATCATACGTTGCTTGAGTGGATGAAGATGAGCTTCAGGTTCTTCCACTAAGATTGCACATCTGCTAACATCCTGTTTCTTTGCCAAAATTTGCAGTGGAGCTATTTCACGAATAGAAGCTGCTGCTGCAGACACAGGCATTGAAGCGTCATTTGTAGTATAAATGTAAGTAGTTTCTTCTTTGTCTACTTCTCCTTCCAAAATCGTTCTAAACAACTTCAAGACTATTTCTGATGCTGTATCAGGTCTTGGTTTTATACGATTGAGTCCAGCCATATCGTTAAGGAACTCTGAATACATACCTGTAGTAGGTATGATTTGTTCTGTCAAGATAGGACCACGTGATGGTGGCAAAACGAATGTACTATCCAACATTTGGTAATTGCCAAAGATGTAATCAATCAATACAAAACGCAACAGGAAAGCAAATGGAGACTCATCAAATTGTGTTTTTTCCTGAATTCTGAATCTCAGATTTCCCAGAGACAATATTGTATAAATCTCCTCTTTATCAACTAAACCTGTTAGCTCCTTTTTATAGGTAAAAGCCATTGTATCAGGAACACTTTCAGGAAGTGTTATCTCTATCTGACCAGAAATTCCATCATATCCCAGCATATAGCGGAGATAAAGAATAGCATCCTTTGCCATCCATGCTTCCAAATCCTGTTTTTTTATTTCCAGAGCAGTACCAGCATCTTTAAAATCCTTAGATAGAACATTAAAATCTATATTGTTATCTACAAAGAAATGATTAAGTCTGCTGGTATTAATCAACAATTCGAAAAAGTAATGGCACAATAAAGCCAAGTAACTTTTACCCAACCCTGATTCTCCAGAAAACACCATAAGAGGAGATACCAGGATTTCAGAATCCCGGATTCTTCCCAATTGGTCTATTCTAACCTTAATACATTTCATATTTTCCCATTTTTATAAGCAAAATATTGCTTTGATTAAACTTTTTTGGGCGTAAAATTACAAAAATCGTGGCAAATTTAAGAATTTATATTATTAATAATATATAAACCGACAATATTTACCAATTAAAACGCTATATTTATGCACGTTTATACATAAAATGAGCAACTAGCATACATTTATTCCATGTTTTTCTATTTCATAGAAAGTGCATATTCCCCTATCTTTTCAAGAAGGATTTTGGGGTTCAAATAAGCTTTTTTATACTTAACCGTTAGATGCAGATGCTCGCCTATAGCACGTCCTGTGGAGCCTGAACTACCAATAATGGTACCGGCAAAAACAAGAATTTGCCAGAGCGAGCATCGTAGAGGAATAAGGCGTACAATGCTCAGAAATGGGTTTTGTACGCCTTTTTTGTTTCATTATGTTTTTTTTATCCCAATAGTTTGCTAATTCGCTGAAAATTATGTATATTTGCAAATTAAGGGAGAAAAACATCCCCGAAAGAGATAGACAGTTTAGGGTAAATATAAAAGAAAGGAGAACGAGATATGGCAAAGAAGAGACCAAAGGTAGCACTGGTTTATGATTTCGATGGCACACTGTCGCCGGGCAATATGCAGGAGTTTGGATTCATACAGGCTACAGGCAAGACAAAAGACGAGTTCTGGGAGAAAAACAGAAAGTTTGCAGAGGGTAAGGATGCCAATGGCATTTTGACCTATATGTATCTGATGCTCGACGAAGCCAAGAAGAACAATATCTCGCTCACCCGGGAATCTTTTCAGAAATTCGGCAAGGATGTAGAACTGTTCCGCGGCGTAAAACAATGGTTTTCGCTCGTGAATGAATACGGCAACAGTATCGGACTGGACGTAAAGCACTACATCAACTCCTCGGGACTGAAGGAGATGATAGAGGGCACACCTATCGCCCACGAATTTGAGAACATCTACGCCTGCTCCTTTCTCTACAACAAGGAGGGTATCGCCTATTGGCCAGCCGTAGCCGTAGACTATACTACCAAAACGCAATTCCTCTTCAAAATCAACAAAGGTATCAAACAGGTGAGCGACAACAGAAGAGTGAACCAGTATATCCCCGACGAAAAGCGCCCTATCCCTTTCCCCCGAATGATATACTTCGGAGATGGAGAAACCGATGTGCCTTGCATGAAGATGGTAAAGGAACATGGCGGTCACTCGATTGCTGTATATGATAACGAGGATAAACAGAAAACAGCCTGCCAGCTTGTCAAGGAGGGACGAGTAAACTTCATGTGCTCTGCCAACTACAGCAAAGGAAGCGTGATGAATATCATCGTAAAGAGAATATTGGATAAAATCAAAGCCGATTTTGAATTCGACCGTCTGATAGAGCTGAACCAGAAGAAGGCATGGAAGTGATTTAAAGGTAAAAGGGTAAAAAGGGAAAAGGGGAAAAAAGTAAAAAGGTAAAAGGATAAAGGGACTCTTTTGTGAATTCCTTGAAACTTTTCTTGGTTTTATCGAGGATTATGCTTAATTTTGCACACAGAAATAATAATATCAAATCATATTAATGGGAAGAAATAAATACTCAGCAGGAGAAATCAAAGAAATCGGCAAGTTGCTGCGACTCAAGAACGCAGGCAACCGTTTACAACAGAAAATGATACGCCACGACCTTCGCGTGGATTATGAATTCAATATCTCTGACTTCAATGAGCCTGGCAAGGCTTTCGGCGAGGAGGAACTGCAGGATGCCATCAAGCGTGGAGCTATCCAGATTCTCGACGATGCCACCATCGAGGCTATGAAGGCAAAACGTGCTAGAGACAAGGCTCGCGACGAGGCTGAGAGACAGAAGGAAGCTGTAGCCAGCGGTGAACAGACCGACTGGCAGGAGGCTATGAAGCAGTGGAATGAGTATTATGAAAAGTAAAAAGGTAAAAAGGTAAAAAAGTAAAAAGGTAAAAAAGTAAAAAAGTAAAAAGGTAAAAAGAACATACTGATTACGACATATACTGATTACGACATATACCGATTACGACATATACCGATTACAACATATACCGATTAATAAAATATACTGATTATAAATTATTATGGCTAAAGTATTGATAAAGACATCAGAGGGCGACATCAAGGTTCGCCTCTACGACGAGACACCTCAGCATCGTGACAACTTCATCAAGTTGGCAAAGGAGGGATATTTCGATGGCACACTCTTCCACCGTGTCATCAAGGATTTTATGATCCAGGGCGGTGACCCAGAGAGCAAGGGCGCTCCTAAAGGCAAAATGCTGGGCACGGGCGGACCTGATTACACCATCCCTGCCGAGTTCGTTTATCCACAACTTTTCCACAAGCGTGGTGCCTTGAGCGCTGCACGCCTTGGCGACGAGGTGAACCCTAACCGTGAGAGCAGCGGCAGCCAGTTTTATATTGTATGGGGAAAGACCTACAAGCAGAACGAACTGAAACAGATGGAGAAGCAGATGGGCATGCAGATGGAGCAGAATATCTTCAACCAGCTTGCCAAGGAGCATCATGATGAAATTATGAACTTCCGCCGCAACCGCGACCGCGAAGGCTTAATGAAACTACAGGATAAACTGGTGGATGAAACCAAGAAGCGCTGCAAGGAGCAGGGCTACCCAAAGTTTACCGAGGAGCAGCAGAAGGCTTACACTGAAGTAGGCGGAACCCCATTCCTCGATAACCAATATACCGTATTTGGAGAGGTGGAAGAAGGCCTTGATGTCGTGGAGAAAATCCAGAACTGTGAAACCATGCGTGGTGATAGACCTAAGGAGGATATCAGCATGGATATCTCCGTTATAGAAGAATAAAAGGCATTTCTCGCAGTTCTTTCTACAAAACTGCGAGAAATCTTTATTCTGTATCTACAACTATTCATTCGTATTAAACAAAAACAAACAAATCAAAATGAAAAAGATTCATGGAAAAATGATGAAGGGCACCACGGCCAAGAGCCTGATGATGCTCCTGGCTTTGGCAGGTTCTAACTACTGCCATGCTCAGCAAGCCACTATCGTGGTAAGCAATCCTACTTCCGCATCACGCACAGAGCTTATCTCCCTCAGCATGAACGAGGTGAAGGCGAAACTGGGCAATGCTGCCCCTAAAAAGGGAGAGGCTTACATCGTGAAGAACAAACGAGGACAGCAGATTGGCTCGCAGATTACCCACGATGGCCTTCTGCTCATAGATGCAAGCATACGTCCTCACAGCTCTGCCACTTACTACGTGAGCATCGGCAAGCCTTACCAGCAGAAGGTTTATGCCACCGGCGCTCTCTATAAGATAAGAAAGGATGATATCGCATGGGAGAACGACCGATGCGCCTACCGCGTATATGGCCCTACCCTTCAGAAGACCGGCGAGCGTTCCTTCGGTACCGACATCTGGGTGAAGAATACTCCGGATACCGTGGTTTACGAGCGATACATCAAGGATATGAACGGAAATATCAAGGGCGACAAGATTGATGCCAAGGTGAGAGCCTTGCAGAAGCAGCAGAAGGCAGAGAAGAACACAGCAAAGGCTGCTGCTCTTGCCAAGCAAATCAAGGCTCTGCAGGCAGAATCGCGCGAACTGGATATCCTCACCTCCTTCCATCTCGACCATGGCAACGGATTGGATCCTTATCGTGTGGGCGCTACCCTGGGATTGGGTGCACCAAGCCTCATGGTGGGCAAGAACCAGGTTCTGCCTTACTGCTACAAGGATTACAGGATATTGGATAACGGTCCGCTCCGCTTCACCGTAGAACTGACTTACAACCCATCTGCCGTAGGCGATATGAAGAACGTGGTGGAGCACCGCATCATCTCGCTCGACAAGGGCAGCAACTTCAACCGGATGACCGTATGGTATGACGGCTTGACCACTCCTACCGATTTCGCCACCGGTTTCCCTATCCACGAGGAGGATACCGAGAGCAAGACCTTCGCCAAGGATTACGTAAGCTATGCTGACCCTACAGATAATATCGAAGTAAACAACTCACAGGTTTACGTAGGCATTCTCTTCCCTTATGGTGTTGACAATACCTACTACCAGCTCTTCGATAAGAAGCACGATGGTGCTACCGGTCATGCGCTCGGCTTGAAACGCGGCTTGAAAAATGGGGAGAAATACAGCTACTACTTCGGTGCAGCATGGAGCAAATATGATGTAAGAAGCTATGCCGAATGGCAAATCCGCATCAAGGATTATCTGGATGCATTGAAGAATCCGCTCCTTATTGAGGTGAAATAGGAAATATATTAAACCGCAAAAGCGATAAGCCAAGATATAAAAATCGAAACAAAAAGCCGCCCTCATATCATTAGAAGAGGACGGCTTTATTGTTTTTTAAATAAAGATTATATTACTTTGTCATCTCGAAACCTACTTGCATACCATCATAATTGTTGGCGATACTGCCTACGGCGCTCAATGTAGAGCTGCCCTTGAAGGCACTGAGGGCCTTGATGAGATTGAGCAGCTTCTTCTGGTCGAAGAGAAGACTGATGCCATTGGTTGTCTTGGTGGCATAGCCCGAAGCACTCAGCAGAAGGCCCTTCAGCTGGATGGCATGAGTCTTCTCATCAAAGGTATAGGAGCCATTCCATGCCTTGCCGTCAATCTTGGCAGAGAAAGTACCATCGGTATTAAAGGTGAAGTAGGTATTGGAACTGCTGAATCCAAACTTCTTGTAATAACCTTCCAGCTTATTCTCTACCTTGCTGGCAGCAATCTCGCCACCCGCCTTAGCCAGCAGGTTCTCTGAGGTGAAGGCGCACCCTGGCTTGCTGTATTTCCAGGTATGGCAGAGATCTGCCTGCTTGAATGTACCCGAACCGATTACATTGTTCAGGATTCCGTTGATTATACTTCCTGCATTACTGCTTGAGTTGCTGCCATTACCAGCATTACTACCACCCAGGATAGCGCCCAATACGCCTGCTACGGTTGCTGCAGAATTGACGGTAGCAGAAGTATTATTAGCGGTAGTAGTGGTTGCTGCAGATGCAGCAGCAGAAGAAGTAGTAGGAGCTGCAGATGCTGTAGACGCAGAAGCAGTAGATTTCTTAGCTGTCGTCTTCTTGGAAGAAGTTTTTTTAGTAGTCTTCTTGGTTGACTTCTTAGTAGTCTTCTTAGTTGACTTCTTAACCGGCATCAACTCAGAATTGGAAGCATTCAGCGCTGCTTCGTTCATAGCGCTAGCATTGCTGCCAGCTGTGCATGCAAGCACAAGGGCAGCGAAAAGAAATACCTTTTTCATTTTTACTTTCTATTTATTTGTTTAAATCTAATTCTCTTATATCATTCGCTTTCTTCACTTTCATATTTCCCATCATAAATGAGGAAAAACTATTATAATAGATGAAAAACAGGAGAAAAGGTTTAATTTGTTGCATAAATGTTTCATAAAACGAATGAAATGTGACGATTTTGTGTCAACGATTGCACATTTTTTTGACATAAATCAAAAAAGAACGAAAAATAGACATATTTTTTCAAAAAGTATCCCCGAAAATGAACAGAATATCCTATCTTTGCAACGTTTTAAAAATCACAATAGGTTATGAATGATTTAATTAAGGTAAATTCAGAGAATCAGAATCAGGCAATCGACAGATGCCAGCAGATTCTTAATGAACGCCGCGAGGCGCTTGCCTCTAAGGCAAGAAGAAGAGATTAAGTCTTTTGTTTTTTAGCGAACAAGAGACAAGATTCTTCTTAGAAAGAGATTATTTTCAGAATGACATTCGGTTGAGAGATTCTGCTGAATCTATTTTTCCCAACAAGGAGAAAGAATGATTCAGGGAAACAGAACCCCGAAAACTGAAAATGAGAGAGATTTTTCAGAACGACTCTTAAATTTTAAGAGGAACTGAAATTTTTGGGAAAAACAAAAGTTAAAATCCCGTTGTCGTCCATCTTGCATGGTACGTACAACGGGATTTTTTCATTTTCTATCTAATATCCAGATATCCAAATCAGAATTACTTGTTCTTCTCGCCCTTCATGATAACCTCTACATGATTGCCACTCTTCAAGATAACATTCTTGAGGAAGTCGGAAATCTGAGCGCCATCGATTGACTTCACGAGATTCTTATAGTTGCTGTAATTATCAACCTTGTGAAGGTCGAACATACCCAAGGTCTGAATCCAGTAACCGTTGGTCTTCTCATCCACGCCAGCCTGCTTCAAGAGAATCTCCTTTACTTTCTGCAAATCGTCAGCATCAACCTTGGCAATCACCTCGTCCATACCCTTGAAGAAGCATGGGATGGCAACATCTGCCTTCTCTGGATTCAGCTGAGCCATACCGTTGATGGTAATCTGCACCTTGTTGTCTGCGTCAAAGAAAACGCCATAGATGGCACCTGCAGAATAAGCAGCACTCAACTCCTCGCGGATGCTGCGCAGATACTTCATCTCCAGGAGGCGTGCTGCCATATCTGCCAGCACACTGCTCTTCTGGGTATAAGGCATCTTGGCAAACCACATCTCGCGAGCCTGGCTCTGAGGATTCTCCATAGCCTTAGTGAATACATTGCTCACCTTGCCTGTAGCACAAGGCATTGGCTGGTTCTTGATCTTGATCTTCATGCCCTGGTTAGGGAGAGATGCAATATACTGCTCGATGAGTGGGAGGAGCACCTTCTCATCATAGTTGCCTACAAAGTAGAAAGTGAAATCCTTGGCATTACTGTAGAGCTGATGCCACATTTCGAGACAGGCATCATAATCGATGCTCTGGATGTCAGAAGCCTCAGGAATGCGAGCCAATTTGCTACCCAGGTAAAGGGTGCTCTGTACTGAGTCCTGATATACAAGCCTAGGGTTATTGCTCTTGTTGGCAAGAACTGTAGTATAGGTATTCTTCATGTTGTCGAATGCCTTCTGATCCTTAGTAACATTGGTCATATTGAGATAAACCAGCTGCATCATCGTCTCAAGATCCTTAGGAGTGGTAGTACCGCTCAAACCGTGACGGAAGGTAGAGAAAGAGAAATCTACACCACATTGCTTGCCGGCAAGTGCCTTCTCCAAATCATTGCTAGAGAATTCGCCCAAACCGCTCAATCCCCATACGGCACTGGCATTCTGCGCATTGATAGGGTCATTCTGATAAGCTGCATAACCGATGTTGGCAGAAGCAGCAAACTGAATCTCATCGTCCTTGAAGTCTGTCTTCTTGATAATTACTTTGGCTCCGTTGGAGAGGGTAAGCTTCTTGAAGCCCAACTGCTTGTTCTCCTCAGTCTTCTTGATTTTGCCTGCCTTAGGTGCCTGAGCCATCAGCGGCTCCTGCTTCACATTGTCCACATAAGCCTCAAGCTTCTCGCTGCGCACCTGCTTCACGATGTCGGCAAGTTCCTGTTCGGTTGGATAAACGGCACCCTCTGCCTCGTGCATGAACACCATGCTTACAAGGTTGGTATCGGTAGTACAGATCAACTGCTTCACGGCACTGTTAACCACATCTACAGAAAGGCGTGGCACTACCATCTTATAGATCTGAGTTTCATCCTCTACAGAAGGAATTGGCTCGTTAGAGATGAAATGGTCAACATACTGAGTGGTAAACTGCTCATTCTTCATCTTGGCACGGTTCTCGTAAGTCTTGTCAACATGACTCATGAATTCGTCCTTGGCACGCTGATATTCAGAAGCCGTAAAGCCGAAATCATGCACGCGCTTAGCTTCGCGCATCAAGGCAGCATATGCCTCCTTCACCTTGCCCGGCTTAGCCACGCCTACCACTGAGAAAGCATTCTTTGTACTGGAAACCAGATAGTTGCCAATATCACTACCTCCCTGCAGGAATGGACAATCTGCCTCACGGGCCATCTCAGAAAAACGAGCATTGAGCATAGAGGTTGCCACATTCTTCAAATAACCCTCAAGCAGATATGGCAAAGTACCTTTCAATGAATCAGGAGTTGTCTCGTTCTTCATCATGATGTTGATGATGTCATACTGCTGCTCCTTGTTCTTATCCACTACGTAGATGGCTGTATCGTTATCAGCTACAGGAACAGGAATCACCTTAGCAGCATCCTTAGGCACCTTAATGCCTGAGAAAAGCTCCTTGATCTTGCCCTCAATATGGTTAACGTCTACATCACCAACAACGATAATAGCCTGATTATCCGGGCGATACCACTTACGATAGTAAGCACGGAGTGTTTCAGGCTTACATCCGTCGATAACGCTCATCAAACCGATAGGCAGACGATAGCCATACTTCTCGCCTTGATAGAGTTTAGGGAGAGCACGCTCCAACATGAGCTGCTGACCTACCATACGCATGCGATACTCGTTGTGAACCACATCGCGCTCATCCTCGATGGCCTTGGTGGTAAGCGAGATGCCATTGCTCCAATCCTTCAGGATGAGCATACATGAATCTACGGCAGAAACACGGGCAGTAGGCACATCGGTGAAGTAATAAACGGTCTTGTCAACACTGGTATAAGCATTCAGATTACGGCCATACTCCACACCGATGCTCTGCAGATAGTTCTGGAGGGTATTGTCCTTGAAGTGCTCAGTACCATTGAAGGCAAGGTGCTCAAGGAGGTGAGCCAAACCGCGCTGGTCATCGTTCTCATTAATAGAACCTACTTTCTGGGCGATATAGAAGCTGGCTACATGCTCAGGATAACTGTTGTGGCGAATGTAATAGGTCAATCCATTGTCAAGATGACCAATCTTCACATTCTTATCCACTGGGATAGGTGGCATCTGCTGCGCCATCGCTGTTCCCACAGAGAGCAGCAACAGTGCTGCTGCGAAAATTTTTCTTAATCTCATTCTTCTCTGTTTATTAATAAATATGTAATTATTAGCTATTTCTGCTGCAAAATTACATAAAAATTAAAAGATTTGCAAGCATTTGGAAGATTATCTTTCCAAATGCCTGCAATCTTAACATAAAACTAACATTGGAAGCTCTTCATCCATGAGCCACGGAAGAGGCGGATAAGAAAGAGGATGCCACGGAAGGTAAGCTCCGTAGCCATAGCTATCCAAACTCCCTCCAAGCCATAGCTTTTCGAAAGCCCATAAGCCAGGGTAAGGCGCACCAGCCACATCGTGCTCAAGTTGATGGCGGCAGGCTTCATCGTATCGCCCGCACCCACGCAAACGCTATAGGTCACGATACTCGCAGCAAAGAAAGGCTCTGCAAATGCCTCGATTCGGAGGCAGACTGTACCCAGTTCCCGAATACTCTCCACCGGTGACAGCACCCCTATCATCTCCGGCGCAAAGACATACATCACTACGCCCATCAATGCCATCACTCCCATGCCCAATCCTACCGTCATATAAGCAAAATTCTTGCAGAGATCCATGCGTCCGGCACCATGCGTCTGCCCCACAAGCGTAGATGCTGCGTCGCCGATACCGTAACCCGGCATATAACAAAGGCTCTCAGCAGTGATGGCAAACGAATGGGCAGCAATGGCAATATTGCCCAATGGTGCCACAATCATGGTGCTCACTATCTGCGCACCGCTCATCAGGATATTCTGTATGGCTATCGGGATACTTATCTTGCAGGCGTGCCTTACATATTCCTCTACCCATCTGAACGGTACCCTATCCTGACGGAAATTGAGCAGACGGTTTCTGAATGCCGAAAGATAGAGATTGGGCAAAGAGATGCTGATATACGCCAAAGCCGTACCCATCGCTGCTCCCACCACACCCATCTTCATAATATAAATGAAGAGATAATTGAAAGCCACGTCACACAGACATATCAATACAGCCATGATGCTGGGCGTATGCATATTGCCTGCCGACTTGAGCATCATCTCGGAAATATGATACAGGAACACAAACGGCAATACTAGACTGTAAATCAGGAAATAGCGAGAGGAATTGGGAGCGATGTCCTCACCTCCACCCAGCCAATAAGGCAGATGGGAATGAATGCCTACACCGATAAGCGTAACGAAGAGGCTGAAAGCCACTCCACATATCAGGGCATGACGATATACCTGGCGAGCCTTCACCAGGTCGTTGGCACCAATGAAATGAGCTACCTGCACCGAGAAACCGGTGGCTGCTGCACTCAGCAAGCTACCTATCAACCAGGTTGTTGACTCGATAAGTCCTATACTTGCCGAAGCCTCAGCGCCTAGATGCCCCACCATCGAAGCATCAATAAAAAACATCAGCACGGTAGAAATCTGTGCCAGCATGGAGGGTACACTCAAACCAGCGATGAGATTCAGCTTCTCACCGCCTGTCATCGGGCGCCCTAAGCGGATAGACTCCATCAGATAATCTGTCTTATTCTTGAATAGCATTTTTTCTTCTATTTATGAATTTACACAATCTATTTATGAGTAAAACGTAAAATCTATCAATTTATGATTTAAACGTCACCTATTTATAATTTAAACGCAAAAAAAGGCGACTCCAAAAAGGAATCGCCATTTTTATTTTTTTAATACATGTTTCGTACCTTTGTTTTTCCCAAAACTTATCTCCCACTGAAGCGGGACAGTACTGTCATTAACCTAGAATAAACAACCTATTTAACCTAACAAACTAAATACCTGTCGTCCTTGAATAAACAATCTTTCTTTACCTTAACTAACACCTAATATAAAAAAACTAACAACCTTAAACCTAAAAACTAAACCTATAAAATCTATTACCTAACTAAAAACCTAAAACTCATTTTTTCTGATGCAAAGGTACAACTATTTTTTGAAACTGCAATACTTTTTCCCATAAAAATGCATGAATCCAACATTTTTTGACGTAAATCAAAGATTTGTGTGCGAACACGAACACTTGTTAACACATCAGAAAGGTCTCTTAACACAAAAAAGAAACGTTCCTGAGAATGCCATATCATGCAATCTCAGGAACGCTCCTCTTTATTTCCCTATATAAATAATTAAGGTATGAACTCCCATATATAATAGATATGAGCCCTATATATAAATAAGGTGTAATTTATGAAATCCTTACTCAGTAATCCAAGTACCCTGCTTCTTGCCTGCTTCTACTGCTCTCGAACCAGGTACTACCTGACCAATGCGGTAGTAGCTGTCCAATACTATCTCAAAGCGAAGCATTGAATAGGCAGGAATTGTGCTACTCGAACTCTGGGTTGTGCCATAAGCCAACTGATATGGCATGTAAACCATCCAGCGGTCGCCTATATGCATATTGAGCAATGCAGTGGTAAAACCATCCACAAGGCTATTTACCGCATAAGTTGCAACCTGAGCAGTCGTCTTATCGTATGTGCCATCAAAGGTCTTATCAAATACATAACCAGCAGGATAAGTATCTGTACCCAGCATTCTACCACGATAGCTCACCTTCACCGAATCGGTATACATCGGACAGCCGCTACCCTTGCCCTTATCCAGAACATGAACAACGATATAATCAACATCCTTGTAAGAAAGAGAAACTGTATTACCGTTGGCATCCTTGTTAGGCGTCTGGTTTTGCAACGACCAGTTGAGTATCACCTTCCATTCATCGCTGCCGTTGGCTATCTGCTGACGGGCATACGCCAAAGTATCGGCAAAAGCCTTCTCGTTACGCTCCTGCCAGTTTGCATACTCATCTACGGTGTTGTCATCCTCGCTACATGATGACAGTACGAATACTGCCATCATGAGCAAGAAGAGATATTTAGAAATTCTTAATTTCATTACCAAGTTTCTTTAATACGCTAGTAATACTTACGCGTTCCTCGATGATGCTGCGGAGATCAGAGATTGCAACACGCTCCTGCTCCATGGTATCACGATAACGGAGAGTTACCTTATGATCATTTGGAGTCTCGTGGTCAACGGTAATACAGAATGGAGTACCGATGGCATCCTGACGGCGATAACGCTTACCGATGGAATCCTTAGGATCGCCATAGTGAGTGTTGAAGTGGAACTTCAACTCGTCAACAATCTCATGTGCCAACTCTGGCAAACCATACTTCTTATCCAATGGGAACACAGCACACTTAACAGGTGCCAAAGCCTCTGGCAAACGCAAAACAACACGTGTCTCGCCATTCTCCAGTTTCTCCTCGCAGTAAGAGTGGCACATTACGCTGAGGAACATACGGTCTACACCGATAGATGTCTCTACATCGTAAGGCACATAGCTCTCGTTCTTCTCTGGATCGAAGTACTTGATAGAGCGGCCGCTGTACTTCTCGTGCTGAGAAAGGTCGAAATTGGTACGGCTGTGGATACCCTCCACTTCCTTGAAGCCGAATGGCATCTTGAACTCGATGTCGGTAGCAGCATTAGCATAGTGAGCCAGCTTCTCGTGATCATGATAACGGTAGTTCTCGTTACCCATGCCCAGTGCCTCATGCCAAGCCAGACGAACCTTCTTCCAATACTCAAACCACTTCATCTCAGTACCAGGCTGGCAGAAGAACTGCATCTCCATCTGCTCGAACTCACGCATACGGAATACGAACTGACGGGCAACAACCTCGTTACGGAAAGCCTTACCAATCTGGCAGATACCGAATGGCAACTTCATACGACCGGTCTTCTGAACACTCAGGTAATCTACGAAGATACCCTGAGCAGTCTCAGGACGGAGATATACCTTGCTTGTAGCATCGCTGGCAGCACCCATCTGGGTAGAGAACATCAGGTTGAACTGGCGAACGTCTGTCCAGTTCTTGGTACCGCTGATAGGGCAAACGATACCCTCGTCCTCGATAATCTGCTTCAGCATCTCCAGGTTAGGACCCTGCATAGCCTCAGTATAGCGGGCATGGAGGTCATCAAACTTCTTCTGGTTCTCCAGAACGCGAGGATTAGTTGCACGGAACTGAGCCTCATCAAAGCTATCGCCGAAACGCTTCTGAGCCTTGGCAATCTCCTTGGCAATCTTCTCCTCATACTTAGCCATGTGATCCTCGATGAGCACATCGGCACGATAACGCTTCTTTGAATCGCGGTTATCAATCAATGGGTCATTGAAAGCATCTACGTGTCCAGATGCCTTCCATACTGTAGGGTGCATGAAGATAGCTGCATCGAGACCAACAATGTTCTCGTGCAACAACACCATACTCTGCCACCAGTACTGCTTGATATTGTTCTTGAGCTCAACACCATTCTGACCATAGTCATAAACGGCAGCCAAGCCATCATAAATTTCACTACTTGGGAACACGAAGCCATATTCCTTGCAATGGCTTACAATTTTCTTAAAAACATCTTCCTGTGCCATGATTAAATCTTATTTTTTTCAAATTTTCGGCAAAGATACTCTTTTTTCTCGAAAAAATGTTGTATTTTTGCCATAAATTAATAAAATAAGTATTAAAAGCTACATATGAGCGACGAAATTAAAGATAAAAACGAGATAAATGAGGAAAATACGCCTCAAGAACACTCCGATTACAAACCGGTGAACCGTTTTGATGCTTCTGCCGTACATCACCTCAGCGGAATGTATCAGAACTGGTTCCTCGACTATGCATCGTATGTGATCCTGGAGCGAGCCGTACCTCATATCGAAGACGGATTGAAACCCGTACAGCGACGCATTCTCCACTCCATGAAGCGCATGGATGACGGAAGATACAACAAGGTGGCTAACATCGTGGGACATACGATGCAGTTCCACCCTCACGGAGATGCATCTATCGGAGATGCCCTCGTACAAATGGGACAGAAAGACCTGCTCATCGACACACAGGGTAACTGGGGCAATATCCTCACGGGCGACCGTGCAGCCGCTCCCCGATACATCGAGGCACGACTCTCTAAATTCGCCCTGGATGTAGTATTCAACCCTAAAACTACCGATTGGCAACTCTCCTACGACGGAAGAAACAAAGAACCTATCACCCTGCCAGTCAAATTTCCACTGCTTTTGGCACAAGGTGCCGAGGGTATCGCCGTGGGATTGAGCAGCAAGGTATTGCCGCATAACTTCAACGACCTTTGCGATGCAGCCATCCACTATCTCAAGGGAGAACCTTTCAGTATCTACCCCGATTTCCCTACTGGTGGTGCCATCGACGTAAGCAAATACAACGATGGGCAGAGAGGTGGTGTTCTGAAGGTAAGAGCCAAGATTGACAAACTCGACAACAAGACGCTCGTCATCAGCGAGATACCATACAGCAAAACCACGGTAAGCCTCATCGAAAGCATTACCAAGGCAGTAGAAAAGGGAAAAATCAAGGCTCGTAAGATAGAAGACGTCACATCGGCGAATGTAGAAATCCTCGTACATCTTACTCCTGGTACTTCTTCGGATAAGACGATGGATGCACTCTATGCCTTCAGCGATTGCGAAATCAACATTTCGCCCAACTGCTGCGTCATAGAGGACAACAAACCAAAGTTCCTCACCGTGAGCGATGTACTCAGACATAGCGTTGACCGCACAATGGGATTGCTCCGCCGCGAATTGATGATACGTAAGGGTGAGCTGGAAGAGCAGCTCTTCTTCTCTTCGCTTGAACGCATCTTCATCGAGGAACGCATCTACAAGGAGCGCAAATTCGAGCAGAGCAAGAGTCAGGATGAGGTAGTGGCATTCATCGATTCAAAACTGGAGCCTTTCAAGGACCAGATCTTCACTGCAGAGGTTGATGGCAAGGGAAATGTGGAATACTCCTTCCACCGTGACATCACAAGGGAAGACATCCTCAAACTCCTGGAAATCAAAATGCAGCGCATCCTGAAATACAACAAGGATAAGGCTGATGAACTCCTGATGAAAATCAAGGCAGAATTGGCAGAAATCGAAAACGACCTCGCCCACATGACCGATGTTACCATCAACTGGTTTGAATATCTCAAGGGCAAGTACGGAAAGATGCATCCAAGAAGAACCGAAATCAGAAACTTCGATACCATAGAGGTAACCAAGGTGGTAGAAGCCAACCAGAAGCTCTACATCAACCGACAGGAAGGCTTCGTTGGTACAGGATTGAAGAAGGATGAATTCGTATGCAACTGCTCTGACCTCGACGACATCATCATCTTCTACAAGGATGGAAAATTCAAGGTAACCAAGGTTGCCGACAAGATATTCGTGGGCAAAAACATCCTCCACGTTCAGGTGTTCAAGAAGAACGACAAGCGAACCATCTACAACTGCGTATATCGTGATGGCAAGCAGGGCGACTACTTCATCAAGCGATTCAACGTAACCGCTATGACGCGCGACAAGCTCTACGACATCACGCAGGGAACTCCGGGAAGCCGCATTATCTACTTCACCGCCAATCCAAATGGCGAAGCAGAAATCATCAAGGTAACGATGGAACCGGATCTGAGCAAGAAACGCCAAAGTATCTTCCTGGAGAAAGATTTCTCTGAAATCCTCATCAAGGGACGTGCTGCCAAGGGCAACCTGCTCACCAAGCGCACCATCCGCCGCATCGGATTGAAGAGCCACGGACACAGCACCCTGGGAGGAAGGAAGGTATGGTTCGACCCTGATGTAAACCGCATCAATTATGATGAGAACGGCAGATTCCTGGGAGAATTCAACGATGATGACTCAATCCTTGTAGCATTAGACAATGGCGAATTCTACATCACCAACTTCGATGTGAACAACCATTACGAGGACAACATCCTGAGATTGGAGAAATGGGATGAGCACAAGATATGGACAGCCATCCTCTATGATGCCGACAATCAGGGTTATCCATACATCAAGCGATTTACGATGGATGCCACCAAGCGCCATCAGAATTTCATGGGTGAGAACCCTAACTGCAAGCTCATCCTCCTCACCGATACCCCATTCCCTCGTATCAAGGTCACCTATGGCGGTGTAGACGCCATTCGTCCTGCCGAGGAAATCGATGCCGAGCAATTCATCGCCCAGAAGAGCTTCAAGGCAAAGGGTAAGCGCCTGACGACATTCAAGCTGGAGAGCATAGAAGAACTGGAGCCGACAAGATTCCCGGAGCCATCACCAGCCGATGATGATTCCGATGATGATTCATCGAATGATGACCCTAATGCATCTTCCTCTTCAGAAGTCTCAGAAGAAAATCTCGACCCTGATGCTGGCAAAAGCGAACAGCAGGTTATTGATGAGTTAACTGGTCAAACCAACCTCTTCTCCGAAAAGGATTTCGAAGAAGAAAAAAAAGACAAAGATTGGTTATCAAAGCAATAGAGACTCAAAAAATTCCCGTAAAGGATTTCGATGTATAAAAAAAGGGAGCTTAAAGCATCAATTGCCTTAAGTTCCCCTTTTTCTTTATATATGATATATACGCTGCAGCAAAGAAAGCGCCTTTTACTTCTTATATTCCTGCAGCTTCCCCAGGCAATAAGCCTTGAAATCACTCCAGTGATAATAAGGTGCTATATCGCTCTTGATAGGAAGTGTTGCCTCATCCTCGCAAAGCAAAACCTTCACCAGCACATCGTTCGCCTTGTTGCGATAGAACACAAACTGAAGGTTAGTAGCCATCGGAGTAATCTTATAATCAAACCACTGGGTAGCCACCTTCTCCGGATCCTTGATCTCCTCGCCATATCCGTTCAGGTTCAGAAGACAAGTGAGCGGAGTGACCATCGTATCATGACCATATCTCAAGGTTGCACCCGGATGCTGAAGAGCAATACAGCTATCAGCCTTCTCGATGATATCCATGAGAAGATTACGCTGAGAGAATGGCTGAACATTGCCCGTATAAGGCGAATTGCCATAAGATACCTGCCATCCTAAATTGCTCTGCAACCAATTCTGATAAAGCTCCTCCTCTGTAAAGAGATCATAGAGAGATACCTTACCTCTCAACTCTGTACCCTGAATAGAGCTTGCCATCTCATAGAGACGCCAGTTAAGATCACTTTGGTCGATATTCTGCTTCATCCAAACAGGGTCGTTGAAAAGTTCCTGCATCACTCGGCTATAGCAGGCATGCTTTCGGGCAAAATCCTCTCTTACCACTCTTCTTCCCACACTATGCTTCAAGCTATCCAGATAACTATCGCCCTGATTCATGTAATACATGTCGTGATCGCTGGCATCATGGAAGATATGGAGTTTCGGATTCATGCGAAGCATCTGATGTAAACCGTTCTCCATAGAAAGGATGCATCGGATAACCAATGTGCTTCGAGCCTCAATATTCGCATTACCGGCAAAAATCTCAGGGAATCGCTCCATCATTCTTCGGGTAATACCCTGATGCTGCAAAGCACCAAGTGGAGTCAACTCGCCATCGCGTCCCTTCGCCTCTTCACGAATCATCTTCACCTTTGCTAATGTCTCCTCACCTTTGGCGGTCAATTTACCCTCCTGCTTTGCCTTCAACAGAGAGAAATAAGGCACATCATACGCCTTTTTGCCAATCATGAATCGGGAGCCATGACGGCCATAGTGGCTCAGATAGAAAGGTTTGTATCCTTTAGGAGCAGGAGTCAACTGCTTCTGAGGTCCGCGATAAGCCACATAGTTACTACCTGAGAGCGTAATGTCTCTCTTAAAATCCTCCTGAGGAGTCTGGGCCGTCATAGGCATCGCAAAAGCAAGAGATGCCCACAATAATAGATTCTTTGCGTTCATTGTTACTACTTAATTTTATCTGTTATTTTCCTTCTTACCAGTTCATCAAATTCTTTAGGAATGGCAACAATTCCTTTGCCATCTTTTGATGCTGCAACTTGCTAGGATGCCAGCTGGCACCATATCCCAAGTCGCCTTTCTGAAAAGTGAAGTCAAAGCGATAAATCTCCTTATCCCCCAGCTTCTTCGCCTTCTTTATCTTGCCTTTTTTATCCACTACCGTCTTATTCACCAAAGTGAAACCGCTCTTGTTGGCATCTGCGCAGATTCTGTCAAGGGCTGCTCTCTGCTCGCTACTCTCCTTCTTCCCGAGCATAGGTCCTGTCAGGAGCACAATCTTGGCATCAGGATATTTACTTCTCACGGTAGTAAGGAACATGCGGTAATTCTTCTCATAAAGCTGAATATCATAATTATCCGTAGAAAGGTCATTGGTACCTAGGTTGATGCAAACCAGTTGTGGCTGATACTTGGCAAAATCCCATTTCTCATCATGCTTATTAAATAAGGTATATTCATACTGCCAAGGCATATTCTCTGCAGAACCTGTCTTAGGACCATCATAGTTGCGATATACACCGATACCACTGCGGGAGATCGAAGTATGCTGCGCCTTCAGGCTATCGCTTACGATATTGGCATAAGTCAGCCAATGGTTCTCCGTCTCATCCTCAAAAGGATCGCTCATCTCGATGCTCTCTACACCATATCCGCAAGTGATAGAATTACCGATGAACTCTATCTTTCGCTCAGACAAAGCTGGAGCCTCAACGAGTTTACAACCCTTATCCAACACGAATCCACGGAACTCTGGGTTGCGGAACAATCCCTCTATCACATACATCACCTTCACATGATGCACGCCCTTTGGCAAGGCTGTAGCCAGCGTAACCACCGAATCACGTTCTGCATTGAATCCTACCTTAAAAGGTTCACTGCCATCAACTTGTGCCATGAAATATCCCGTCATCGGACGGCACATCATCTTCAAGGAAGCCCCCTGGAAGTTTGCCTCAATGGTAGTACCTGGGAAATTGAAGCTAGCCACATCCGGATTCTTCCCGAAGCTCACACGTCCCATGTATTGAATCATGGGATGAGATGCCTTCACCACCTCTCCCTCGACAGGAAGCGTGGTAGAAGTCTTTCCATTACCAGCGAAGGCAGCAGCGCTCAGCATTATTGCCATCAATAACAAATTCATTTTTTTCATCATGATTATTTTTAGTTTGCCTGCAAAAGTACCATTATTTCTTGTAAAAAACAAACAAAACCGCTTTTTTCTGCTCATTTCTTCTTTTTATTCATTTTTTTGTTGTACCTTTGCACTCACGAATGCGCTTGTGGCGAAATTGGTAGACGCGCTAGACTTAGGATCTAGTGGTTCAGGCCGTGTAGGTTCGAGTCCTATCAGGCGCACCCAAGAAAATCCTAACTGCTTGATAATAAGCGGTTAGGATTTTTTAGTTTCTAGAAATTACCAACATTTTGCCAACATAATTCCAAACTAAATTGAATCGGTTGGCAAAAGCAAGGCTTCATTTTACATACTTTCACACTATTTCTTGCGATTACACACACCACTTTAGTTTATCCCCATACATAGAGTTTTTCACCCCAAACTGAAAAAATCACAAAGAAAATACATTTTCCTCCTAAATATATGCCCTACTTTCAAAGAAAAATATTATCTTTGTATCAAAAATAAACATTTTATTCATAATGGAGTATATTGATTTCAAAAGACTGATAGATGCTCTGACCGCCAAGCCAAAAGAGACGGAGTGGTTAGAGTTCAAACATAATTTTCATTCTAAGGAAGAGATTGGCGAAAGAATCTCTGCCCTGTCAAACAGTGCCTATTTGAGCAATATGCCGTTTGGTTACATAGTATTTGGTATTGATGACGAAAGCCATGACGTAATTGGCACAGACTTATATGGTAAACAGAAAATGGTTGGCAACGAAGAACTGGAATCCTGGTTATCAACCCGTCTGAATCCCCGTATTGACTTCGAAATAATCGATGATTTTGATTATGAAGCCAACGGGCATGTCTGCATCTTCAAAATACCAGCTACAACAAACCGCCCTGTAAGTTTCCTGCATGAGTCTTATATCAGAGTGGGTACCATTACCCGAAAGTTGAAAGACTTTCCGGCTAAAGAAGCCAAGATATGGAAAGGTGGTCAGAAGCCATTGGAAAAGATAGTCTTGAAAAAGGGCTTGTCAGGACAGGATGTGTTTTCTTTTCTCAGTGCAGAAGTGTACTTTGACATGATGAACTTGCCACTTCCACAAGATATCAATGGTATCTTAGATCGATTCCTGTCAGAGAACCTGATTACCAAAGATGAAATCGGATATGGAATTACCGAACTTGGCGCAATTCTGTTTGCCAAACACCTTTCCGACTTCGATGGCTTGAAAAGAAAAATGGTTAGGGTCATTGTCTATAAAGGTAAGGGAAAGATTGAAACAATTCGCGAAAAATCATTCGACAAAGGTTATGCCATTAGCTTCGAGGAAATGATTGCCTGGATAAACAGCCAACTTCCTGCCAACGAAGAAATCGGTCAAGCTCTAAGAAAAGATACGCGTATGTACCCAGAGATTGCGATACGTGAGCTAACTGCAAATATGATTATCCACCAGGATTTTGCAGAACAGGGATTTCCTATGATTGAAATATACTCCGACCGCATTGCGTTCTCCAATCCTGGGCAACCGCTTATCAGCGTAGAGCGTTTCATCGATGAGTACCAATCCCGAAACGACTCTCTTGCCGACATCATGCGCCGCATAGGTATCTGTGAAGAGAAGGGAAGTGGTATGGATAAGACTATCTTCTATGTAGAATTATACCAGTTACCTCCTATCCGCATCCAACTTCAAGAAACCCGAACGGAAGCTACTGTATTCACCTACCGTAAGTTTGCCGATTTGGATAAGTCTGAAAGAGTGATGGCCTGCTATCAACACGCTTGCCTCAGGTATGTTTCAAACGAGAAGATGAACAACCAATCTCTCCGAGGCCGCTTGGGCATTGAAGACAAGAACTACCCGATGGCTTCCAGAATCATAAAGGATGCCTTGGAAGCAAAGATGATAAAAGAAGAAAACGCCGAGGGTAATAACCGACATAATTACATCCCGTATTGGGCATAACTCATGTAACTGGCATGTAACTGGGCGACTCGAAACAGCCCTTAAACAGAGCAAAAGCCCTTTAAAACAGTGCTTGGCGCATGTAACTGGCATGTAACTGGCATGTAACTGAATAAAAGAAGGCTCGTATGGACAATGCTAGTTTTCAAACAGAGTTTATACATAAAAAATAGATAAAATGAATTTATTAGAAATCTTAAAGAAAATATTTTCTTGTACCATGCCACAAGCTGCTTCAGAAGGAGATATGGATTCTATATCTCCCTCTGATAAAACTAATGATACCGCTTCTGCAGACGATGCAGAAGTAGAAGATATGGATTCTGTATCTCCCTCAGACAAAACTAATGATACTGCTTCTGCGGACAATGCAGAAGTAGAAGGTATTCAATCTGTTGTCTTAAAAAGAAGTAAAGCAGAAGTAATAGAAGGATATGGCCAAGTTCGGACAATGGCAGATATTCTTATAAGTATGAATGATCAATATCATTTTCATAGCAGTGAAGAAGCTGTTGCCGCTGTTATGAAATTTATTGGATCGCAAAGTCCATGTCATTTTGCAATCTCTGGGAAGGCGTTTCATTTTATAGCTGATGCACTTTATTCTTCTAAAGCATTTGTAGATAGAAGGTTAAATAAAGATGCCTTTTTGGATAACTTCACTATTTCTCAGTTTGAAAAGAACTGGGATAATGCAATGTACCGATACTATTACGCTAAAATATGGAAACTAATTTGCTATTTTGATGAGTTTAGAAGATATACATCTCCTGGGCAAATTTATAGGGATTTGAAAAAAACAATATCTCCGGAGTATTTTGGTTACAGAGGATACCCACAACATTTCTTTAGATGTGCTATAGAAGAGGCGTGGGAGAAAATAGCTCCAAATAATTCAATTGATCCGGTTTTGCTTGACAAGTATATGTTTAGAAATCATGAAGTAGCTATTCAAACACTAGGCCTGGAAGCTACTATACGCAAAGATTTCGTTCAGGACTATTGTCACACCGATGTGTATTTTCCACAGAAAGTTGGTTCTGCTCCAGTTTATATTGAGAGAATTGTTGGAAATAGAAGAATATTTTTAAAATCTTGTGGAGAAGGAAAAGGTCCTAACAATAATCCAGAGTTATTGGAATTCAATATTGCATGTAGATTGTTACTGGAGGACTCTAAGTACGATATTTGGGAAGATAAAAACCAATCAATGTTATTCGTCCCTAAAGAGGATATATCTTTACCTGCTTATTACTATTGCAGTTATTATTCTTGTGGAAAAATATTATTCGAGGACAATGACCATAAAAAGGAATTTCTAAAAGAAGGAATCAATGGCAGGCAATTAATGAATGAGAATGACAGAAAAGCTCTCATAAAACACTTCAGTCATGAAAATATTCAATAGTGATATACTGATAAAAAAGACGAGCTGCAACTGTGCGGATTTGCCAGGGCATCCAATTCCGCCATCTGTCAACCTCTTTGTGAAGGTGACTAAAGGGTGTAATGCCCATTGTGCTTTTTGTAGTAATGCAGGATGCCAAAGTCCAACATCTTTGTTTGATATAGAAAAAATGATTCGCATCATATATGAACTAAAAAGCAAAGGAATCATTGTAAATCGAATGAATATTACCGGAGGGGAACCATCTGTGGTTTCCCCTTTGGTTGTTCGTATTCTTGATGCCATAGACAAAGAGCATTTTGATGATGTACACTTACATCTTAATACCAATGGGGTTACTGTGCAAGCACAAGACTTGATGCAACATCCTCGTTGGGATAGTATTTCCATGTCATTGCATCATTATGACGTCAATCGTCTGTCTGACTTATATGGATGTGAAATACCAGCACATTTGTTACATTTTACAGGTGTAGATAAGCAGAAGATAAACTTTAGCTGCAATCTTATAAAGGGATACATTGATAATAAGGAAGAAGTTCGAAAAATGCTGGATCTAACTTTAGATACAGGTATCCGTCGCATAGGATTTGTTGCCCTTATGCCAGTTAACAGCTTTTGCAAAGAACATTTCATTGATATTGATGATATTCCTTTTGCAGAAATACCGCATGTTTATTTTACCGGGGCAAAAGACAGGGGAACGGATTGCAAATGCAGCAATTATCTTTACAACAAGAATCTCAGGATCTTAGAGATTTATATGCGCAATTATGCAAATCCACAATATTGTGAATCATCTCTTGTCTATGATGGAGCGTATCTTCGCCAAGGTTTTTACAATAACAATATTATTTATTGACAGAATGGTTAATTTCACAGAAATATTTGAAACCAGAAAGAATGACTCTCGCTGGAATACCTCTTATCCACTTTCTCCGGACGATTGGAATATATATCGTGTACCAGAAGAATTGTCATTTTCTGAAGAAGAAGAGTTGTCTTTCTATATTCATATTCCATTTTGCAAAAAGCTATGCTCTTTTTGTGAATATACAAGAATGCTTTGCCCTAGCGTGAAGCTGCAGGATCAATATGTAGATACATTAAAGCATGATGTTTTTACTTTTATGGAAAAATACCCGTCTATCAAGCTTTGCGGACTTGATGTAGGAGGGGGAACTCCAACTGCCGTGAGCCACAAATCGTTTGAGAATTTGATGAGTTTATGTAGCTCTGCCATGAGCGCTTTAACCATATCAGACAGTTTTACACCTAGTATTGAGGCTACATTTGAAACCTTGACAGCTCAAAAAGTTGATTTGTTGACATCTGCAGGTTTTAAGCGAGTATCACTTGGAATACAATCAACTTCTTCTGAAGTACTGTCATGCAATCATCGTGATTCACCGGATCTTGAATATATGAAAAAGTCAATCTCTATGTTGCATGATAAAGGTGTCTGCATTGTAAATTTAGATATGATGTATGGGTTGAAGGGACAGTCAATAGACAGTTTTCGCAAAGACATGCAAACTTTAAAATATCTACAGCCAGAGCAAGTTACAATTTATGAACTACGCACTAATATGATTAAAGAACAAGTTCACATGTCAAAAGACGAGTTATATGATGCATATTCTTTCTTATATCATAGTTTGCTTGATTTAGGCTATCATGCCCGCTTCGGACAGAATACTTTTTCTAAAAGTTCTAATGATATTGGTGTAAGTTCTTATTTGAGAGAAAGAATGATGAATGCTGGTTCCTATAAGGGATTTGGTATTTCAGCACAAAGCATGAGCCGCAACGGAATATCCTATAATGTTGGCAAACTCAAAACATCATTCAAGGATTTGTTAGAAAGCAAAACTTTTGCAGAAGAATATGTTTATCATCTTCCACCTAAAGAACTTGCGGCAAAATACATTGCTATTGGCGCTTATAATGGTTCTTTCTCTTTAAAAAGACTTAGCGAATTACTGAGGTGCGATGCCAGAACTTATTACTCTGGACAATTAGACTTCTGTCTTTCTCGAGGATATATAGAGATTTTTGATGATAGGGTTACTGTCACTCCATCAGGTTTTAAGTATTACGGAGCTTTGTTCTCCTTATTTTACTCAACATAGCTATCAGGGAAAAGCCATGTTATTGTTTTATAGTTCCCATTTTTCATACACTCCGAATCTTGCTGACTTCAAAATATGTCAGTCAGCTAGAGTCGGAGTGTATTATATTCATTTTCCTTGTGACTCTTGATATTCTCTCCCCCTCTATGAATAGATATTAGAGGTTCGCTTGAGCGTTTATAATATTTGCAACACCAGTGATAACCTGATCAAGTTCCTTTCTATAAATCAAGCCCTCCTTATACTCTTCAGGTATGGCATCATATCCGAATTTAGCTCCCAGGATAGAACAGGCAACAGCTGCATTTGTATCAGCATCACCTCCTGCTCTAACTATAGCAAGCAAACCATCCTCAAATGATCTTGCATGCCAATATGCCCATAATGCAGCAGACAGGCATCTCAAAGTATAGCCCATAGATTTCTGGTCTTGCAATTCTAAAGTCCTAATATCAGGAGACAAAGACAGGTCTATAAACCCTATGATGCGCTTGTCATATTTCATGGCTATATCAAAGATGTCATGATATGATAAGCCAAAATCTTTGTAGATTAGGCTATGAATCAGCTCTGATACTATCACGCATGAACCTACACAACGAGGATCATAATGAGTCAGCTTACATATATTCACAGCACACTCTTCTACAGCTTTTGGGAAAGTACCCACAATGGAAGTTCTCATGAGTGCTCCATTAGCAGCCCCTTTACGATAACTCATCTCCCATATTAGTTTGGAAACATCAAATGGCTTTTCTACATAATCTGCAAGATTTAAAACCTTGTAGGTCGTCTGACCAATACCCATAGGTTCCCCCATGGCCCAATCTTTAAAATTTTGAGCAATGGTTGTGAGATTGACGCCTTTATCTTTTATGACTGCATTTGCGATACACAGCATCATGTCCGTATCATCAGTCCAGTCACCAATTTTCCATCTTCTTCTATGACGGTCTTGAAATATATCACTATAGTGGGTAATACCATTAGGATATTTCTGGCTTATTTCCTCTTCCGCCATTCCTTCAGTAGCAAGACCAAGGGCATCTCCTATGGCTTGCCCATATATTGTTCCTTTAATTTTATCTATAATATTTATCATAACTCATTCTTATATAATTGAATCATCTTGTTCATGTCCTTCGTATTCGCTCTTATATGAGTCCCTTTTCTTTTCATAGGCTTTATCTCGCCCCAAGATACTCGAGAAATCCATATTTTGCGAAAAGCCTCCTTTTACGACATTAGTAGAGTTGCGTTCCTTGCCATAGAACGTCCATATTGCATCATACTCTACAGGTAAGACTACCTCACCTTTCTCGTCAATAAGTCCCCATTTGCTTTTGTTTATTCCATTTGTTACGCCTCCTGTTTTTACTCTTGCAAGTCCTTTGTCAAATCCATCAATCCAATTGTATTTACCAAACGGAACAACAACAGAACCATCTATACGTAACACCCCGTATTGGGATTCTGTATTCTGTACTGTATATAACTCCTTATTTCCTATTGCAGGTATCAGATGACGAAAGGATGGTTCTAAAATGACCTCTCCTTTAGAATTTATAAGTCCATACAAGAGACGTCTATAACATGCTACATTACCACCACCTCTGACAAAACCATAAATATCCTCAACTGCGACTCTGATTTTGTCTTCTTTGCTATAGCAGTCACCATAATACATATCATATTGTGGCTCAACGATGATGATACCATTTTTATCAACAAAGCCAATTTTATCACCACTTGTAAATGGTATAAGTAATCTTGGGTCTTCTTCCAATTTATAGGAAGATGCCGGTACAAGTACCTTAGTGTACTGATTCACAGATAATATTGTTTTCTTTTCCATAACTTTTAAACAGATGATAATATAATGAATACATATTAACAGACAAACGATTGTAATCGATGTGGGAAAGATTATTTTGCTCCCTCTTCTTCATCGGTTACCTCCACACTTTCTTTTCTCTGATTAGTTGTACTAACTCTTATAGCCGGGAATTTGTAACGGAAACTTAAAAAGCTCATTACCAAAGTGAGATATTAAATTTTGTTCAAGTCTGTATGGCAAATTACATTTATAAAATGCACCTCTTCTAATGTTAGTCACACTATCAGGAATGACTATATTGGACAGAAAACGACAATTTGAGAATGCACCAATTCCAATACTAGTCACACTATCAGGGATGACAATATCAGACAGAGAACGACAACCACAAAATAAAAAATTTGCAATGTTAGTCACACAACTAGGGATGCCTATATTGGACAGAGAACGACAACCATAAAATGTACCATTTCCTATGCTGGTCACACTATTTGGGATGATGACGTTGGACAGAGAACTACAACTCCTAAATGCACCATTTCCAATGCTAGTCACACTATCAGGAACAACTACGTTGGACAGAGAACAACAACCCCAAAATGCACCACTTCCAATGCTAGTCATACTATCTGGAATGACTATATTGGACAGAGAACTAAACTTAAAAGCACCATCCCCAATACTAACCACACTATTCGAAATTACAATGCTAGTCAAAGAGCTACACTTTGAAAATGCATCATCACATATTATTCTTGTACCCACTTTAACAGAATAGTTCCCTTTTAATCCTTGTGGAGCTTTCAACAATTTTCTTCCATCTTTGCTATATTTCACTCCCCATTCATCTATAAAGGCTTCATTCAACTCATCTTCAGTTACTTCTGTTGATAAGTCTTCAATAGTTTGAGGTAGGAGAGGCTTTTTGCCAATAAACAACCTGAAAGAACATGCAGAAAGCTCCTTTCTCGCCAATGCAAGCATGAAAAGAGAGTAAAGTGTGCAGAAATCCTTATCACACATCAAGTCCTGCAAGGCAGATATTACCTTGCTATTTGACGGATTGCGATAATCATTTTCCGAGAAGAGAAGCCTGTCTGATGCACCATAGATATCTAACAAAGTAAAATTCATAGATATAGCCTTTAAAGACAAGGCGATGCTTGCCAATGAAAAATCATCTATCATTTCATCGAAATCATCCACAGTACGCAAAGGATGACTGAAATCCCTGGTACCGATAGTTGGAGATTGGCTGCCCTTCATGGATGGCACAAACATCCCGTCATAATCCACCAATGTAAGAGAACCATCGGGACGGACTATGATATTGTCTGGCTTAATATCACCATGAGCAAAAGATTGGGTACGGAGCCAAGCTGCCATTTTGCCAAAGCGATAACAAAGCATTGACATGGCAGATTGATTGTGATAGTTGGATGCGATGTAAGCTTCCATCGTCTCCCCTTCTACCCAATCCATCAACAATACAGGAAATTCATCCTCCTCGCATTGACTGTCCACGAAGAGTTCCTTCTCCATATACTTTACAGAAGTAATATATGGAGAATCTAACAAATCCAGTTCGTCTGCAATCTGACGATAGGCTTCGGCTCGCCCCTGCTGTTCTTCCGTAAAACACTTCAGGGCATAATATTTCCCGCTACTCTTGTCCTGCATCTTAAACACCACGGCAAAAGCACCACTACTGCGATATGGCTCTCCGTGATCATCCAGTACAGGAGTCAGGTGAGCCAACTCTTCAAGATTATCACCTGCATCTTGAATGGCCTTTACATATTCCGATATCAATGGATACTGCATATTAAGCACTATATTTTTATATGTTCAAGAACAACAAAACGCTGCCCTATTTTTTGCCATATCAGAGATTATATTTGGCTTTGTTTTGATAACTATAAACGGCATGGCAAAATTACAAATAAAAGCTGAGAAACACTCTTTTTTTGAAGTTTTTTTCGAGAACAGAGCAAATTAAAGTTCTTTTGGCTTAAATATCGCTCACCATACAGCAATAAAAGCTATTTCCTTTCAAAGTCCAATCATAATTTATACACTGAATTTAAGTCTGCACATTCCCTGTCAAGAGAATATGCAGACTTTATTTATACCCATCCTTTACGATGCAAATACCAAACAAGCCAATAAATTAGTATCTCTGCTCCGAATCCACCTCCAAGGACTATCCATAACACCCCAGAATGGATTTCTGTAATGTTCACAATGATCACCAATACCAAAATCAAAAGTGTAAAAATCAAAGTCAACATACATGCCGCAGCAACATCAAGAGGAATCGAGATTCTACCTGATGCCTCATTTACATCATCAAGCACCGCTCGCACTTTCTTGCCAAAGGTATCAGCAACATCATCACCCATTTTTACTGCAACCTTCTCTATACTTGACTTAATTCTTTCATCCACTCGAACAGTATTAGCCTCCTTCAACATAGGAAGGAGTTTGCCAATCTTGGCTGTAGAGGCATCTACTTGCTCTGAAATAATCTTGTAATTACGGACACTTTGCTCAACTATACCTGATAATGCACGAAACGCATTGATGTATTGATTGAGCAAATCACGATCCATATCTCTCTGTTGTTCGGGCGAAAAGGTATCCAATTGCGCCCGAAGTTCATCAGTGTCGTTTTTTTCATTCTATTCTGTTTTAATTATTATACTGAGTCCATTTGAAAAAGTCCCGAATCATATATTTTGTCTTTGTAACTTATTGACAATCAATGGCACGTTTTCGTAAAAATGACTTTTTCAAGTGGACTCAGTAACTGGATAAAAAAAAGAGAGTGTGTCATAAGTCCATGACGCACCCTCATCAACTTAAATTAACGAGACTCTGTTTATCCTTCTCCTCAAGCAGAGAGATACCTACATCATCCCTTCCAGTTTTTCCTGTGCCTCACGCATGTCTTTTTCGAAATTCACATGGTCTAGAAGGAATTCTTTTCTGCCCTGCGAAAGGAACTGGTAAAGCTGAGGATTCATGCCCTCCACATATTGGGCGATGGCATACTCTATATCATCCCTCTGGGTAGGATTGGTTGAAAACTCAAAGACTCTAAGCTTCTGATGAATAAAGCAATATGCCGACTCTATGCAATCTCTGGTGATGCTCCCCAATAGGAGAGCATCACCATTATAATCTTGATTCTGATTCATTCTGAATATTCTTTTTACTTTACTCCCTTCATGGAAAGGGCGATGCGCTTGCGCTTCAAATCTACTTCTGCCACACGCACCATCACATGCTCATGAAGCTTTACCACCTCACTTGGATCATTGATGTAGCGATTAGACATTTGGGAAACATGAACCAGACCGTCGTTGTGGACACCTATATCAACAAAGGCACCAAACTTGGTGATATTGGTGACGATGCCTGGCACCACCATGCCTACCTGCAAATCTTCAATGGACTTGATACTTGCTTCAAACTCAAACTTCTCCACCTCACCACGAGGATCCAAGCCCGGTTTGTCAAGCTCGGTCATGATATCCATCAAAGTAGGCATACCTACCTCAGCAGTTACATATTTCTTGATATCAATCTTCTTCTGTAGAGATTTATCCTCAACCAATTGCTTCACTGTAACACCTTGATCCTTTGCCATCTGCTCTACCAGCGCATAACGCTCAGGATGCACGGCACTATTATCCAACGGATTCCTGGCACCAGGAATACGGAGGAAGCCGGCACACTGCTCGAAGGCCGAAGGACCCAAACGTGGCACCTTCTTCAACTGGGCACGGGAAGCGAAGGCTCCATTCTCGCGGCGATATTCCACGATGTTCTTGGCAAGTGTAGGTCCCAATCCACTCACATAGGTAAGGAGATGCTGAGATGCTGTATTCAGATTTACACCTACCGAATTCACACAACTCATCACCACGGCATCAAGACTCTTCTTAAGCTGTGTCTGATCCACATCATGCTGATACTGACCTACACCGATGCTCTTTGGGTCAATCTTTACCAATTCGGCAAGCGGGTCCATCAGTCGTCGACCGATGCTCACGGCACCACGAACGGTAACATCCTCATCAGGGAACTCATCTCTCGCAATCTTCGAAGCCGAATAGATAGAAGCACCATCCTCGCTCACCACATAGATATCCACAGGGTGTGGATAACTTATTTCGTGCAGCCAATCGCTGGTTTCACGACTTGCCGTACCATTACCCACAGCCATTGCCTCAACCTGATACATCTTCACCATGCGCTGGATGGCAGCGGTAGCCTCATTCTTCTTGTTACGTGGAGGATGAGGAAATACTATTTCGTGATGAATCAGATTACCCTGCGCATCGAGACAACAGGTTTTACAGCCATTGGCGAACCCCGGATCCACAGCCATCACACGCTTCTGTCCTAAAGGAGCAGCGAGCAAAAGCTGTCGCAGGTTTTCTGCGAATACTACAATAGCCTCCTCATCAGCCTTCTGCTTGCTGAGAGCAGCAAACTCAGTTTCAATACTAGGCTTCAGCAGACGCCTGAAAGCATCATCCACAGCCTCACCCACCAAAGTCTGGCATTCACCGAAACCATGTACATAATGACGCTTCAGTTTATCCTGACACTGCTCATCATCAGCTGAAATGCTGATACGGAGGAAACCAGCCGCTTCACCACGACGCATCGCCAGCAAGCGATGAGAAGAACATTTCTTTAAAGGTTCAGAGAAATCAAAGTAATCAGAGAAGCGCTGAGCCTCCTCTTCATCCTTTTTCTTAGCCACTACCTTTGAGGTGATGATGGCACCTCGACGGAACTCGCCGCGAATCTGATTGCGACTCTGCTCATTCTCGCTTACGGTTTCGGCGATGATGTCCTTGGCTCCCTGAAGTGCAGCCTCCACATCCTTCACCTTATCACCCACAAACTTCCTGGCAGCCTGTACCGGATTGCGCTCACGCTGGAACAGGAGCAACTGTGCCAATGGCTCCAAGCCTGCCTCACGGGCTATCTGTGCACGGGTTCTGCGTTTTGGCTTATATGGCAGATAAATATCCTCCAATTCTGTAGCATCCCAGCAGTTTGCGATACGCTCCTTGAGTGCATCGGTCAGCTTTCCCTGTTCTTCTATCGTCTTGAGAATGGTTTCCTTGCGCTTCGCCATCTCCTTCAACTTTTCATTAGCCTGGGCGATAGCTTCAATATTCACCTCGTCCATATTACCCGTCTTCTCCTTACGGTATCGCGAGATAAAAGGAATGGTGCAGCCCTCTTCGAGCAGCGCCAGAGTATTTTCTACAGCCTGCTCCTTCAGATTGAGCTGGGCTGCAATCAGCTTTGTAAATTGATTCATTTATGATATTTATAAAATAAAATTCAAACTGTTTGTTCATGCAAAGATAGAGAAAAAAGTTGGTTTGCCCAAATATTCCCTCATATTATTTGGCGGTTTCACTAAAAAATTGTAGCTTTGCAGCAGAAATAGCTTTAGATACATTCAGCATACCTGCTTTTTTAATTTACATCAACAACCACGTAAACTTCATCACAAAGGTAGGTTTCCTCGGTTACAGAGGTTTTTCTCCTGACCATGGTGACAGCTCATCAACATTCGGACTTAACGTAGATGCGAGCAACATTTCATTTGGTGCTATCTACAAGTTCTAATCTTAGGGTGCTCATTTACTCATAAGCAATAATATCAGGGGCGCAAGCGATTCCTTTCCTGGAAACAGTTTGCGCCCCATTTTTTATCTGCAAGCGAACACGCTTTTACTCTTCACTCTTCACCTTTCCTTCGGAAACCCCAGTGTTTATCGGCATTCCGAGGGGTGAAGAGTTTGCAGCGACTCTTCACCCTCTCTTCACCACTCTTCACCGATTCCAAAGACCAACAGGCGTAAATTGCAGCGCAAGACCGCTAGATGTCAAGGAGAGATGCAAGACCGCCAGGCGTCTCTAAGGAGGGTGTGCCATAAGTCTGAATAATAGTTGGCGCATAACAGTTGACCATCGCATGCACATCACCTGTTGTGCATGCGCATATCAGCTGTTATGCAAGCGCACAACAGCTGTTGTGCGACCGAAGATACTGGCTGTTTCAACAACATATCCTAACTCTTCCAACAACAAGAAGAGGATGAATCATAAACTTATGACACACCCTCCACCGAACCAGCCAGGGTGAAGAATGGTGAAGAGTGGGTGAAGAGTCGCTGCAAACTCTTCACCCTCTCAGAATGCCGATAAACACTGGGGATTCCGAAGGAAAGGTGAAGAGTGAAGAGTATTTCCTTATCCCTTACTTACAACACTTTTACAGGCATTTACGCTGACTGTTGCAGTAGAACAGCCAACTGGCGAGCGTACGGCTAGTCAGCTGTCTATCGTTCACCAGTACACTGTTTCCGATTAACAGATAGCCAAATTTCTACTTTTTAAGCGTAAATTCAAACTTCAAGCCGCCTTCCTGCTGATTACTTACACGGATGGTTCCGCCATGCAGGAGAACAGCATTCTTGACGATGGCAAGACCCAAACCGGTGCCACCCATCTTGCGGCTGCGTCCCTTATCTACCCGATAGAAACGCTCGAAAAGACGGGAGAGATGCTCGGCAGGAACTCCCTGACCATTATCACAGAAGATGAAATGCCACTTATTGCCCTGCTCCTTGGCACTCAACGTTATCTTACGCCCTTCGCCGGCATAAGCTATGGCATTGTCGGTAAGATTGCGGAACACACTATAGAGCAGACTGCGGTTACCCTTCACGATAATATGCAGGTCGGGAAGAAGATTCTCGAAAGTCATCTGGTGCGACTCTCTTTCCAGCGCCGTCTCACGGACTATTTCACTCACCATCTGCGTAATGTCTACCGCCTCGAAATCTATCATATCCGAACCGTCATCCAACCGGTTCAGGGTAGAGATGTCGCGAAGCAGAGAGGTGAGACGCTCGCTCTGGGCATAACAGCGCAGCAGAAACTGCGACTTCATCTCTTCGTTGATATGCGGATTGTCGAGTATCGTTTCCAGATAACCCTGGATACTGGCTACAGGGGTTTTGAGTTCGTGAGCGATATTCTGGGTAAGCTGGCGCTTCAGGATATCCTGCTCCTTACGCGTTGTCTGAATACGCTTGTACATCTTGATGATTCGCTCGGCAATCTCACCCAACTCATCATTAGGGAATTTAGCCAGATCCTCCACCTCCAGACTCTCATTATGATCCGCCTTATAAGCAAAGATACGGAGTTTGGATACATTCTTCGCCAATCTGTTTGTAAAACGGTATAGCACCAGGGTAAGTAGGATGATGGCTGCCAAGGCAAACCAGATATAATGCAGATCAGCCTGAAGCGACTTGGTCAAATCATCATTATATGGCAATGCTGTACGAACGATAAGATGACTCTTCGGGAAATAGGACGCTACATAGAAATAATCCTGCTTCAGCGTTTTCGACTGTCGCTCTACGCTCGTACCCATTCCCTCTTTCAATGCCTGTACTATCTCCGCACGCTGGGCATGATTGGCAAAGTGGCGATAATCCTTACTCATATTGTCAAAGATTACGGTTCCATTCTTCTTGACCAAAGTTACACGAAGGTCCTTACTCTCATGCGTCTGCACAAAATCTTCCAACTTTGCCTCTGCCACACGCACGCTATCCACCACTTCCACACTGTCAGAAAGGAGAATGCCACAAGTCTTGGACAATTCCAAATCCTCTGCCAGCAGTTCATTATAGTTGGCAAGTTTCAGAGTCAACGTACTAATCTTATACTGTTTCTCGCGTGTTTGCTGAAATACAATAAAACTGACAGCGAACACAAGGAACACCGCCAGTACGCTAAAATACAACTTCTTACCTACATTATTCAGTTTAAACATGATGATATCTGTTTATGCATCAAAATAATAACCAAATCCCAGACGGGTAACAATACACTTGGAAAATTTACCAATTTTCTTTCGCATACGGGTAATATTCACATCCACAGTACGGTCGAGCACCATCACATCCTTTGGCCATACACGGTCGATGAGTTCCTGACGAGAGAACACCTTACCACGCTCTTCCAGCAGAAGGCGCAAGAGTTCAAACTCTGTCTTGGTAAATGGCACACACTCTCCATCCACAGTCACCGACTTCTTGTCCAGATTGAGCTGCAAACCCTGATAGTTAATCAGAGAAGGCTCGCTGCTGTTACCTCTCTGCTCCATTGTACGGCGCAGCACAGCACGCACTCGCACCATCACCTCCCGGATAGAGAAAGGCTTGGAGATATAATCATCTGCACCCAGATTGAATCCGGTCACAGTATCATTCTCCGTATCACGGGCTGTCAGGAAGATGATAGGCACATGAGCTGTCATCGGATTCTCCTTCAACTGTCTTGCCAGCTGAAATCCGCTCATTCCTCCCATCATCACATCAAGCAATAAAAGATCATAAGAGGCAATATCCATCGATATAGCTTCCTCACCCGAATTGGCAGTATCTGCCTGATACCCCTCTGTCTCTAAATTGAACTTCAAGATTTCACACAAGTCCTGCTCATCATCAACAACCAGGATTTTCTTCTTATTTGCTTCCATATTCCTATCATTTAAATTCTGCCTGCAAAATTACACTTTTTCTTTTGTAATACGCATTACATTCGATTACAATTCAATTACATTCACCAAATCAGCTTAAAAAAGACTAGTTTTATTACAATTTTAAAGAATTTTATGACACACTTTAACGCAATGTAACCAAATCCGCTACAAGTTTGTTCGCTATTTTAATACTATATTGGTAATTTTGCAACCGGATTTAGACAAGAAAATATAAAATCTTTAATAAGCAAAGAATTATGAACGATAAAGTTAATACTGTGGTCATAGGCAAACTCATCAAGGAAGAACTTCAACGGCAGGGTAAAACATCTGTATGGTTGGCAAACGAGCTTGGTTGCCATCGCACCAATATATATAAGGTATACGATCGCACTACCATCGATACGGGCATGCTGTTCCACATCAGTAAAATCTTGAAAGTTGACTTTTTCAAGTACTACTCAGATGCTCTTTCTTCCAAGCGTAAGAAGTAAAAGTTTCCGCTCTTTATATCAAAAAAGCCTTACCCTGTGTCATCTATTAACTCCGGTAAGGCTTTTCCTTTGTTTATCTGATTTTTGGCTTATCCCAATCTCTTCTCCAAACGCTCACGAATAGCAGCGATGAAACCTGCAGAGTTCACGGCCTTAGCCTCAACTCCCTCCATCAGGTTGACGAGGTCTTTGGTAGCGATACCGTCATTCAAGGTATCGAAGCAAGCAGCCTCCAACTGGTCGCCAAAGTCCTGCAACTCCTTGATGCCATCCAGCTCACCACGCTTTCTCAATGCACCGCTCCATGCAAAGATGGTTGCCATTGGGTTGGTAGATGTATCCTCACCTTTCAAGTAGCGATAGTAGTGACGTGTTACTGTACCATGTGCTGCCTCATATTCATATTTTCCATCAGGAGAAACCAAGACAGAAGTCATCATTGCCAGAGAACCGAATGCGGTACTGAGCATATCGCTCATCACATCACCATCATAGTTCTTGCAAGCCCAGATGAAACCACCCTTGCTACGAACCACACGAGCCACGGCATCATCAATCAATGTATAGAAGTACTCGATGCCAAGCTCTGCAAACTTCTCCTTGTAGTCGCTCTCGTATACTTCCTCAAAAATCTTACGGAACTGAGCATCGTAAGTCTTGGAGATGGTATCCTTGGTAGCGAACCAGAGGTCCTGCTTGGTATCGATGGCAAACTTGAAGCAGCTGTGAGCAAAGCTGCGGATACTCTTGTCGGTATTGTGCATACCCTGAATAACGCCAGCGCCATCGAAGTTATGGATTTCAACCTCCTGCTTCTTGCCACTCTTACCCTCGAACACGAGTTTAGCTACTCCCGGTTCATCGGCACGAATCTCCACGCTCTTGTATACATCTCCATAAGCATGACGGGCGATAGTGATAGGCTTCTCCCAGTTCTTCACACATGGGTGAATGCTAGGAATGGTAATAGGAGCACGGAACACGGTACCGTCCATGATGCTACGGATTGTTCCGTTAGGACTTTTCCACATTTTATGGAGCTTATACTCGTCCATACGCTGGGCATTAGGGGTAATGGTAGCACACTTCACGGCTACACCATATTTCTTAGCAGCCTCAGCAGAGTCAATGGTTACCTGGTCATTGGTCTGATCGCGATAAGGCAAACCCAAGTCATAATACTCAGACTTCAAGTCAACGAAAGGAAGAATCAGTTCGTCCTTGATCATCTTCCAAAGGATTCTTGTCATCTCATCACCGTCCATCTCTACCAATGGAGTCGTCATCTTAATCTTTTCCATAACAATTCATGTCTAATTAATAATTTGCCTGCAAAATTACAAAAAAGATTTGATAAAAGAAAGGGAATTAAGATATTTTCTATCAAAATGACAATAAAACACGCTTTTTCTAAGCCATCTTCTATAATTCATGCATATTTATACAAAAAAGGCACCAATGAGCATAAACCCATTGGTGCCTTCTATCATATACATCAGGACGCAATGATGTGCAAGCCCTGATTATTCATTCTTCATAATCTACCAAGATTACTTCTGAGAATCCTCTGGAGCCTTGTCGATCAAGTCCATGAACTGGTCGAGCTTAGGAGTGATGATAATCTGGGTACGACGGTTACGCTGCTTGCCAACCTCTGTATTGTTGGTTGTAACAGGGTTGTACTCACCACGACCACCAGCAGTCATACGCTTAGGATTAACACCGAAGTTGTCCTGGAGATATTGAACAACAGAAGCTGCACGGAGAGCAGAGAGATCCCAGTTGTTACGGATGTTCTTCATCTTGGCACTTGTTGTGCTTACAGGCACGTTATCAGTGTTACCCTCAATGAGTACATCATAATCCTTGTAGTCCTGGATAATCTTGGCAATCTTGCTCAAAGTCTCCTTAGCACGGCTGTTCACCTCATAGCTACCGCTCTGATAGAGCATGTTGTCAGCCAAAGAGATGTAAACCACACCCTTCAATACCTGAACGTCAACTTCCTTCATCTCCTCACGGCTGAGTGAGCGGGTCAGGTTGTTGGTCAATACCATGTTCAGAGAATCGCTCTTGCTCTTCACCTCAACCAAATGACGGATGTACTGGTTGCTCTCATTGATCTGGTCAACGAGCTTCTCGATGCTAATGTTGTTCTGATTAGCATTTGTCAAACTCTTGTCAAGAGCACTCTGCAACTTAGCGTAGTCGCTCTTTGCAGTAGCAAGCTGCTGCTGAGCTGCAGCGAGACTAGCCTCTGTAGCAGCCAACTTCTCCTTTGTATCTTGGTAATTGGCAGTCAACTCTCTGTTTTCTGTCTGGCAATTCTGAAGATCCTTCTTACTAGCGCAACTTGTTGTCAACAAAGCTGCTGCCATCAAAACCATTGCAAAAATCTTAGTCTGTTTCATATTCCTTTATTTTTATTTTCAGTTATTAAAAACACATTTAAATGTTACACACGCTTTCACGGTGCAAAGTTACTTATTAGACCCGAATAACCATCATTTGTCAAAGCGTTTTAGACATTTTTAACCACAAAATCAATATTTTGTAGTTTTTTTACAAGGGGAAAGCATTAACTAACTATAAAAATACGAGCAAAGGCTTTGTATTTCCAAAATTTAGCGCTATCTTTGCAACCGAAAGAAAAATAAATACATTAACATAATAAAAAGAGAAATAGTATGATTCTTTTTTTCAGAACTCCATCTAAGAGTGTGATTGCGACCGAGATTGATCACAAACCATCTCAGGACGAAATCAATGAACTTTGTTGGCTTTATGGTGACGCGACTTTAGAGGACGCCCAGCAGTTGCAGGGCTTCTATGTCGGTCCACGCCGTGAAATGATTACTCCTTGGAGTACGAATGCCGTTGAGATTACTCAGAACATGAGTCTTAACGGCATTTCGCGTATCGAGGAGTACTTCCCTGTGGATAGCGAAGACGCTGAGCACGACCCTATGCTCCAGCGTATGTACAACGGTATCGGTCAGGATGTGTTCACCGTGAACCACCAGCCAGAACCTATCAAGTACGTCGATGACCTCGAGAAGTATAACGAGGAAGAGGGTCTTGCCCTCAGCGAGGACGAAATGGCTTATCTCCACAAGCTGGAGAAAGAGAACGGACGCCCTCTCACCGACAGCGAAATCTTCGGTTTCGCACAGATCAACTCAGAGCACTGCCGCCACAAGATCTTCGGCGGCCAGTTTATCATCGACGGTAAGGAGATGGAGTCTTCTCTCTTCAGCATGATCAAGAAGACCACTCAGGAGAACCCTAACAAGATTCTCTCTGCCTATAAGGATAATGTGGCTTTCTCTCAGGGTCCTGTCATCGAGCAGTTTGCACCAGCCGATCAGACTACCAGCGATTTCTTCCAGGTGAAGGATATCGAGAGTGTTATCTCTCTGAAGGCTGAGACTCACAACTTCCCTACTACGGTAGAGCCTTTCAACGGTGCTGCTACCGGTACGGGTGGTGAAATCCGCGACCGTATGGGTGGTGGTGTAGGTTCATGGCCTATCGCAGGTACTGCCTGCTACATGACTGCTTATCCTCGCCTGAAGGATGACAACGGAAAGAGCGATGTTGAGCGCGACTGGGAAGACATCATGCCTGTTCGTAAGTGGCTCTATCAGACTCCTGAACAGATTCTGATCAAGGCCTCCAACGGTGCATCAGACTTCGGTAACAAGTTCGGTCAGCCTCTCATCACCGGTTCTGTGCTTACATTCGAGCACGAGGAGAATGGTGAGAAGTATGCATACGATAAGGTAATCATGCTTGCTGGTGGTGTAGGCTACGGCAAGAAGCGTGACTATAAGAAGGGTGAGCCACAGAAGGGCAACAAGGTTGTCGTAGTAGGTGGTGACAACTATCGCATCGGTCTTGGTGGTGGTTCTGTTTCTTCTGTAGATACAGGCCGTTACAGCAACGGTATCGAGTTGAACGCTGTTCAGCGTGCCAACCCTGAGATGCAGAAACGTGCCTACAACCTGGTTCGTGCACTCGTTGAGAACGATGAGAACCCAGTAGTCAGCATCCACGACCACGGTTCAGCCGGTCACTTGAACTGTCTCTCTGAGTTGGTAGAAGAGTGCGGTGGCGAAATCGATATGTCTAAGTTGCCTATCGGCGACAAGACTTTGAGCGCTAAGGAAATCATCGCCAACGAGAGCCAGGAGCGCATGGGCTTGCTCATCGACGAGAAGTATATCAGCGAGGTTCAGAAGATTGCCGACCGTGAGCGTGCTCCAATGTACGTGGTTGGTGAGACTACTGGCGATGCTCACTTCAGCTTCAAGCAGGCTGACGGCGTGAAGCCATTCGACCTCGATGTAGCTCAGATGTTCGGTCATACTCCTAAGACAGTGATGGTGGATGAGACCGTAGAGCGTAAATATGAAGATGTAACTTATTCTGCAGATAACCTCGACGAGTACTTGAAGCGTGTTCTCCAGATGGAGGCTGTGGCTTGTAAGGATTGGTTGACCAACAAGGTGGACCGTTCCGTAACAGGTAAGATTGCCCGTCAGCAGGGTCAGGGTCAGATTCAGTTGCCACTCTCAGACTGTGGTGTCGTAGCACTCGACTACCGTGGCGAGAAGGGTATCGTAACAGCAATGGGTCATGCTCCTCAGGCTGGTCTTGCCGATCCTAAGGCAGGTTCTGTACTCTCTGTAGCAGAGTCATTGACCAATATTATCTGGGCTCCATTGGCAGATGGCATGGACAGCATCAGCCTCTCTGCTAACTGGATGTGGCCTTGCCGCAGCCAGAAGGGTGAGGATGCCCGTCTGTACGAGGGCGTGAAGGCTTTGTCAGACTTCTGCTGCGCCATCCACGTGAACGTACCAACAGGTAAGGACTCTCTCTCTTTGACCCAGCAGTATCCTAACGGCGAGAAGATCATCGCTCCAGGTACCGTTATCGTAAGTGCTGGTGGTGAGGTTTCAGATGTCAAGAAGGTGGTTAGCCCAGTTCTCGTTAACGACAAGAACTCTAGCCTCTATCATATCGACTTCAGCTTCGACGAGCAGCGCCTCGGTGGTTCAGCCTTCGCACAGAGCCTGGGCAAGGTGGGCAGCGATGTTCCTACCGTCAAGAACCCAGAGTACTTCGTTGACTGTTTCAATGCCGTACAGGAACTCATCAACCGTGGTTGGGTAATGGCTGGTCACGATATCAGTGCCGGTGGTTTGATTACAACTCTCCTCGAAATGACATTCGCCAACGTAGAGGGCGGTATGAAGATCAACCTCCACGACATCGCAGATGCCGACATCATCAAGACTCTCTTCGCAGAGAACCCAGGTGTTGTCATCCAGGTAAGCGATGCTCACAAGGACGAGTTGAAGGCATTCTTCGATGAGAACGGTATCGGTTATGCCAAGATTGGTTATCCTGCTCCTGAGCTCCGCAAGATCATCATCAAGAAGGAAGGCTTCGAGCACGAGTTCGATATCGATGCATTGCGTGATGACTGGTATAAGACATCTTACCTCCTCGACCGCAAGCAGAGCATGAACGGTATGGCTAAGAAGCGTTACACCAATTATAAGAAGCAGCCTATCGAGATGAACTTCGGTTATGGCTTCAAGGGAACTCTCGCTAGCTACAGCCTCGACGCTAACCGTCGCAAGCCATCAGGCATCAAGGCAGCTATCATCCGTGAGAAGGGTACCAATGGTGAGCGTGAGATGGCATACTCTATGTATCTCGCCGGCTTCGATGTAAAGGATGTGATGATGACCGACTTGATTTCCGGTCGTGAGACCTTGGAGGATGTAAACTTCATCGTATTCTGCGGTGGTTTCTCTAACTCCGACGTTCTCGGTTCTGCCAAGGGTTGGGCTGGTGCATTCCTCTACAATCCTAAGGCTAAGGAGGCACTTGATAAGTTCTATGCCCGCGAGGACACCCTTTCACTCGGTATCTGTAACGGTTGTCAGCTGATGGTTGAGTTGGACCTCATCAATCCTGAGCACAAGCATCGTTCACACCTCTGCCACAACACATCCAAGAAGTTCGAGAGTACATTCCTCGGTTTGACTATTCCTCAGAACGACAGTGTGATGTTCGGTAGCTTGAGCGGTGATAAGCTCGGTATCTGGGTAGCTCACGGCGAGGGCCGTTTCTACTTGCCTGAGCCAGAGGATCACTACAACATCATTGCGAAGTACAACTACGCTGAGTATCCAGGTAATCCTAACGGCAGTGACTACAATGTAGCTGGTATCTGCTCTGCAGATGGTCGCCACTTGGCTATGATGCCACACTTGGAGCGTGCCATCTTCCCATGGCAGAACGCCTGGTATCCAGCTGGTCGCCGCAACGACGAGGTAACTCCTTGGATTGAGGCATTTGTCAATGCACGTCAGTGGATTGAAGAAAGAGTAAAGTAAATAAATGAAATATACAGATTTATTTAAGACATTCATGAAGATTGGCATAGTCACCTTTGGTGGTGGCTATGCCATGATTCCTATTATAGAATCCGAAGTCGTCGACAAGCATCATTGGATGACGAAGGAGGAATTTCTGGATGCCATCGCTACTACCCAGGTTTGTCCGGGGGCCTTGGCCATCAACATGAGTTCCCTGCTCGGATATAAGTTGGCAAAGACACCGGGAGCCATCGTCTGCACCCTCGGCGCTTCGTTGCCATCCTTCCTTATTATCCTGGCGATAGCCATGTTTTTCCATCAGTTTGAAGACAACAAGGTGATTGCTGCTATGTTTGCAGGCATCCGTCCTGCCGTCGTAGCATTGATAGCCGTACCTACATTCTCGCTTGCCAAGAGTGCCGGAATTTCGCTTGTCAACTGCTGGATTCCTATCCTGTCAGCCCTCCTGATATGGCTTCTGGGCGTCAACCCAATCTGGATTATTATCGCTGCTGCCGTAGGTGGATACATCTATGGACAGTTTATCCAGCCAACGGAGTAAAGTTTAATGTACAATGTATAATTAATAATGTATAGAAGCCTCCGAGGCAAAGGCGTAAGCCTCATTGTTAATTATCAATTATTAATTATTAATTGAAATGATATTTCTTCAGCTTTTCATCGTATTCATTCAGATAGGCATCTTCGGATTCGGAGGTGGCTATTCCATGATTTCCCTAATCCAGGGACAGGTAGTTACGCAGTATCATTGGATGACGATGCAAGAGTTTACCGATGTGGTTGCCATCTCTCAGATGACACCGGGTCCTATCGGTATCAACGCCGCCACCTATTGTGGCTATACAGCAGTCCATAATGCCGGCATGAGTGGCATGATGGCTGTACTCGGAAGTGCCATGGCAACCTTTGCGTTGGTTCTCCCATCCTTGGTTTTGATGATTCTTATCAGCAAGATGCTGTACAAGTATATGAACACCTCAGCCGTCCAGAGCATCTTCATCGGTCTTCGCCCAGCCATCGTCGGTCTGGTAGGAGCCGCAGCCCTGCTTCTGATGAATGGCGAGAACTTCTCTACACCAGCCAATCCCTGGCATTTCTACATCTCCATCGCCCTCTTCTTTGCCACCTTTATCGGCGTAAAAGTGATGAAGATCAATCCTATCCGCATGATACTCTACTCGGCTTTTGCCGGACTGGTATTACTATATTAAAACCGATTTTATTGACCAACAATAAACAAAAGGTGGATTTTCATCAGAAAATCCACCTTTTACACTATATTTCGCATTTTGTCCACCTGTTTCTTGTGCATTTTGTGTACTTTTGCAACTGTGTATTAATAGCCGCATGGATTCAGGCTAAGCTTGATTTCATGCCATCAACAAGAAATAAAATAAACAAACCTAAGAATAAAGAATAAACAAATGAATAAGAAAAGACAGATTTTACTTTCGGCTGTGCTCGCCTCAGCTTTGGCTGCCAACGCACAGGTTACCATCAATGTAGATGCCTCTAACCCAGGTATCAAGGTATCTCCTAACCTCTATGGTATCTTCTTCGAGGATATCAACCATGCTGCCGACGGCGGTCTCTATGCCGAACTCATCAGCAATCGCTCCTTCGAGGATGATGACAAGAATATTCCAACCTGGAAGACTGCCGCTCAGGAAGGTGCTAAGATCAATGCACAACTCATCAACAAGGGTTTGCTCAACAATGCACAGGGCAAGGCACTACAGCTTACCATCGCTGCCAAGCCTGCAGCTACAGCCTCTCTCATCAATGAGGGCTTCTGGGGCATCAACGCCGTCCAAGGCAGAACCTACAAACTCTCTTTCTGGGCTAAAGGCAGCTACAAGGGCGGATTGAAGGCTCGTCTCACCAATACCCAGGGCGACAAGGTGTATGCAGAAACATCCCTCAATGCCAAGGTAGGCAAGAAGTGGACCAAATATACAGCTGAACTTACAGCCAATGCCAACGATGCGAAAGCACAGTTTGAACTCGTAGCCGACGGAAAGGGTACCATCGTTCTGGATGTGGTAAGCCTCTTCCCTCCTACTTTCAAGAATCGCGAGAATGGCTTGCGCCCTGACCTGGCTCAGCTTCTTTATAACATCCATCCTAAGTTCGTCCGTTTCCCTGGCGGTTGCTACGTAGAGGGACAGGAGTCTCCTGAGAATGCATTCCACTGGGAGAAGACCATCGGTCCTATAGAGGAGCGTCCGGGACATAAGAACGTAAACTGGCGCTATCGCACCAGCGACGGTATGGGATTCGATGAATATCTGCAGCTTGCCGAAGATTTGAACGCCAAACCTCTCTATGTTGTGAATGTTGGTTTGTGGCACGGCGGTATGACTCCTGTGGATAGCATCCAGCCTTGGATTGACGAGTGCATGAATGCCCTGGAGTATGCCAATGGTCCTGTGACCTCTAAATATGGTGCCCTGCGTGCCAAGAACGGTCATCCGGAACCATACAACATCGAGTATCTGGAGATTGGTAATGAGAACAACCAGCCGGATCCTGCGGCTCAGAGCGACCATTACTACGAGCGCTTCAAGAAGTTCAAGGATGCCATATTGGCGAAATATCCTAAGATGCACCTCATCGGTAACGTGGTGGCTTGGGGCGATGACAACCCTAAGTGGGAAAGCAACGAGAGCGTGGAATTACTCGATGAGCACTACTACAGAAACCCTGCCTGGTTTGCTGAGAACTTCAACAAGTATGATAACTACGACCGCAAGGGCAGCGAGATTTATGTTGGTGAATATGCCGTAACCCAGGGCTTCGGCAATATGGGTTCGCTCGATGCAGCACTCGGTGAGGCAGTCTATATGATGGGCATCGAAAACAATTCTGATATTGTGACCATGGCATCCTACGCTCCTATCTTCGCCAACCTCAACAACCGTATGTGGGCACCGGATATGATTCAGTATACATCAGATAAGGTATTCGGAACTCCATCTTACTATGTTCAGAACGTGATGGCGAACAACATCGGTACCCGTGTACTGAAGGTGAACCAGGAGAATCCATACAAGTATGAGCAGACTCAGGTGAAGCCAGCCATCTGCCGTGTAGGTATGGGAACATGGGGCACCCAGGTATCTTTCGAAGACAAGGGCTACAGCGATGAGAACGGCAAGGCGCTGCCAATGACCTTGCAGGAGTTGCCTACCGACATCCGTGGACAGTGGAAGACTGAGGGTAGCCTCATCAAGCAGACCAGCAACGAAGAGAGCTGCATCCACTTGAACCCAGGTGAGATTACCAGCAACGGCTATATATATAAGGTACGCGCGAAGAAGGATGCCGGCAACGAAGGTTTCCTCATCATCTTCAACTACGTGGATAAGAACAACTACTGCTGGTTGAACCTTGGTGGCTGGAACAACACCCAGCACGGTGTGGAGTCTATCGTAAATGGTGCCAAGAGCCAGATTGCTACCTGCCCAGGCAAGATAGAAACCGGCAAGTGGTACGATATCGAGCTGAAGGTAGTGGGCGACAGCATCTTCGCCAAGTTGGATGGCAAGGAGGTATTCGCTACCAAGTTGAAGGCAAACACCCTTCCTGGCATCTTCTCAACAGCAACGCTTGATGAGAATACTGGCGAGGTAATCCTTAAGATTGCCAACACCAGTACCGAGCACACCACAGCGAAGATTAATCTTCAGGGCAAGGAGATCAAGAATGGCAAGCTCATCCGCCTTTCTGCCAAGAACGGTCTGGAGGAGAACACCATCGACAATCCTACCAACATCTATCCTGTAGAAAACTATGTAACTACAGAGAAGAACGGTGCTACGGTAGAGATTCCAGCCAGCTCGCTGAATATCATCCGTTTGAAATAAACAAAATACGTCTAGGGCATTAAGCCCTAGACAACTCCATCATATGATCCATTTTGAATAGTTGATAAGATAGTTAGTTAAAAAGAGAAGGCGGCAACCTGCGTGATGCAGTTTGCCGCCTCGTTTTTTATGATTGTCTGATAGTATTGAATGGAAGACATCGTTATTCAAAGCTATTATAGCTGTATGTATCATTTATATCCTCAAATACTTTGAAAAAGTGTTTCTAAGGAAATAAAAACGTTCAAAATATCATAAAAGATACGGAGAATGGCTACACCCGTAGCCATTTTTTCGTACTTTTGCTAGCGCTATCGTTCTTTAGACGCCATTATGACAAATGAGCTATCGGACTATATATTAACATTACAAGATAGATAATTATGAAGAAAAGTTTAATTCTAATCATGGGTGCCGCAACTTTGGCGATGCCTATGCACGCCCAAGAGGAAAGCAATGCCTCACATTACTCCATCTTAGACCATCTGACGTTTGATCTCGATGCTACAGTGGGAATGGAGAACAAAGGTATGACACCTACTACTTTGAACTTCGCCCTTGGCTATCAACTTACCCCACGCTTCTTCGCCTTCGCCAAAACTGAAGGTAGCATCAACCTCTACAAGAAAGATGATGTGAAGACTTATTTCAAGAGCCAAGCTTTAGGTGGTGGACTGGGCTTCAAACTCTTCAACCCTAAGACTACCGCACAAGGGGTAGATCTTCGTCTCTCCGTAACCAATACTATCGGAAATGCCGATTGGAAATACACCTCCTATAATGCTGACCTCATCCTCTATCCGAACTGCAAGAAGAGTAGAAGTGTTCCCTATATCGGACTAGGTTTCAGACACATTAATTCTCACACCTCAGGATTATCCAATTGGAATGGCATCACTGGAACCATCGGTTTCAGATTCTAGAGATTACGCCTCCAATACAATATAAAAGTAAGTTGGCTTTTTTTTTGCGAAAGAGGGTGCGTCATGGACTTATGGCACACCCTCTTTATCCAAAAGTCAAGGCTAAGCACCGTCACATGAGAAAGATTTTATTTCTTACGGTGTCTTCTACGCTGAAATTCTATGGCATATTGTATCGGAGTCAGGATAACGCATGATAAGTAAGTTTCATTTGCAAAAAGCCCGATAGTGGTGCCAAAAGTGCCTAAAAAAAACAACTTTTGGCACCACTATCGGCACTTTTTAGGTATTTTCCATCGTTTTTTCATTATTTTACATTATCTTTGCGCCAGATTAAAGAAAAGAAGATATGCTGCAAAATATCATTGGAAGAAAACGGGAAATTGAGCTAATCGAGAATTGCATCAATTCCAACAAGCCAGAATTCATCGCCATCTATGGCAGAAGACGAATCGGCAAAACATATCTCGTCAAACAATTATTGGGCGAGAAGTTTAGTTTCTATATGACGGGGGTTTACCAATGCTCCAAGAACGAGATGCTCGCCTATTTCAGCGAGCAGTTGGCATTGTATTCCGGAAAGAAACAACCAAGACCCAAAACCTGGTTCGAAGCATTCTCTCAACTGCGTGCTTATCTCTCCACCCTATTGGAAGAAAAAGAGCAAATCATCATCTTCATAGACGAACTGCCATGGCTGGATACGCCGAAGTCTAATTTCATCCGAGCCCTAGACCTGTTTTGGAACGGATGGGCTTCAGACCAGCCAAACATCAAGTTCATCGTCTGCGGTTCTGCTACCACCTGGATGACCAATAAACTTCTGGGCGACAAAGGCGGCTTGCACAATCGTGTAACCAGAAAGATATATCTCGCCCCCTTTGACCTTAACGAAACAGAGCTTTTCTTACAATCAAAAGGTATCGTATGGACACGCCATCAGATAGCAGAATGCTACATGATCATGGGAGGCACGCCATTTTATCTCAATATGATAGACAAGCAATATAGCTTGCCTCAAAATATTGATATGCTTTTTTTCGCAGAAGGCGCAGAACTATCCAATGAATACGAGTTCCTGTTCCGTTCACTCTTCAAGGATTCCATACTTTACCGAAGAATTGTGGAACTTCTTGCCAAGAAAAAGGTGGGTATGACAAGAGAAGATGTGATGAAAGCATTGCATCTCACATCGGGCGGAAAACTGTCAGAGGCATTCAATGATCTCATCAGTTGCGACTTCATCAGGAAATATAACTCTTTCGGGAACAAGTCAAACGGTGCCATGTATCAGTTGACCGACCTCTACACCTTATTTTATTTACATTATATCAGAGGTAAAGAGGAGACCGACGAACATCTTTGGAGTAACATGATAGACTCACCATCCCATCGTGCCTGGAGCGGCTATGCCTTCGAACAGCTCTGCCTTCACCATATCTCGCAAATCAAGAAGAAGCTAGGTATCCTGGGAGTACAGACGAATGTATATTCCTGGCAACAGAAAGCCAACAAGGAAAAAGGAATTGAAGGGGCACAGATTGACCTTATATTAGACCGTAGAGATCAGATTATCAATCTCTGCGAAATGAAGTATTCTCTCAAGGCATACGACATCACCCCTGCTTATCTGCAAAAACTGCTGGACAGAAGAGAAATCTTCCGCCAAGCATCAAATACCAGCAAGGCACTGCATCTAACTTTCGTGACAGCTTCAGGAATAAAAAAGAATGCCCAGGAAGGCATGATTCAGAGCGAAGTGGGATTGGACGATTTATTCGGAGAGAAAGTTTGAAACAGGAGAATTGAGAATGTAAATTAAAGAGAGTGTAAACTAAACTGTGTCAAGTTACAATAAAAGTAATTTTGGGGGTGTAATTTAAACTGTGTCAAGGCTTGTTCTTAACTTGGGGGTGTAATTTAAACTGTGTCAAGGCTTGTTCTTAACTTTCATTCCCACTCCC
>ERZ773193.641-NODE-641-length-52538-cov-6.231084_pt1 | contig 52538 bp, 45 predicted proteins | sample MGYA00511110_ERZ773193 | MGnify/ENA primary metagenome ERZ773193 (study PRJEB29015, sample SAMEA2737784) | human gut metagenome | biome: human gut; feature: human-associated habitat; material: faeces | place: China | collected 2012 ... | reverse complement strand
CTACTAACAGACGAATATGTACACCTCTGTCTGCCGCATCATGCAGTGCTCCTAAAATCAATTTTCCACTTTCATCGGATTGAAATGCAAAAGTAGAAAGAATAATTTCCTTTTTTGCATTCTTGATCAAACGCACTCTTTGTAAAAGCGCTTCTGGATTCTTTTCTATGATTACTGCCCGTTCTGTATTTTCACTGCATTCGTTCCATGACCCATTTTTTGTTTCTTTTTTGGTTGTATTGGACACTTCCGGCTGCTTTTTATATGCAACGCAGATTCCGAGCAATTCATAAAAAGCCACACATAAAAAAATTGCCAGTATAACAAGAAGGATTTTACATATTTTATGCTTTTTCATTGTACATCACCTGATTCCTTTTTATTTCATACTTATACAATACAAAGTCAATCTCAATTTAACCTCAACAAGGTTTGTTTTTTCATCCATGCAAGTTTATTCCTTCTTTTTAGATGAGAAATGTTCTTTTGCAAAATCCATATCCTGTACAAGTTCCAAAGTTCCCAGATAATTATTTTGGGTGTCTCTAACTGCGATGTATCGTACCAGCATACATTTACCGTTCTTTTCCATCCAAATCGGTACCTCGTCCAGTGTTCCTGTACGAAATTCCTCAATGATCCTGCGTACTTTGGTTTCCACTTTTGGTGGATGGCACGAAAATACTTCTCGGTCGATTGCCATTGCAGGTCGCTTAAAATCCTTTGGTCCCTCATTGAAGAAACGATTGATGTTATGAACATCAACAAATGTGATCTCCAACGGAATAGTGTTTAAAAGTGCTGTTAATTGTTCTACGGTCAGATGTCCACCTGGCATAATGATTTCTGAATCTGAAAAAGAGGCCTCCGATATTTTTTTATTGCTCTCTGCATCTTCCCAAATTTCAGCCTTTACACCAAGGCAATCGGCATAATCTTTTTGATCGTGATAAATACCGATCCACTCTTCCTCGGTAAAATTTGCAGCACAGTTTGGGAACAAGATATTGGCTTCTTTGTAAATCATTTCCTCAGCCCGCTGGACAACTGCCAACAATCTCTCGTACCATTTTTTGTCGTACTGTTTATCCTTTAACAACGCAGAAATCTCATCGCGAATCTCATCATCAACTGTCCACATAACATTAGATGGCCCGGATATTCCATATTGTACATTCAAATGAGGGTAAAGCAGATCGCCTTTTTGGGCATAATGTATTGAAATATCACGAAGAGACCCAAGCAGATCTTGCGTAACATCTCCAGCACAGGCAGCTGTTTTTATCTGATCCAGCAAGCCTGCCAACGCTTCATTTTCCTTGGTAAAGGTGTACAGCGGATGACCTTTTTGTTCTATCAATTTTTGTGTTTTCGTTGTGCGCTCTTCTCGGATCATCGCTGCATTTACTTCCCTTTCTGCATTAGCAATCTTTTCCTCGCGGGTTGCTCCATGAAACAATGCGGCATGGACATCGCATAATTTTTGTACCTCACTCAAAGGTGTTCCCTCTGCCAACATTTCCTGTTCCGCTTTCATGATTACAGTTGCATCGACATCTTGAAACTCGACTGCAAAATCCTTTCTTACTTTTTCTAAATCCTCCCCAGCGCCCAAACGCCTTAAATATTTTTTTAATGATTCTACTTGATTTCCCATACTAATTTACCTTCCTTTCTACAAACTCCAAATCAAATGCACATTGATGACATTCGATTTGCAAAAAAACACTATTTATTTTTTTCACAACCCCAATTCTTTGCGTGTTGCAATTATCTCAGCAACGCTCTAGATTGCGCAACGATAGTCACTATATTAGCATTTCCTATTTTATACAATCCGATACCTCTATTTTTTTCATGTAGATCTTTAATATAAAACCATTCCCCTTTACGGTGCATAAAAAAATAATTTTATATAGTTTTTGCATTTCAGTGCATAAACTTGCCTAAAAAATGATATTTATGCTATAATTCTTGCATAATACACGGAGCAAACGCAAATAACATTTAAGAGGGGGTATGGCAAATGATCGATACACATCAACTCAAAAAAAGAGATTTATATTTGAATAAAATTATAGCATTTCAAGATACCGAGCCGGTAAAAGTTGTTACCGGAATCCGTAGATGTGGCAAATCCAGTCTGCTTAAGCTAATGATCCTACATCTAAAGGAAAACGGCATTGCAGAGGACCAGATTCTTGAAATGAATTTTGAATCCTACGCTTTTAAGAACATGAACAGCGACTCTTTCTATCAGTATGTTCGGGAGCATATTATACCAAATAAACGAATGTACCTTTTCTTCGATGAGGTCCAACGCGTCCCAAAATGGGAAGATGCCATCAATTCTTTTCGGGTGGATTTCAACTGTGATATTTATGTCACTGGTTCCAACGCCTATATGCTTTCCTCCGAATATGCGACCTACCTGTCCGGCAGATGCGTAGAAATAAAAATGCTGCCTTTGTCTTTCTCTGAATTTCTCGCTTTTTATGATTTTGAAATCAAAGAAACAAAAAGTGCATTAGGCGGCACTCGTAAACAAGTCTTCGATCAAACAGGGGAACATTATGAGCTTCGCGAAGTATTTGATGCCTATATGCGGTTTGGCGGAATGCCCGGCATTGCCGATGTTGGACTGGATCAAGAAAAAGCATTGGTATTGCTTGAAGGTATTTACTCTACTGTGATCATGAGAGATATATTGGAACGAGAAAATCGCAAAGGACAAAAAAGGATCACTGACCCTGTTCTCCTAAAAAAAATTGTAATGTTTCTTGCAGATAACATTGGCAGTAACATATCGGTCTCCTCTATCGGAAACACTCTTGTAAACGAAGGTTTGCTCGAAGACGGTCGCCGAAAAGGAACACCTAGTGCCCATACGGTACAGGCATATGTAAATGCACTTCTGGAATCTTATTTTTTCTATGACATCAAAAGATTTGATATTAAAGGTAAAGAATTTTTGCGGACCTTGGGAAAATATTATATCGTAGATATCGGACTTAGAAATTATTTGCTCGGTTTCAGAGACCGCGATAGCGGCCATGCAATAGAAAATGTGGTTTATTTTGAGCTGCTTCGACGCGGCTACGATGTCTCTATTGGTAAAATTGATAACTCTGAGGTGGATTTTATCGCAACGAATACTAACGACAAAATGTATGTTCAAGTCACTGAAGCCATGACAAGCGAAGATGTCCGCAAACGAGAACTGGCTCCACTCCAAAAGATCAGTGACAACTATGAGAAAATTGTTTTGTCCCTAGATCCCGGAATGGATTCCTCTTATGATGGTATCAAGTCCATTAATTTAATTGACTGGTTGATATCGGTATAATGGCTATATTGCGAAGGTTACTGCAATCTGAAAAAAAGCTATGTTATATTTATCTGTACATTTGATCCATTTGGCGAAGGACGACACATTTATACATTTTGCAATACCTGCCAAGAAAATACTTCATTGACTTTGAATGATGATGCCGTTAAGATAGTCTTAAACACAAAAGGGACTATTGATGATGTCAGTCCCGAAATGAAACGGATATTAGACTATATCGAGGGCAAGATTGAGCTTCTTGCACATGATTTCCATCTAACTGTGCCGGAGATTGCTGAAAAATTATTGCTCTCCGAAGACGAGGTACAGCGGATTCTTGATCATCTACAATAATTTTCCTTGTCTTTGAATGACAATCTCAACAAGACATCATTCTCTAAAAGCAACAGAACTATTGATGATATTCGTAACAAAATGTGGCGGATATTAGTCAGTATTGAATCAAATCAAAGAAAAAATCGGGGGAATTCATTGTATTCCCCCAACTTTATTGACCGCCAATTCTAGTTCTAGATCATGAAGCCCGAAATATGCCTTTTTTAAAAATTCCACCGGTACCCTTTCAACGACCTTCACGCTGGGGATGCCGTAAAACCACTGATAATATGCGTAAAACTCCCCAATCCAATTTGGTATAAAGCCCTGCAATACCCTATAATAAATTAAAGACATGTTTGCTTGTACCCTATAAATTAAAGACAGGTTTTCACACTAACGACTGCTCAAAATCATACATTTTCGCTGTTTCTTTATTACGAAATTCATGCTTTTCATAATAGCCGAGCAACTCTCCGTCCTCATCCCGCAATGCCACCATATACACGTCTTTATTTTGCTTTTCATTGTAAAATGTATGGATCATATTGTGTTCTTTGCTGTCCGCAAACCAAGATACTATTTTACGGATCATTTCATTTGATCGCTCGTTGTGGCAGGCAAGCAGACTCTTTCCAACCAATTCCGCTCCACCACGATTTGCATAATTCTGCACTGCTGCCGGATTCATATACACGATCGTATGCTCTGTATCGCAGATTACTACTGCTGCACGATCTTGGTCAATCACACTCTTAAACATTTGATGTAACATAGCAATATACCATCCTTCCTTTATAACATAATGCAATTCAGCCTACACCTGAAATTCGTTCATCGTGTTCTGCAGAACCTTCACGCTTTGCATTACCTTATTAGTTTCTGTTGACATTTCTTCACTGGAGTAAGTGATCTGCCTTCACCGCCCAGCGCATCTTGGTTGACCGTGCCCGCGGATTTCTCGTACATTCCTGTGCCGTTGGACGGATCACATCCCGTGCATACTCTGCATAAATTCCTGCTTTATATCCCTGTTTCAAGGCTTTCTTAACAAGCTTGTCCTCACCGGAATGAAATGTTAAGATTGCTGCACGTCCACCCGGTTTCAATGCTCCCGGAAGCTTGTCCATAAATTCGTACAGCACTTCGAATTCATTATTGACATCAATACGAAGTGCCTGAAAAACTCGCTGACAAGTTTTTTTGACCGTTTCTTTGCGCTCCTTCTCCGGAATAAACTGCAACGTCTCCTCGATCAATGCACGCAGCTTTGTCGTTGTGTCTATGTGTCCGCCTTTTCGGACAACATCGGTGATTGCCTTTGCGATTTCATCACAATACGGCTCGTCCGAATTTTCGTACAGCATCCCGGCAAGTTCATCCCGGCCAATTGTCTCCAAACGTTCTGCTGCGCTAATCCCTTTCTGCTGATTTAACCGCAGATCAAGTGGTCCATCCACCTTAAAGGAAAAGCCTCTTTTAGGGTTGTCGATTTGCATAGAAGACACTCCCAGATCTGCCAAAATAAAATCAAACCCACCGACTTCCTCTGCGATCTCATCAATTGTGCAAAAATTTTGCAGCTTGATCGTAAGCAGATCTTCTCCAAATCCAAGATCTTCCAATCGCTTTCGGGTCTTGGCAGATTCTTCCGGGTCTACATCTGTCGCATACATATGTCCCTGCCCCTGCAAACGCTCTAACATAGCTCTGGTATGTCCCCCATACCCTAACGTTGCATCGAAACCAATCTGTCCCGGCTTAATATCGAGGAACTGAAGGATCTCCTCCACCATGATAGAAATGTGCATTCCCGCCGGAGTATTTCCTTTATCTATCACGTGTTGTACCATATCCCCGTATTTTTCCGGCTGCAGCTCTTTATATTTCTCCTCAAACTTTTTAGGATATTTCCCCTTATACCGTACTCGTCTTTTGTGTGGTTTGTCCGCAGTCAGAGGTAGCAGCTTAAAGGAAAACGTAAATTCCGTCTCCTCAAAACGATACTGTGGTAACACCTCCGGACCACAACTATTTGAACCAATTCCATTCTGCGCATAATCAATACACAATATGGTACTGCCACTATCCTGCAACTCATAATTGTGTGCCGCTCGCGTAAGCTCTTCTGCTGAATAATGCGATACATTAAAAGAAAACGGTGTAGCGGACGCCACCACCAATCCCGGTAATGCTTGCCCATAGCGAACTTCTACATAGTCACAGTCATAATGGCTGCCATTTTCCTGCGGGAAAATATAATCCTCATGCATCGCTGTAACTGTGCTTTCATAACGCCCATGACTGCTGCCCCGATGCTTGTCGCGATAACTTTCCTGAGGTCCCATACCACTGTATACTACTTGTTCCAGCGCATGATCCAAACAGAGCCTTACGCCGAACCGTGGAAGCTCTAAGAAATCCGGATCTTTTTGAACAGCAAAATGTACCGCAATGCCTCCGGCCTCATCGATCTGCCACTCTATCTGCATGTCCAAGATCCGCTGTACGGTCGGAGCCAGCAGTGCCACATGGCTCTTAAGGCAAATTAAATGTTCCTGTTGCTCGACACGAGTTTCATACGCCCTTGTATAAGTTTCATGATAATGTGCCGCTTTCCAACGATGCTGTATCGTTCGGTCGTTGTCAGTCGGTGCGCGCCAAATCGTTACTTCCATAGGTCGATTTAAGTACTCCTTGCCGTTATACTGCAGGGAAGAAAACATTCCTGTTCTCTTGTCATAAACAAACCGAAAGACGCTAGCAGACAAAACAAGCTCCCTCGCATTCTCAGCTACGCATATATTTCCTATCCCTTTTTTCGGACTGCCTAAGCCGCTCTCACCAACAGATTTTCCTGTCCCATTTTGCGAACTGCCTAAGCCGCTCTCACCAACAGACTTTCCTGTCCCATTTTGCGGACTATCCAAGCAGCCTTCGCCGACAGCTTTACTTGTCCCACTTTGCGGACCAGAAAGAAGCCGTTTGACATACTGATTCACCGGTTCTGCGTTATTTACCGCGATCTCATCAAAGCCCATCACATGCCCTTTCTGCAATAGCGGCAGTTCTTTATTGAGCTGATAGATCAACTTAATATAAACCTTACCCTGTGTCGGAATCGCACCACTCGCTGATGTAGTACAATCTTCCGGCAGACAAACTCTACCATCGCAATGCGGCTGCACCGATACCGGTTCCAACTCCCCAGACCGGATCAGCTCTCCATCGCAAGTCATCTCATATCGAATGGTAAGCATATCCCGCAGATCATCAAAATCCAGATAATTATGCAGGATCAACTCTCCACTGTCCGTATTACAGGACACAACACGAACCGGTCGATATACATTTTTATATTCCAGCAATCCCGTATGCGGTGTGCGATCCGGATAAACTAACCCATCGACACAGAAATTGTCATCGTGGATCGTCTCCCCGTGATCTCCTCCGTAATAATATCTATTTCCGTCATGGCGTACCGCATGGTCACACCATTCCCACACAAAACCTCCACACATGAGATCATTATCCTGAATCATCTGGAAATAATCCTCGAAATCTCCCGGTCCATTTCCCATGCTGTGCGAATATTCGACCAGCAAATACGGTTTACTGCCATCTTGTTCGAGATACTGCTTTATTTCTTCCAGAGACGGGTACATCCGGCTATAAAGATCCAGATTAGAATAATCGTATGTTTTATGATAATTACGATATCTTACACTCTCATACTGCGTCAATCGGCTGTCATCAAAGGACTTCGTCCATGCCAATGCTTTCTCAAAGTTACATCCATAGGCACTTTCATTTCCCATAGACCAAATTACAACACAAGGACGATTCACGTCTCGATGCACCAAAAGACGGACACGATCTGCGATTGCCTGCTCCCACATCGGATCATCCGCAATTTTTTCACTCCAACGTCCGTTCCGCTGAAATTCATTGTCCTCTTTTCGGTACAGCAAAAATAGACCATGCGCCTCAATATCTGCCTCATCGATCACCATAAATCCATACTCATCACACAATTGATAAAACATTGGTGCGTTTGGATAATGACTGGTTCGGATCGCATTCACGTTGTGCTGCTTCATTAATATCAGATCCCGTTCCATCTGTTCCAATCCGATCACATAACCCGTCTCCGGGTCAGAATCATGGCGGTTCACACCACGAAACTTAATGTTTTGTCCGTTCAAATAAATCACACGATCACGTATTTCTATCGTGCGGATACCGATCCGATCGACGATCGTCTCCTGCTCTGTCTCCAAGATCAACGTGTAAAGATACGGATTCTCTGTATTCCAAAACACCGGATTCTCAATGCAAAACTGCACTTGTGCTTTATACTGCATCGCCAGATTATCCAATGACATTTCCTGCTCTTTACTGCTTTCTGCCAAACCTGATTTTTGTCCTTTGTTGGCTGACGAACGCAAGCTTCCCTCTGCGACGACCTGACCTTCCGCATTTTCAATACGTGCATATATCGGAAGATCCCCGCCTGCCAACAAACAATGCACATCTACCGCCGCTGCGGCTCCTTCTACGTGGGTAGTAATGCGGTAATCCCATATATGCCGCTGTGGACGTTTCAACAAATATACATCTCGAAAAATGCCACTCATCCGAAATTTATCCTGGTCCTCCAAATAAGAACCGTCACACCACTTTAATACAAGCACTCGCATTGTGTTTTCACCAGACTTCACATAGGACGTCACATCAAATTCACTTGTCGAATGCGATACTTGGCTGTATCCAACATAAGCACCATTCAGCCATACATAAAAGCAGCTATCTACCCCTTCAAAGTTAAGAAAAACTTCGGACGCATTCTGATCCACCTCATACTCAAATGTATGCTCATACAAACCGCATGGATTCTCCTGTGGTACATAGGGTGGATCAAATGGGAACGGGTAACGGACGTTTGTATACTGATGTCTGTCAAATCCTGCCATCTGCCACATTCCCGGCACATCAATCTGTCCACCTTCCTCAAATAGATCCCCGACACGACCCCAAGCCGTACCGGCAGCCACGTCTGTCAAACTCGTTTCTTCCGGCAGCAACGCCTCAAAATCTCCTATATCAGAAAAGAACCGGAACTTCCATTTACCATTTAACAATTGAAAACGATCCGATTCTTCTCTATGTTTCACCAATTGATCCATTCGAACAGATGCCGGAATATAATAGGCTCTTGCCGGCATCGTGTTCTCATGCAACATTGCTGTATTCTCAAAATATTGTGGTATGCTCATCAATTTTGTTCTCCTCGTCTAATATCCCGCGGATATTCTCCAGCCGGCATCTCAACATAACCAATAATCTGTGCTGATCTACCGGAATAAGTCCTTGGATATTCTCTGTCTGCTATCTCAACATTACCCCAAAATTGTAGCATATTCCCACTATAATTGCTATATCCTAACGCGTTTCACTTCCCTTCTTCATTGACATATTATGGCAACTCTTTCTGTTGATCATTTACAATTTTTTGATTTTTACTTTTTTCCCGATCCCCTTATTTTTCAGCCATTTTTTATATGCGTTCAATTTTTTCTTTGGCACTTTAATAGTAGCTTTTGCCGCAATCCCCCGAAACGCCTGCTTACCAACTGCCTTGGTTGTCAGCTTTATCGTTTTCAGTGTAATTATCTTAAGCTTTTTGCAGCCCAAAAATGCCTTTTTACCGATAGAAGAAATTGTTGACGGAAGTGTAACTGCCGTCATCTTTTTGTTCTTAGCAAAGGCCTTCGGAGCAATGGACGTAACCATATATTTCTTTTTCAGATAAGTAATCTTAGTTGGCACATTCAGCTTCTTGACGTTTGCCGCCTTCTGTAAAGCCACGGTGTTTTTGCCGGTTACCCGGAATGTACATTTGGAACTGCTGTCTTTGATCAATGTACCAATTTTTACAACTTTTACCACCGGACTTTTCTGCGTTGGTTTGTTCTGTGTCGGTTTATTCTGCACCAGATTATTCTGTGAAACATTCCACATAATATCTCCGAAATAATTAAAACCATAGAATGTAGATCCCGATAAATGTTCATATTTATCCAAAATCGTCGTATCTGACTGTAGCACTTTTTGTTCACCTGCAACAGCAACCGCGAACAATTTCCCATAATCCTGTTGCCGGTCTACAAACCGATACACCGAATAGTAAGCAACTGGTTCTGATCCATTGACCGACTCCGACCAAAAATAGCATCCATACAAATCGTCATCCGACCCATCCACTCGCTTGCACTGTGCTAAAGATGTCGAAAAAGCCGGCGTAACATCATACGCCGAAATATGGTCTTCCCATGATTCTGTGACATTAAATTGTGCCGGATCTACTGCATTTCCAGACTCATCTTGCGCCGGAAACGCTAATGTCCCAAGCTGCTCATCCTTAACCAATTCATAGATAACATACTTGCGATTATCCTGCTCATCTAAAGTGACCAATGCCCCATACTGTTTCTTATCCGATGTATCCTTAGCAACGGTCGGATAATACGAATATAAACTATCCTCATCCAAACGATATGCCTCACTCGTTGCACCACTGGTATACGACTCCTTCGTCACTTTGTCAGTCATGCCGCTGTTGTCCCCTTCAAACACGATTCCATTCTCGGACACCGTGCTAGAATTGACAAAAGCTGTTGCATTGCTTCCCTGCTGGTATGCTTTCACCGTCGCATTCTTTCCAAAAAACAGCTTAGACACAGACTCTTCACCATACAGGGCAATTGCATTTTTTGCAATTTTATTGGCGTTCACGATCAGCGAACCATTTCCCTCAATGGATAAGCTGCCGCCATATCCAAAACCATATACCATGATTCCCTGTACTTCATTGGAACCGACCAGCTTAATCTTAAAGTCCTCTCCCATTTCATTTGCAAAAATGTAGTTGAGCTTATTATTATAACCGGATAACGTAAGTGTATTGGACTTTACGTCGTAGGACATCCCAGACACTGTGGTCGTCTTTGTATCTCCTGTCGCATATAGATACTGATATCCTCTGGTTTCCTCTGCCTCCGTCCACAAACGACCCACACTCAAATATGCACAACTTTTTTTCGGGTCTGCATTCGGTCCATTTCCCGCAAATGCTGTTCTGCCAGCCAGCAGCGACAACACCCCTGCGCAAAAAATGAGTACAGCCGCTATCATTCTGATTCTTTTCATTAATAATCACCATACCTTTCTTTCGATATTATACGCAAGTTACCAGTACATTTTATATTTCCTGTACAAATACGAGTATAACAAAGAAAAACAGAAATCATGATTCTGTTGCATAATTGGCATTGACTGATCAGAAACCGGCACACTTAGACAATATCTTCTCATTGTCTTTCACGTTTATGCGTGTATAATAGAACAAAACGCTAACATAAATCACGGGAGGGACTTATATGAATTTTAAGGAACAGCTCAACGCCTACATAGATGCGGTCGGATGTTCTGCTGCAGATCTGGCACACGCCGCAGACATTTCTCCATCCACCATCAGCCGCTACCGTTCCGGCCGTCAATTACCCAAGCAACCAGCCATAGAGCTAAAACGGATTGCCACAGCTCTCGCTTCTTTTGCAGCCGAAAATGAACTGGGATGTTCTCTTGACTACGATTATATGTCCATATATACGGACACCTCCTCTCTCTCCTTTGACACTATTTTAGCGAATCTAATAGCATGCGATGATATCATTCTTTATTATCCGGAAGCGTTTACCAAACACTTTCAAACAGTAATCGACACTACCGAAATCAGTCTTGCCGACCTTGCCAGGGCACTCAATTTTGATGCCTCGTATTTATCGCGGATCAAAGCCGGGCAGCGGCAGCCGGCGCAGCCCAAACAGTTCGCAACAGAATTGGCTCACTATCTATGGTCTCATTGTGACAGGAAATGTCTGCTTATGTTTTGTCATGAAGCGCATCATGCCGTTTCTCTGGAAACTTTAGAGGAATCTTCGTTTGCAAAATATTTTCTGTCTTGGTTTTTGCACAATGACACCGACACTTCTATGACAGATTCTGCCAACAATTTTCTCTCGGCTCTGGATAAATTTGACCTAAACGAATACATCCGTGCCATTCATTTTGATTCGCTAAAAGTAATTGCTCTTCCGTTCACACTGCCAACTTCAAAACATTATTATGGATTGGACGAAATGAAGCAGGCAGAATTAGACTTTCTCAAAACCACAGTTCTTGCCAAAGAACAAACCGACGTTATCATGTATAGCAATATGGAAATGGCAGACATGGCAGAAGACGTTGACTTTGCAAAAAAATATATGTTTGGACTTGCTATAATGTTAAAAAAAGGGCTGCACTTACATGTTATCCACAACCTAAACCGACCATTTGATGAATTAATGTTAGGTCTGGAAAATTGGATTCCGCTTTATATGACCGGACAAATTTCGCCGTATTATTTCAAGCATGATCCAGACCCGGTATTTGGACAGCTTCTTAACGTATCCGGACATGCAGCCTTGTCTGGCGAATGTATCTGTGGTCACCACGCAGAAGGTAGATATTATCTGACACGAACCAGACAAGAATGCCATTATTATAAAAAAAAGGCTTCTTATATGCTTGACAAAGCCTCTCCGCTGATGAAAATCTACCGTGCCGAGGACCAGCAATCCCTCTACGCATTTCTGCACAAAGACGTTTCCACTCCTGGTGCTCGTCTTGGCATTTTATCAGCACTGCCTTTATATACATTATCCGAGTCATTACTTCAACAGATACTCAAACGTAATCATGTACCCACAGAAGAGCGCTCACAAATTCTATCTTTCGCCCAAAAAGGACGAGAATATATGTTATCTCTTTTAGAGCATACAACAGTTACAGATAACATCTCCCAAATATCTCCGGAGGAGTGGGAAAGTTATCCACAAACGCTGCAATTGGCAGACCTGTTTTACACAAAAACGATCACTTATACTTATGACGAATACACTTCCCATTTGGAACAAACTCTCCGTTTTGCCAAAGAGCACGCGAACTATTCGGTGCAGTTTACGAAGCAACACGCTTTCCGCAATATCCAAATATATTGCCATCAAAATAAGTGGGTCATGGTTTCCAAAACAAATGAACCTGCCATTCACTTTATCATCCATCACCCACTGTTAGTACATGCAATATGTAATATCAGTATCCCCATCTATGATGACGAGCCTTAACGGTTACAATTCGATTCCTTTCAATAGTGCTGCAAACGGACTGGCATCAGCATCCTCTTCATGATCTGCCTGAAATTCCTTAGGGATCTCATAGTCATCTTCTTCCTTTGGGACTTCGTCCTCTGTCAGCGCCTTCATGCTCAACGAAACGCGGTCTCCCTCTAACTTAATGATCTGCGCAGTAACCGTATCGCCCAGTTTGACAATCTCTTTTGGCGACTTAATAAACTTATTGGTAATCTGCGATATATGACATAAGCCGGTCAGATCCTCTCCAATCGTAATAAATATACCATAAGATTCGATGCGGTCCACCGTTCCGGTCACTACATCTCCCACCGTAAGCTGTCCAACTTTTTGGACATATTCTTTTGCCTTACGCTCTTTTTGAATTTCTTTCGCCGACAAGACCAATCTCTTTGCCTCTTTATCCACAGTAATGATCATTGCCTCCAATGTCATCCCCAAATAACCAGAGGTATCTTCTACGTAATTCAGCTCGATCTTGGAAGCCGGAATAAACGCACGTACCCCTTTCACATATCCAATAATTCCACCGGATGTCGTATCGGTGATCTTAACCTGAAATACTGTACGATTTTGATAATCTTCTTCCAATTCATCCCATATCATTAGGTTGTGCGCCGCCTTTTTGGACAGGATCACAACACCATTTTCATTCTCCGCATCAATGACCATCGCCTGAATGCGATCGCCTATATTGCAGTCATTTTTTATCGAAAATGCAGGATCATCACTGCATTCCTCAAGCGGAATGATTCCCTCCGTATAGTAATTCAGATCGACGGTAAGTTCTGTCTCTGAAATACCAATGACCTCTACCTCCAGCACATCACCTTCTTTGATCACCTGAAAAGATTGTTCTAACTCCGTTTCAAAATCTTTCATGCTTTCTGCCATCATTATCCTCCTTCTGTCTTTTCATTATAGTATAGCCGTATAATAAAACCATCCATCCTTATATCGCATTCTCGCATCGCCATCATACTTTTTCACGATTGTCATAATATTATTCAGTCCAATACCATGATTTTCTTTATCAGATTTCGATGTCTGAATCATTCCATTAACGATTTTAACAGGTTTACTTATTCGATTACTAATACTAATGATAACGGTATCATTTTTATTTAATAATTTGATCTTGATCACCTTGTGCGCTGTTTCTTTCGCAGTCGCCTCTATCGCATTGTCCAACAAATTGGACAGCAAGATCACAACATCCTGATCGTCTAATTTAATCTCCGAAAAGTCCATGATATCAAATATTATTTTAATGCCTTTCTGTGTTGCCAAACGATACTTTTGATTTAAGACAACATTCACGATCGTATTATGGACATCAATAAAATCACTGCCTTGACAAAGGTCATTTGTCAATTTCTGTGCATATTCTTTTGCCTTCTCGTATTGTTGATCCGCCATCAACCCCTGAATGCAATGCAGCTGATTACTGTAATCATGCAATATCTTTTTGTGATATGTATTGGTAACATTTAGTTCCTGATACATTTTTAAGCGTTCCTGAGCCCGCGTCTGCTGCAGCTGAAGCAAACGCAATTTCCGCTCGCGGTCAGAAATATAACTAAGCAGCACAAACAACACACTGTCAACAACAATCATCCCTAAAGATATCCCGACATAACCGGCAAGCATCGTCCCATTTCCATAACTTGTCATCAAAATAATCATGATGCATACTGTCATAAGTGGAAAAAGAAACAACATTATCCACTCTACTCTCTGCATTTCCATAACATGTTTTTTTCGTGACCATATATAACGGATCATCACGACAATCACCAAAGTAACCATCTTAAAAAGCAATGATATCATCACCTGAAACATTGGATTCTCTAATAGGTTTCGTCGAAACAAAGCCTCAGAGATTACAATGCCTCCCCCATCAACCGCAATCATAATACCATAAAAAGCCAGATCTAACACTAAAACATGAACCAGCTTACATTGATAAAATATGACGGCAACCAGTATCACTGCAAGCACCTGTCCACCGCCCCTTATCAGGAGCGATTTTGAATAATATGTGGTGGCTGCACTTATCAAATACAAGCCCGCCAAAGATGCTACCTCAAGCATCTGCCAACGGATTTCTCTATGCTTACGTTGTAGGAAACTACTCAAAAACGCACTACATATTAACGCTTCAAATAGTACCAATATCACTCCTTGTATGTAATCTACCATAGTACACTACCCCTCGCTATCATATTCTATGTACTCAAAGAATTGATCTTTTACCTCTTGATATCTCGCTTTCGTAGCCGGCAAATCTTTGTGCGTTGTAAGATATACGCGATAACTACTGATCTTCTGGATATACTTCATATTCACCAAAAAACTCTGATGAATCCTAACAAAACCATATGGCTCCAATTGTTTCTGTGCCGTTGTAATATTATCATACAGTTCCAACACTTTATCCGCAAACACATAACATAATTTACGAGCCTTACTCTCCACATAAACCAATTGTGATAAATTAACGTTCTCCACTCCGGTAAGAAATTTAATGTTGAAAGACACATCCATACCGGAATATTGCTTCAAAAAGCTCCCTAAACATTCCGGCAGCAGTTCCTCGATATCCTGCTTCATAATGTAGCGCATCGCACCATATTGATAGCCTCGCGGTGCAGCTTCCACAACTCCGGTAATAAATACTATCGTTACCTGATTGCTTCTGGAACGAATCATTTCTGCAGTTTCCATTCCATCCATCTCATCCATATCAACATCCAAAAAAACAATATCAAACGAGTGCGATCCATGAAATGCACCGCAAAGCTCCTCTCCGCTTTCAAACACCTGAATGTCGCATTGTTGATTCACATGGCACATATACTCAGAAATACTTTGGCGGATCCGTTCGCTCCATTGCAGATCATCGTCACATACTGCTATTTTAAGCTTCATCGATCTACCCCGGTTCCTTCCACGATCTGACGTGCAACATAGACACCACTTGCCGATGCATGCGACAAGGAATGGGTCACTCCACTGCCATCTCCAATAATATACAGTCCCTTATATTTTGTCTCCAGATTGTGATCCAATTCGACTTCCATATTGTAAAACTTCACCTCAACACCGTATAACAGTGTATCATCATTGGCAGTTCCCGGTGCAATCTTATCTAAGGCATAGATCATTTCAATAATACCATCTAGAATACGTTTCGGAAGTACCAAACTCAAATCACCCGGCGTTGCTGCCAATGTCGGCTCTACCAATCCCTCTGCAATACGCTTTGCGTTGCTTCGTCTTCCACGCACCAAGTCTCCAAAACGCTGTACGATCACGCCTCCACCCAGCATATTCGACAGTCTTGCAATGCTCTCGCCATATCCATTGCTGTCCTTGAACGGCTCTGAAAAATGCTTTGCGACCAGCAGCGCAAAGTTTGTATTGTCGGTCTGTTTATCCGCATCTTCATAACTATGTCCATTCACCGTAACAATGCCATTTGTATTTTCATTGACCACAATGCCATAAGGGTTCATACAAAACGTGCGCACACGATCTTCAAACTTCTCAGTGCGATATACGATCTTGCTCTCATAAAGTTCATCCGTTAAATGCGAGAAGATAACTGCCGGCAGTTCCACGCGCACACCAATATCTACACGATTGGACTTTGTGCTGATATCCAATTCATTACATACTTTTTCCATCCATTTGCTTCCACTGCGTCCTACGGAAATAATACATTTTGCGCAATCATAATCCGCATCATCACAACATACACGATATGCCTCGTCCTGTCGTTCTACACGATTTACTAACGTATCAAAGTAGAAATCCACTTTATCCTTTAAGAACGCATAGAGATTTTCTAATACAACATAATTGATATCTGTACCCAAATGTCGTACGGATGCATCCAACAAATTCAATTTATTTTGGAGACAAAGCTTCTTAAAATGTGTTCCTGCTGTAGAATACATTTTCGTGCCCTCGCCACCATACCGCATATTGATCTCATCCACATATTTCATTAATTCCGTTGCCTTTTGCTTGCCAACATATTCGTATAAAGTTCCACCAAAATCATTCGTAATATTATATTTACCATCTGAAAATGCACCAGCACCACCAAAACCACTCATGATAGAGCAGCTCTTACAATTAATACAACTCTTTATCTTATCACCATCGATCGGACAGTGACGTTTCTCCAACGCATGACCTGCCTCAAATACTGCCACTTTAAGATTGGGTGCTTTTTGCACCAGCTCATATGCTGAAAAAATGCCTCCCGGTCCTGCCCCCACAATAATCACATCATATTTATTACCCATATTTCACGTCCTGCCTTTCCCATTTTCCATGCCGTATGCCCATCGCCAAAAAGCAAGCATATGCATCTATTCTATTATCCTTTCTTGGTGGGGAAAAGTCAATCACCTAAGACATAAAATCAAGGATTTCAGATGTATTCCTGCAGTTTCTTATAATCCAACTTTCCATTCATCGTACGTGGCAGCTCCTCTATCTGAATATACTTCACACTGCCACGCAGGATCGGATAGCGTTGCAGCACACGTCGTTCCCATGCTGCATCCGGTTCTTTCGTTCCAAATATCCCGATCATTTCCCGCTCTCCGTCCGCAGTCATGACCGCTGCAACCTTCTGTCCAAACATTTTTCCGATCTCTGTCTGCAGTTCATCCAGCCCCACACGCTGACCGCATATCTTCGCATAACGGTTCATACGTCCGGTGATATACAGATAGCCATCCCCATCTATATACCCTGCATCCCCGGTATAGCGAAGCACCGTATATTTATACGATTCCTGCTCTGTAATAAACAATTGGTTCAGACTGTGTGCATATCCCAGAAAAACATTCTTTCCCTCATAAACAATTTCTCCACATCCGTTCTCATCTGCGAGTGAGATTGTCAGTTTTCCTCCGGGTATGACCGTACCGACACTATCGATCTTATCCGGATGTTCATTAAGAAAAAAGCTGCTGATCCTGGCTGTTGCCTCAGTCTGCCCATACATAACCGCCAGATCCACATTTCTGCGTTCAGCCTCCTGCAGCAGATATTCCTTCATACTGCGGCTCATCGCTCCACCTGCCGTTGTCATCAGCCTTAATGCCTCAAACGTCCTGTCAAACACATGCAGCTTACGATACCATTCGTATGCATATGGCACACCGCTGATAGCGGTTACTCTGTTTTCTTCCAGATAGTCCCAGCATTCCTTATGAAAAATATCGGTTTCCGGGATAAGCAGACGGCCTCCGGCATAGATCGTGGAATTGACCACAGAAAGACCATAAGAGTATGAGACTGGCATAAGCACAGCTGACCGCTCTGTACAATCCATACGCAGAGACTCGGCGATCGACTTGGCATTGGCCGCCAGATTTGCTTTCGTAAGCATCACCAGTCTTCGCCCGCCGGTACTCCCCGATGTTGGTATTAGTAACGCCAGATCCTCAAGCCAATGATAAGTAAGTTCAAAGCCGGCATTGCCCCGGCTTGCGATCACATACCCGTTCCACTCACAGGCAGTTTCATAGCATTGATACCTCTTTCTGTTTTCGGAACACTCGGTCTGTCCACCGGAATATTGTGGCAGATTCCGGTTCTTCGGATACACAAACCACTGTGGCCGGTACTCATCCATATATTCCTGCACCTGCTCATCCCGCATTGACGCATTCAGCAGGATCAGCGGAACATTATTTTTCAGGAAAAAGCCATACAACGCAATGGATTCTGCCGAATTATCTGCCAGCAAAAGTGCATGCTGTCCTTTGTGTACGGATATCGGTATTGTCCGGATCAACGATATGATATTCTCTGTTGTGACCATCCTGCCCATCCGTCATCCCTCCCGCACCTGTCTGGCTATCATTTCACAAAAACTGCCTGTATTGCTGAAATTTTCACTCAACAGATCCACATCAGCAAACGTAATGTCAAAACACTCCTCCACATCAGCAATGATCTGCATCACCATCAGCGAATCCGCCCCCAGATCTTCAAAAATGTCGGTTTCTTCCGTGATCACTATAGGATCTCCGGTCTCCGGATCCGGTTCTACATATCGACGCAGGATTTCTGATAATTTTTTCAATATCATCGCATTGTCTATCATTGTGCCGGTACTACTGCCATCTGTCATTCTATCCATCACTTTCTCTCCCTCTAATTATTGATCTGCAGCGCTTTCTACATCCCCTGTCTGCTCCGGTATCATGCACCAAAAAAACTTCAGCTTGCCGGTCAGTTCATCCGGGAGAAGCTGCTCATAATATCGAAATAAAAACGCTGCCTCCCCTACCAGGCTGTCCCGGATAAATTCACAGAATAATCCCTCGATCTCTTCCGGTTCACCATCTGTTGCCATAAAAATCTCAAACGTATCCACTGTCGTCTGCCGCACCTGATACTGATAGATCCGTCCCTCCATGCAGCACTCTACCGCCTGGATGACCCTGCGGAACAGGTTGGCAGATATCCTTTGTCCGTCCTGCAGACGGATCATGTCATCTTTTCTTGCACCGGTCAGTTCTAATACTGCTCCATGGCAGCCACACGTACAGGATACATCTTTCCACCCGGCAATATCCCCTGTATCATACCGGATAAACGGCATCACCTTATTATGCCGCGCTGTCACGATCACATGACCGGTTCCCGCCGCCCGTTCCTGTTCCGTAAAGGGCTCGATCTCCACATATACGTTATGATCCATCATGTGCAGATTTCCTTCCGGGCATTCATATGCGATCGATCCAATCTCATTACAGCCGTACTGGCTGGCCGTTACTGCATCAAACGCACTTTCAATAAATCTGCGCTGTCGATCCGTTACCATTTCACCACTCAGCTCGATATACGTCAGCGATCCCGGAACTTCTGCTCCCGTCTCATATATGTATCTGGCTAAGATCATGGCAATGCTTGGCTGTAACAACAGCCACTTCGGTTGAAAAGCATAGATCCTGCCAAAGATCTCATCCAGCTTTTCCCGTTGCAGCAGTTCTTTGGAAATGCCCAGATAATTCTTCTGTTCGTCATACTTTGTTTGTCCATAATGATCTCTCAGGGTAAAGAAAAAACAAAATTTTGCATCGGTATTGATCCCATAATATTTCCGCCGGTACAGCCAGAGTGAAAAAAGCTGTCCTGCGCTTTCCGCATTGGTAGAAAACGCCTCTAAGCTGATCCCGGTCGACCCGGAAGTATATGCACTTTTCACCTCCGGCGTGCCAAGTTTGGTGTAATATTCCCTGGAAATAATAGATACTCCCGCATGCGCCGCCTCCTCTTTGGTAAGGATCGGCAGGCTCTTTCCATCCTGCAGGTTGGCACCTGCATATTTTTCCGCATAGAATGACGTGTATTCTACTGCATACTGTACTAACTCTTCTCTCGTCACATTCATCCTCTTTTCTGTACGGTAAATCCGTTACTGCGTTGTTCGAACCAATGAAACCTTAGATATCTGCATTGATCAATGTTTTTGTCTGATGTGACCTCTTACAGCCACATCAGGCCTCCACCAAAGAAATCAACGTTTTCGTCGCACAAATGTCTTTTTGTTTCATCGCCTGCAGCCGTTCCCGAAGTCTGCGTATGGTCTCCAGATCATCTGTCACGGTATATTTGATATACATATTCTGTGCGATCAGGCTTTCTTTCTCCAAAGTTTCCAGTTCCTCATGCAGCGTATCATCCATTGCTGCATACCCATGCTGCACCATATATTGATACCGTTTTCTCATTAAATACTTGTGATCACACATCTGCACCAGACTGCGCCAGTCATGCGCAGAGTATTCATCATCATACTCAAGGATCGCCTGCATACTCCGATCGATCAGATCATAGCACTGTGCTCCGAAAAAGACTTCATTCAGATAATCTTCTCCATCATGAAACGGATCCGGACAGAGTGTCCGATCCATATAGCAAATACCTCTCTTTGGTTCCAGATAGTCCTGTAACTGTTCTTTTACATATCCGGGAACAAAATCATACGCCTTTTCCTTCGCACCATATAAGATCACTCCATAACACCACTCTTGTCCGGTGATCAAAGAAAATGCTGTATCCAGCTGATCATACGATATCTGTTTTTTGGCATACTTCCCATTTTCAAAGTTATCGGTAATATAAACACATTTTGCAGCATCATCGTACCCATAAATAAATGTAGGATGATGATATCCATGATTTCCGTGCATATCATCGCGAAAAAACTGATCCAAAAAGGTGGAGATATAAAACCCTTCTTCGATTGCCGAGATCACAAAACTGTGAAATTTTGAAAATAATCCAAACACAAAAGAACGTGGCAGTACATATTTATCTATGAACGGACACAGATCAAACATATTTGGTGCAAGATAGTGAATAGCATATGGATAAAATGTAACACTGGAATCCGTCTTGTTCCATTCACGATTGATATAGTGAGTTCCACGCAGCTGTATAAAATGATTGTATATCCATTTCTCCCCTTCCTGCATCGACATCAGGATCTCAAAAAGAAAATTCTGCTCCGGCCATGCTCTGATCCCCATCGCCCCCAGCGGAAGCACCTTTGCTCTCATACTTTTCCTTCGAAACATCATCTTTCCTTCCTGCATTTACAAAAGCAGACGGCATATCATATCGGTATCTATATGTAATATATGCATCACGCTCAAAATGCCCTCTTCAACTTCTTCTCTGCTGTAGGAAGACCTCTCCAAAAAAGCATCATCTTTGTCGTTGATATACTTATATATCTGCAGAGCCACCTCAAGCATTGCCATTTTCTCAGACTCAGACGGATGCATATCCGGCCTCCTCTGTTCCGTCTCTTCGATAAGTTCATTTTCAACTTCGTTGATCTTTCCCTCATCGATCATCCCCAGCCAGACCTCATATTTGTCTTTCTGTGCTGCATTTTCCAAAAATTTTGGCTGCTTAAACCGGTTTTGTCCAAACAGCATCACACCGATACACCGCAGCGTGTTGTATACAGCCCGCTTTGTTTTGTTTGTCTGATACTTTGCCATGTTAATGTATCCTCTCTTTCGTGATACCGACAACATAATAGACCAAAAAAGTGACCAGGGTTACACTCGCAAGCATGACTGCTGTGTACTCTGCTGTCACCGTGATGGCACCTTCTGACATGTTGATCACACTTTTCAAAGAAAACCTTTCGTACTGTGCCTGGCCGCCAAAAAGATACGCCATATAGGAATACACGATAAATGGGATAAATACCACTGACATCCTCTTATGGATAAACTGGGAAAGTAACAGCGCCGTTCCGGCAAGCATCCCCCCCGCCAGCATGTTGACGAACCAGTAGATCAGCATATAGATCCATGGAGCCGTATAATAAAACTGCGAAAACATATTTCTGTCCATTATGAAGCTACGTTGGGCTCTCTGGTACAATTCCGCACACGGATACTTTGTCGCACACAGTGCAAACGACAGCGCTAACGGTAATAACACTGCAACGGCACCACTGACATATGCGGCGATGTATTTTGCCAAAAAATATCTTCTCTTACTCTGTCTTACCAGAATATTTCTGGTATAATGCAGCTGCTCATCACGTACCAGGCTTGTTCCAAACGGCAGCACGGCGAGGATCGGGAACAAAATATAATAAATCCCGTTATACGGTAGGAACATATTGTCTCCGATATATTTTTCAAATGCTATATACGGATAATACGTCACATCATGCTGTTCCAACATCATTTTCCGTATCTCCGCAAAGTGCCTGTCCATCTGCAGCGAACTATATAAGTTACCGGCAGCCAGAATAACCGCCACTAAAACTACAACTAACATCCCACGACTACGAAATGCTCTTCTTAATTCCGTTTCGATCATAATTCTTTCCTCTCTATTCTTTAAACAGCAGATCTCTACGCTTAAACAGTATTGTTCCGATGACAATGCATACAATGATCCCTGCTATGGAGCACCGCAGATTGCCAATATACCCGATCGGCGTCTTCAGCATACGGACCGGGATTCCCCAATTGCCCCACAGAAAAACACTCTGTTTATACGCCGAAATTCCCTGTATCACCAACAACAGTATGATTGCCACTGCCGGCGACCAGACTACTTCTAACAGCATCTGTAACAGACACAGAAACATCATCACTGCAACCGGAATAAACAGAACCACGGCACACACATCTGCCGTCTTCCAGTTTAAGAATCCTTCCACCGACGTGGTGACGAGACGCTTGGTCAGATGCATTTTCATCGGGATACCGCGCCATGCAAAGATAAGAAACATCGGTATGTAATAGATCACATAGGCAAGCAGTGTGCTGAACATACACCAGACACATTTTGACAGCCACCAGCCTGCACGTGACCGGCTCTTCACGATCATGACGCTGCCATGCTCTTCCAGATCCCCGGATGTATATCCGTTTACCACCAGAAGCATAAATGCCTGCATGATCAGCCATATCGTCGGAAAATTGTATGAATGCAGTGTATTTGGCTGATAAGGCTGTGTTCCTGCCGTCATGATCAGCCAGTGATCCAATAAGGTTCCCGGATTACGCACTTTATAATAATTCAGCACCTGCCTCACGGCATCTGCCACTCCAAGCAGCAGCGGAAGCAGGTAATATCCAAAACGTCTGACGGTACCATAACGCAGATCGTACTTCAACATCCTTCCAAACTTCATGCTGCCCCTCCATTCTCCTGTCCCTCGATCCTTCCATCGCGCAGATGCACGATCTCATCTGCAAGCAGGTTCATCTCTTCCTTGTCATGACATGCCACGATAATGATCCGTTTCTCATTCTTCAGGGACAGAATAAGGCTTCGTATCTCTTCCACACCTTCTCCGTCGATCGCATTGATCGGCTCATCCAGCAGAATGATGTCCGGACTCCCAAGGATTGCTGCAGCTATGCCAAGCCTCTGTTTCATACCGAGAGAATACTTCTCTACCTTTTTGTGTCCGGCATCTTCCAATCCCACATCACGGATCAGCTGCCGAATCTCCTCTTCAGGCACTCCGCCCTGCATCTTTGCCAAAAGTTTTAAATTCTGGAAAGCATCATATTCCGGAAGAAGAGACGGATTTTCTAACAATAATCCAATACTTCTCGGAATCGATATATTTTTATGCAGCTGCTCACCATTGATCACGATCCGTCCGCTTGTCGGACGGATCAGTCCGGATATCGCCCGCATCAGCATGGTCTTGCCGGAGCCGTTCTTACCTTGAAGGCCATACACTGTTCCGCCTTTCATTTCCAGACAGATATCCTTTAGTACGGTGGCGTCTTTGATCTTCTTTGTCACATGTTCGATTGATATATTCATACTGTCTTATCCCCTTTATCATTATTTCCTGTTATCTGTTCCTTATTTCTTCTTGATCTGCGAACTTTTTACCAGTATGTTGACTGCCGTTCCGAGCACACCCGCACGTGGATCCAGCTTATCCGGATCCGAAATACCATCGCCTCTGCCGCACAGCCGTACATAAAAGTCCGTCTTGTCAATGTCCCAGTACTTCTTATTGCAATATTGCAGTTTTCCGGTAACACACGTTACCTCTTCTCCCGGCTTGAGCTGAATGACATCCGGATCAAACTCTATCTTTTTACTACAGGTAAAATATGTATTATCCCCTTCATATGCATACCTGCCATCTTTCATATAATTTCCCGTCGCCGGTACGGAAGCACGGATCCGTTTTTCCGTATCAGAATAATTTTTGATCCTGCACTTGATAAACATCATATAACATGTGCCTGCACCGCCCTTTAGCTCAGAGTCATTTGTCTGCACGTTTCCCTTCGAATCCACCAACTCCGGATAATACAGACCTTTCCGTTTATACTCTTTATAGCGTTTAACATTTGTGGTATACGCAACCTCTTCGATCCGATATCCCACTTCCTCATAAATGCACTCCTGATCCATGTCAAGGATGGAACCCTCCGGTGTATCCTTTTTCCTGGCTTCCTGTTGTTTTTGTGCAGATTTAGAGGAAGTACCTGCCTTATATGTAATGTTCGAAAGACTGATCTCACGGATGTCCGGATACGATGTCAGTACGATAGAAAACGGCAGCTTCTGCAGATCACGAAAATGAGCATCGGAAAACGATATTTCGTACAGTTCATACGGCAGCGTTACCGGCGCCTCTACGCCCGGTGCAATGGCGAGCATACAGGACTCAATGTGATTGATCTCACAAAACATCTCTGTGGACAGGGCATTGCTATACGCCGGGGATTTAATAACGATATCTGCGAGATTCAAATACTGCATATGCTCTGAACTGTTTTTGATCCGCATCTTTACCAAAAGCACTTTCAGACGTCCCGGCTCTCCTTTTGCAACATCTCCGTCAACATCCAACATGGGTTCAATGACCGGATACTGCTCCTTGATCTTGGAATAGTCGCAAATCGTATTTTTCAGTACCGTATACTCTGTTCCGTTTATGGTCTGTGACTTCCTGTCGCTGAATGTTGTCACTTTCAGCCGGTCATTCTCTCTGTTCACCTGATCAACCGAATATATCCCATAGCACAGCGCTGCACCAATACACAGTAAGATCAGACATTTCATTCCTGTTTTCATTCCGTTCCTCCATCCTGAATCATCCCCTCAATTTCCCCTCAATTAAAAACTGCTCTCTTACTTAAAGACAACGTAAGAACTATTTGCGGTGCTGTCCGGACTCCACACTCCCTGGGTAGCCTTTTCCTTGCCGGAATTGATATACAGGCGGGCGCGGTTACAGCCATCCTCACGTACTGAATTGGTAATGATACCATGTATCCCTAATGGGATCACGACCTCGCCACTGCAGTCACGCAGATTAGTATGCTTTTTTTCATAGCTATCATAATAGCAGCCCTTTACAATCGTGTATGTGGCGGCATATTTTTTCGGACAGCAATACACCTTTGATGTATTCCTTTTTTCTCTCCATCTCGTATAACATGGTTCTTCGTCCAAGCCCTTGACGTACGAATACTCCTCATCCTTAACGTTGCCGGCTGCCGATGCGAGCGGACTGGTTGACAGCATGCTGACCGCTGTCATACTCAATACAATGCCGTAACTTAACAGTTTTGTTTTATTGAATCTCATATTTTCCTCCATTTCTCATGCAGAAACTTTATATTTTCTGCAGTATTACGTATTTCCATAGCATACACAGACCTGATATGCTATAATTATCAAGTGAAATTTTAATCTGCAGCACAGAGGGTCTGTTCTCAAGTACCGCAGATTTTTGTAGAGAAACTCTACAGGTCACAAGCATAAAGATGTTTACTTCTTTGTAACATCTTTATGTTGCAATGACTGTGGTCTTACCGGCTGATGTAAAAATCCTACACACATCGGAGGCCATCCCTGTTCAATGACTCTCACATCTCGTTTTACAATCTTACCGGTCAACTTCATTACTGGGTTCTCTTTCTTTTCCATAATAATCCTCCATTTGTTAATACTACAAGCACATTGTTCCATAATGTTTCACATTATTTCCTGACGAAGTAATTTGGCCAAGATTACCGTCAGCGCACATAGGATAATTGCCGATGCAATAAATATGTGCAGAATCCCTGACAATAGATACAGACAGCTTGCAATCAATACTTCTGTCAATATCATTACATAAACACCTTTTCGACAATCAGACATCTCTTCCTTTGACAGATTGAGATTGGGATGATTAACCGGTGAAAATATAAACAATACACAAATGCTGATTATCACTAGAAAAATCATTACAATCGGGTGTGTTTGAAGAAAAGGCGCTATCCATCTGACTACTGCCAATAGCATCGCAATCGTTCCTACCAAACAACCAAGCAAGGTTTTCGCATGATATCCGCCAGAGTACTGCCGTATCCCTTTAAAAGCAACAGCGTATATTAATCCCTCCAGTATGTTATGCGTCCATAAACATACCATCGCTAGCAAGGTATACGTAATGACTTGCTCTGCTCGTATTGTCAAAGCATAAATATATTCATCACGGTTCTCGCTTTCCAAAATTTCCTGACCTATCATCTGATCCACAAGTTTGGTTATCATGTGTGTCCTCCATCTGGACAATGTGCATCTCAAAGTTCCATTTTCACTTTAACAAATCCATTGCGAATTTCAATGCCCATGTAAAAATTCGACTATTTCATGTAAAAATTCGACTATATTTTTTTATGAAAAATTTTAAAATATGTCTTGACAAATCTTTTTCAGGTTAAATCTCAACCGAGAACTCCATGTCGACAACATAATTATTTAGTGTTAAAATAGTCAGGGATTCCATCTTCTCATATACTGAATTATGCACATTTGGGATCAAAGATTAAAAACGGAAAGTGAGGCGAAGAATATGAAGAAGCAGCATAGGCGTTGGATCAGTCTGTTCCTCGTTTTGGTGTTTATCCTCAACGGTATTTTTCTTGATGTTCCCGAACTGCATCAAGCTGCATCTCAGTTCACATTCGCCAATCACAAAGTTGTTTTTTCAGATCAGGATACGATACTGCATGCCTCGGCAAATATCCTACGAAATGCTGATTTTTGCACAGAAGATCTGCTCGGCATACAATCACGCGACGCCTCCAGTCTGCGTGGTGTAAGAGACGGTCGCAGAAGCAATGCAAAAGTACGAGTATTCTTGTCCTTGGTACATATTTTAGATTCAAAGATTTCCTATATTTCGGAAATGGCAGACTGTACCTGCATTGGCAATATTACCTTTAGCTGCAGGACAATTCTGCGTTATATACAGCGGCAGGATGGTAAAAAGCCACTTTAATCCACGATAGCGAGTAGCGTAATAAAAAGTCTAGCGTTCTTATTTTTAGATTTATGGAGGATTATTATGAGTATACCATTGTGGATTTTAATTATTATTGGAAGTATTTTTGGAATTGTTTTAACTGGCGGCACGGTGATCGGCTTGATCGCTGTCATTATTTTTAAGATCTACCGCAAAGTTAGATTTGGAATTTCCTTATACGAATAAACAACTAAAAAAGTAAAGAAACGGCTGTCCTGCGGATCAAACTGCAGGACAGCCATTCTTTATGTTGCACGTAACATTTCTTTACAATTTCGCTAAGTCTTCCTGACTGATCAGACGAACATCGCTCGCTTTCAGCACTTCTGCACCTTTCTTAATATCGGTAACACGGAAGATCAAATGCGCCTTACCGGATGTATGCGTGTTAAAAGCATACATATATTCAACATTGATCCCATTCTCGCCAAAAATATCTAACACATTTGCCAGACTTCCCGGCTGATCCGACAACTCAATCGCCATAACATCCTTCGTAGAAGATACATAACCTGCATCTTTTATCACTGTGGATGCATTGTAGACATCATCAACGATCAATCGAACGATACCAAAGTCCTGCGCATCCGCAACCGATAATGCACGCATATTAATATTATTTTCACGAAGTACATCGGTCAGCTCTTTTAATTTACCCGGCTTGTTTTCCAAAAATACAGAAATCTGCTTAACCATCATAGTGGACACCCCCATTCATTTTTACATTATTTATACAAATTTCTCTTATCGATAACGCGTACCGCCTTACCTTCACTTCTTGTAATTGTTTTCGGATTTACAAGAGTTACTTTCGCATAAATACCAAGCATTGCTTTCAATGCAGTTACCAATTCCTTCTCCTTTGCCGTAACTTCGCTCATGCTGTCTGAGAACATCTCCGGCGTCATCTCCACCTGTACCTCGATCGTATCACTGTTGTTGACACGATCAACGATGATCTGATAATTTGCCGCATATCCTTTATTCATCAATACCGTTTCGATCTGTGATGGGAATACATTCACACCTTTGACGATCAACATATCATCACTGCGACCCAACGGTTTTGTCATTTTGATATGTGTACGTCCGCAGGAACATTTCTTGCGGCTCAAGATACAAATATCTCTCGTGCGGTAACGAAGCAGCGGGAATGCCTCTTTCGTGATACTTGTAAATACAAGCTCACCTTTTTCTCCATCCGGAAGAACCTCCCCCGTCTTTGGATTGATTACTTCTGCAATAAAATGATCTTCATTGACATGCATACCGTTCTGCTCAGAACACTCAAAGGCTACACCCGGTCCGGAAATCTCTGTCAGGCCATAGATATCATATGCTTTGATACCAAGTTTTTCCTCAATATCATGTCGCATCTCCTCAGTCCACGCCTCTGCACCAAAGATACCTGCCTTTAACTTAATCTGATCCTGTACGCCTTTCTCATGAATACTCTCTGCCAAATATGCTGCATAAGACGGTGTACAGCAAAGGATCGTGGATCCCAGATCGGTCATAAACTGAATCTGACGCTCTGTATTACCGGAAGACATTGGAATCGTTAGGGATCCAACTTTGTGGGAACCGCCATTTAAGCCGGAACCACCGGTAAATAATCCATAACCATAGGATACATGCACAATATCTTCTTTGGTACCACCGGCTGCTACGATCGCTCTGGCACAGCAGTCTTCCCATAAATCCAGATCATGCTGTGTATAAAAAGCTACCACACGTCTTCCTGTTGTACCACTGGTTGACTGGATGCGTACACAATCCTTTAATGGCATCGCTAACAGTCCATATGGATACTGATCTCTTAAGTCGTCCTTCTCCATAAATGGTAATTTATGCAGATCCTCAATGCCATGAATATCTTCCGGTTTGATCCCTGCCTCGTCCATTTTATTTTTGTAGAATGGAACATTGTCGTAGATGTGTTTCACCTGCTTAACAAGTCGCTCACTCTGCAGTTTCTTGATTTCTTCTACCGGCATCGTTTCGATTTCCGGCTGAAAATAATTTTGTGCCATGGTATTCACCCATTCCTCTCTCATATTGCAAGTTCGGGAGCTTCCCCTCCCAAAACTTGCTTTGCGAATTTCCTTCGCATTGTAAACCGCTAATATATCTTTATTCTAGTTGCGTCCCAGCATAAACGCTTTCTTGTTCATCTCCAAGAACTTCGGCGGTACACACGCTTCCAAAGACGCCAGCCAAGCTTCCTCGCTGATCTCCGGGAAGTAACGTGATACTCGTCCCATAAGCACGATATTTACCGCTTTTGGACTGCCTGCCTCCATAGCAAGAGACAATGCATCCATATCATCAATATCCGCCCCGGCAGCTTTCATCTTTTCGATGAGATTCTCCGGATACTCTGCTGCTCCTGTGATAACCGGCATCGGGTCGATTTCCTGATCAGAAACGACAATCCTGCCGCCTTTCTTGAGATAGTTCATGTATCTGGCTGCCTCTAATTTCTCAAAAGAGATAATAACATCTGCTTGTCCTTTGTCAATGATCGGTGAATACACTTTGTCACCATAGCGCACATATGTTACAACGCTTCCTCCGCGCTGACTCATTCCGTGTACCTCAGATACTTTTACATCATAATTTTGACTGAGAAGTACATGTCCTAAAAGCTTGCTGGCAAGCAGAGAACCCTGACCACCTACACCTACGATCATAATATTTTTCGTCATTTTTGCGTCCTCCTATTCCGTAATTGCATCAAATTTGCAAAGCTGTTTACAAACGCCGCAGCCAACGCAAAGTGTGTTGTCGATCTGCGCTTTGCCGCCCTTAATACTAATTGCCGGACAGCCAAGCTTCATGCACATTTTGCAGCCCTTGCATTTGTCTTTATCAACATTCAAAGGAGGTTTTACCTCAACATATTTGAGAAGTGCACATGGTCTTCTGCTGATGATCACAGATGGCTCAGCGGCAGCAAGTTCTTCTTTGACTGCCTTATCACATGCTTCCAGATCGTATGGATCAACGACACGAACGCGGTTAAAGCCCATCGCCTTGCAAAGTGCTTCAAGATTGATCTTACCTGCCGGATCGCCCTTGATGTTGTAACCGGTCGTTGGATTCTGCTGATGACCTGTCATTCCCGTAATGGAATTATCTAAGATAATAACTGTTGAATTGCTCATGTTATAAGCAATGTTAGCAAGTCCGGTCATTCCGGAATGCATGAATGTAGAATCTCCGATCACGGCAACGGTCTTGCCTTCAGATTCTTCGCCACGCGCTTTATTAAATCCATGGATCGAGCTGATGGATGCGCCCATACATGCTGTTACGTCGATTGCTGACAATGGCGCAACTGCTCCTAATGTATAACATCCAATATCACCCATAACGGTACATTTGTTTTTGGATAATGTGTAGAACATTCCTCTATGAGGACAGCCCGCACACATTACCGGCGGTCTGACCGGGATGTTTTCATCCAAAGTCAGGCTTTCCTCTACCGGGATACCCATCTTTTCTGCAACCAGATTTTGTGAAAATTCATCTTCTAATGGGAATACGTCTTTACCTGTCACATCCAGTCCTAATTTCTTACAATGGCTCTCGATAATATCATCCAATTCTTCTATAATGAATAATTTGTCTACTTTTTGTGCAAAATCAAGAATTAATTTTTCAGGAAGCGGGTTGATCAGTCCCAATTTCAGGACACTTGCATTGTCTCCGAACACTTCCTTCACATATTGATACGAAGTTGAAGATGTAATAATTCCGATCTTAGTATCACCCATCTCAACACGGTTGAGTGGTGTTGTCTCAGCGTATGCGATCAAGTCTCTGGTACGCTGCTCTACAATTGGATGGCGGCGTTTCGCATTTGCCGGCATCATAACATATTTTGCTATGTCTTTCTTATATTCTTTGAGTGCCGGCTCCACACGTTCGGATGTTTCAACCAAACTCTGTGAATGTGCAACACGGGTACACATTTTCATGAATACCGGCGTATCATATTTCTCAGAAATTTCATAAGCGATCTTTGTGAATGCAAGTGCCTCTGCAGAATCCGAAGGCTCTAACATTGGTACCTTGGCAGCGATCGCATAATGTCTTGAATCCTGCTCGTTCTGGGATGAGTGCATACCCGCATCGTCCGCAACACCGATGATCATTCCGGCATTGATTCCGGTATAAGAGATCGTGAATAACGGATCTGCTGCGACATTAAGTCCTACGTGCTTCATTCCGCAAAAACTGCGTTTTCCCGCTACGGCAGCACCAAAAGCCACTTCCAGTGCTACTTTCTCATTTGGCGCCCACTCACAATAAATCTCATCGTACTTAGCTGCTTCTTCCGTAATCTCGGTACTTGGCGTACCCGGATAACTGGAAGCAACGCCACAGCCCGCTTCATACAGACCTCGTGCAACTGCAGCGTTACCTATCATTAACTGTTTCATTTAGCAGTTCCTCCTTTTTATCTAATGTGCTCTCGAAATAATATGTATGAACTTCGCGAGAGCGCATCCTGCATAATACTGATAATATTTTATCAAAAATTAAGCATAAGGTAAACTACTAATTGTGGGCAAGGGTGTTATTTGCAAATTTGGAACGCCCTAAGGATAAACAACTTTGCTGTGAAATCCTCTATTTGCAAAATTGGAATGCCTCTAGGTCGAATAACTGGCGACGTTCAAAATAGCAAGCTGACCATCCATTATATTCTGACTGTGCGATCAGATAAACCGCATGTCTTCCTGTGACGTTTTGCACTTTTGTACGAAGCGTAGTGCTATCTCGCTCAAACTCTGCCACGCCAATTTCTGTCTGCTCATCGTCGATACAAATATGCAGTTTGCCATGACAGCCCCGCGGATGTACTTTTGCCATAAATGTCATTTCATCCCCGGTAAAATCATCGCCAAAATCAAAATACTTCCAGCCCATTACGCAGCCATCGGTAATATTAGTGATGATTCTTGTAAAAGGATCTAATTCTGTGATGAATGCCGCTGGTTCATCTGCCTCAATTTTCTCTTCCTTTGACTCTGTGTCAACCTTAGGTTCTGCCTCTGACGGCTGCTCCGTTGTATCTGCTTCCGGCTCATTGCATAAATGCTGGCCTGTACTTTCAACATTTTCCTCCAATTGAGCAGTTTTTGTCTGTATGTTTTTCAGGACACATGCCGTATCTGCCGCCGTTGCTTCATACGGATTTAACGATTCCTCAAATCCAAGAGATGTCATTTCCACGGTTGGGATCGTGCCATCTTCTAATATCTCGATCCGCTCCACGCAGCCCCTGCGTGACATGATCGAGCCATTGGTCATGCGATGATAAAAAATATACCACTGTCCGTTAATCTGACAGATGGAGCCATGATCATTACCACCCGGATAGTCGACGCCATTATCCACAATATATCCTCGATATGTAAATGGCCCGGTTGGAGAATCCGATGTGGCATATGCAAGCCTGCTGCCAATTTTAGGTGAATAGATCAAATAATAGGTATCTCCTACTTTTCGTGGGGAACAGGCTTCAAAAAATCCATCCTCCGTCTCCGTAACCGGAATAATGTCCGTCTGATAACTTCCATCCACGACTTCATACATATTGTCCCCGTTCAGTTCACACATGTAAGATCCCAAGAATCCGCAATACACGTATACTCTTCCGTCATCATCAACCAATACACCCGGGTCAATAAACGTACCGTTGTCATAATGATCCGGTATATTGTACTGATACTGGGACAGCATCGTAAATGGGCCTTCCGGTCGGTCACTCACCGCTACACAGCCTTTCGCATCTACAAGATATGCATAGAGATAATATTTACCATCTTTCTCTACAACGTCCGGTGCATATAATTCATGTTCTGTCCAAGGTGTATCCGTTGTTTTGCCCTCTTTTGCCTTTGATCGGAAAATATCTCCGTGGCATGTCCAATGACTCAAATCATGGACAGATGCAGACCACACCTTTAATTTGTAATCACAAAATCTTTCGCAATCCACACGATCATGTGATCCGTATACATATACGCGATCCCCAAATACTCTTGGTTCTCCATCCGGGATATACTCCCAAGATGGTAAATAAGGATTTGCCATAGTTAACCTCCGTTCTGTTCTTCGATAGGATATTCGGTGCAACTGTTAGTTTGCTCTCGCATCGTGATATTTATTTTGACGAGAATAACTTTTCATTGTAAAATTACTATGATGCAAACGATAAATATCGTTCGACCATAACCCTATTACTGTGTGTATTATACAAAAAGAATGTTTGTGGTTCAATAGAACAAAAAGACGTATATCTTTCATTTTCGGACTTGCGAAAATGGTTATAGAACCATGGAGTAATGTTTGTATTTTCAGCGCAGAGACAGTGTGGAACATCAGAACGGGGGTTATAGAACCATGGAGTGATGTTTGTATTTTCAACCAAAAGAAACATGCTGAAGATAGAATGGAGATTTCGTATGGATTTTTTTTTGAATTGGTTTACACAGGATGAAACATTTCCTTTTTTTATACAATATGGAACACATGACGAAGATCTGTGTCTACATACACATGCCGATTTTTCAGAGCTTGTGATCGTGCTGAGCGGCACCGCCACACATGTGGTGGACGGAGAAGAGTATCCAATCCGTAAGGGGGATGTTTTTGTGATCAGTAATAATACTGCACACGGCTATAAACACCCCAAAAATTTTCATATATGTAATATCATGTTCCACCTGTCCTATTTTTTGGACTATCAAAGTGATATTAAAACAACGGCAGGCTTTCATGCACTTTTTGTCATTGAACCCACCTTAACCAAAACCCAAGGTTTTAAGCGACAATTGACGTTGAACTTAGCACAATATGAAGAAATCCACACGTTGATCGTTTCACTCAAAAATGAATACGAAACTAAGCTCCCCGGCTATCAGACAATGATCATCAGTCTGCTCTCACAGCTTTTTACTTCGTTGTCACGTTTTTATGACGTGTCCCAAAAATCTGACAGTAAAGAGGTTGTTTCCATCGCAAATACTATTGCTTATATGGAAAATCATTACAATGAAGATTTATCCATCGAAGAACTGGCACAGTATTCCGGATTGTCCTCCAGACATTTCCGCCGGATCTTTCAGCGCATATACAGCATTAGTCCTACAAAATATATGACGATATTGCGCATTCAGGCCGCTATGAAAGCTCTGCAAAATCCTCATCTTTCGATCACAGAGATCGCTTTACTCTGCGGTTTTTCAGACAGTAATTATTTCTCAAGAAAATTTAAGGCTGAAACAGGAAAAAGCCCGCTGGAATACCGTAAGTATATCCAGGGACTTTCTAATTCCAGTATAACGATTTAACAACCGGCACGTCACGCAGGTCCTGGTGAACAAATGCCCGGCCTGTCACGCAGATCCTGATAAACACATGTCCGGCACGTCACGCAGGTCCTGTTTCAATTTATCGGAAACTTACCCATACAACCGGGTAGATTCCGTTCGGATCCCAGTTGGGCGGAAGATTGTCTTTATATTCTGAAATCGTATCTTCCGGCAATACAAATATTGGATTCTTAACAATATCTTCTTTTTTGGTCTCAACCGTTTGCATACCGGCACGTTTTTTTGCCGTAATTTCTTTTCCCATCATTACCTTTTCACGATCACTAAAATTAGCACTCGTAAATTTTCCATTCAGGAACTCTGTCAATTTCTTGCCTTTTAGATTCTCGCCCTCTTTTCCGGATGGCAATTCATCCTTACTCAGCGGTGTGCTGCGAATCAACATCGCTTTTTCCCCTAACAGAGCTTTATCCAATACCATCCAGCGCATTCCGGCATAGTATACTTTAGTTCCAATCTCTGCCTTACGCATAAAGCGTTTTTGGTAACGGGTTGTGCGGTGTTCTGCATCTGCATATGCACCCGCTAAACGGTATACTTTCATTGCTTTCTTATGGTGATTATCATCGTCATATTTCTTGGCGATCTTGTAATAACAGGATTTCTTCATTTTTCCTACACCCGGCAAATATTCTACCTGATCATATGAATTGATGGCAGCTTTGTAATCGCCAAGCATTTTATGCCCAAAACCTTTTACGATATACGACAATGGAGTTACCATGATCACCGTACAGATAACAACAATTACTGCCAATGCAATAGCGCGACGCTTATACACCTTGCGCGTTTCAATCTTGCGAATCCCCGCATGGCAAGCTTTGTCTCCTGCTTCTGCTTTATCTGCATATGCTGCAAATTTCTTTAATCTCCGATACTCGCTATTTGCAGCAATGTAGTCACTCTTTGTTTTTGCTTTGTCATACATATCTTTCGCCGTCTGTAAGGTTTTCTCGCAACCTTCACGTTCTATCTGATCTGCCTTATCTGCGCACTGCTTACGACGCTTCCTGGCATCCTCATAATCTCCCAACTCCTCAAACATGGCGGCTGCGGAGCGAAGCGACGTTACCGCTCTCTCAAATCTCTCGACACAGTCGATTGCATCCATCAGTTCTACGGCAGTATTATATTTTTCCTCTTCCGGAGAGGGACCTGTCTTAAAAATGTCCTCTTTACTAAGTGCCATATTTTCCTCCATTCATTTCGTTACTTCCAAAACGGTTTTCTGCAAAGTTGGCTGCTTTTCGAAGCCACTCGAACTTCCTTATTATACAATACCTTGCGCATCTTTACACCCTTTTTTTGATTTTTTCCGGGGAAAGTTTATTTTTGAGTTAATTAATGATCATTTCCCACACTGTTCGCATAATGCTGTCATTTCTGACTTTTGGCAGATTCCACTGTTCGCATAATGCTGTCATTTCTGACTTTTGACAGATTCCACTGTTCGCCTGCTACTGTTATGTCTGACTTTTGGCAGATTCCGGAAATATCTCGTCCAAGAAACGCGACGGATCAGTTTCATGATGAAGTCTGGTCTTTACATAGCTCATAATTAGCTTTGTTTTTGCGCGCGTCATTGCAACATAAAAAAGTCGTCGTTCTTCTTCCACATCTGCATCCAAAACCGCTTTGTTGTGAGGAGCAACACCTTCATTGACATCCGGAAGAAACACGATTTCATATTCCAATCCTTTGGCACCATGCATTGTCAATAGCTGTACCGCATCTTCTTTGGTTTCGTATTTTTTGTTTTCTTGCTCCTGCAGCGCCTCGCCATATTGTTTTATATAGTCAAACCATGCCTCCATGGTCTCACACGCTCTCGCATCTTCCTGTAATTCATCTAATATATCAAACATATCCTCAGCGCGGATTCCCCGGTACTCTGCATATTCTCGAATATATTCATCGTAACCGATTCCCTTACGAATAAAATTAATGGCAGCATATGGTTTTAGCGACACCAGCATGGCAAGGTCTGATTGTAATTGCTCTATACGGTCAACCATCCAATCTTTATCTTCATAAAATAATTTTAATTCTTCAAAATCTGCATAAGTTTCCGTAAAAGCATTCCGATGTACATAGCGTTTTGGTCGATTAATGATACGCATCACCTTACTTCGCTCCCTTGCCCCTTGCGCCACCTCGATATAGGTCAATATATCTTTTGCGATCCAGTGCTCATATAAATTTGGCAAATGCTCCTTTAATTCAAAAGGAATGTTATACTCCATCAGCTTTACCGTCAGTCCGCGCGCCTGAGGATTGGTTCGAAACAGTACTGCCATTTCCCTGTACAAAACTCCCTTTTTACGATACTCCAAAATCTGCTGCCGTATCGCTTCATTTTGCTCAGCACTTTTTTCATAACAAAGGTTCTCGACCTCAGCTCCCGCCTCATGCGCTGCAAGGATGTCCTTTGGCAAACGATTTTGATTATGGGCAATCAGATTCCCTGCCGCTTTTACAATATTGGCACTACAGCGGTAGTTTACCCCCAGCTTACATATTTGTGCGTTTTTATAATCCGCCAGAAATTGCTTCATAATATCCGGTCGTGCTCCTCGGAATCCATATATAGATTGATCGTCATCTCCTACTACAAAAAGATGGTTTTTCGGCTGCGCTAACAGTTTAACTGTCTCATATTGGACACGATTAATATCTTGAAATTCATCGATCAAAATATATGGATATTTTTGCTGCCACAGTGCGCGAATATCCGGCCGCTGTTCCAAAAGTTCGTAGCAATATACCAGCATATCATCAAAGTCAATAAGCCGCTTCTTCTCTAAGCAATGTTGATATTTCGTAAATATCTGTCGAAATGTATCCCCCGGACAGATCGGCGAATAATAATGCTCCAGCTCTATCCGCTCTCCTTTCACACGACTGATCTCCGCAGTCAGATCCACCAGAAACTCATTTTCATCCTGTATTTCTAATCTGCTTTCAGCAACCAGATCCCGCAAAATACGATACTTCATCTCGTCACGTATAATGTTATCTGCACTATAATGATAAGCATATTTTAATATCGTAAAGAAAACCGCATGAAATGTTCCAAATTGAACACCGCCCTTGCCTCCCTCTGCCAAATAGCGCTGCTTCATCTCAGCAGCAGCCGCTTTCGTAAAGGTAATGACTAAAATATTGCCGGGAGCTACATCATGCTCATTAACCAACCGTTTGATACGCTCTGTAATTGTATATGTCTTTCCGGAACCAGGTCCCGCCAAAACTAACATCGGTCCGGCAAAATGCGATACAGCAATTCTCTGCTCTTCGTTTAGTTCCCTCATAATCCTCCTACTCAATAAAAGGGCAACGCATTAACGTTGCCCCTGTATGAATTACTTTTGATCTTCTATTCTTCATCTGCTGCCTCGCTCAGCATTTCAATTCCTTTACGGATACGTGCAAGCGACTCCTCTTTTCCAAGGATTTCCATAATCTCATATGCACCGCCCGGTGTCATCTGTTTGCCGGAAACTGCAGTTCGAAGCGGCCACAGTACACGACCGTTTTTCAACTCTTTTTCTGCGATATAGGCTTTGCATACTTCCTCAATCTCATCAATTGAGAAATCTGTCATTGCCTCCAGTCGTGGTAACATATCTTGCAACACTTCCAATGAATTCTCTGTGTTGGTCTTCATCTTCTTGTGTGTATACATCGCTACATCATACTCTGGTAATTCCTCAAAGAAATCAATCTTCTCTTTGATATCCGGAAATACTTCAATACGCGTCTTCAGCAATTCAGCGATCTTCTTAAGATCGTAATCTTTCGTCACCACTTCTTTAACAACCGGAAGAGCATGCTCCATATATGCATCCATATCCATTGCCTTGATATATTCACCGTTCATCCAACGCAGTTTTACAATATCAAAAACAGCCGGAGATTTACTAATATGATGGTAATCAAACACTTCCTCTAGCTCTTTCAGTGAGAAAATCTCTCTGTCTTCTGTCGGACTCCAGCCCAGTAACGCAACAAAGTTAATGATTGCCTCTGGCAAAAATCCCTGATCCAACAAATCTTCTACAGATGAATGTCCACAGCGTTTTGAAAGCTTTTTATGATTCTCATCTGTAATGGTTGGACAATGTACATACTCCGGCACTTCCCAGCCAAACGCCTCATACAGACGATTATATTTTGGAGCAGATGAAAGATACTCATTGCCTCGCACTACATGAGTGATCTCCTGCAAATGATCGTCTACAACATTCGCAAAATTATATGTTGGATAACCATCTGTCTTGATCAAGATCATATCATCAAGTTCTGCATTATCTACCTCAATATCGCCGTAAATGGCATCATGAAAGGTCGTTGTTCCCTCTGTCGGATTGTTCTGACGAATAACGTAAGGAATCCCTGCGTCAAGCTTTGCCTGAACTTCTTCTTTGGAAAGATGCAGACAATGCTTATCATATTTTGCAATTTCCTTGCCATCTTCTGTTTTACTGGATGCTCTCAGCTCTTCCAAACGCTCTTTCGTACAAAAGCAGTAATAAGCCTCTCCTTTTTCCACTAATTGTTTAGCATAGTCCAAGTACACACCTGTCTTCATACGTTCACTCTGCACATATGGACCATAACCACCATCTTTGTCTGGTCCTTCATCGTGCTGCAATCCGGTAAGTTTCATTGTATTATAAATGATATCCAACGCTTCCGGCACAAAACGCTCCTGATCGGTATCTTCAATACGAAGTACAAACGTTCCATGTTCATGGCGTGCGATCAGATACTCATACAATGCGGTTCTCAAATTACCTACATGCATGCGTCCTGTTGGACTAGGTGCAAATCTTGTTCTTATCTTGCTCATTCTTTTCTGCCTCCTGAATTTTGTCTTTCTGCTTCTTTTTCTTATTCTGCGGAAGAGGAATGTCTGCCACATACTTAAACAATTCGCATAAATCCCCATAAGCACGATAGTTGGCGCGATCATCACCTACCTTCTCGTGAGTATTTAACAGAAGCATTTTATCGCCTTTATAGTATTTCGTCAAATTTAAACACAACGGAGATCTTATTGATGTTCCAACGATCAGTAAAAGATCAGCGTTTTCTACAGCATTTGCTGCAGCCGATATTTTGCCATTGTCTACCATTTCGCCTAGCAAAGTAAATCCGGGCCGCAATGGCACACCACACTTCGTACATGACGGTATTCCTACCGCATGTCGTATAAAGTCTGATCCGTATACCTTACCACAGTTTGGACAATAGTTCTTCTCCACAGAACCATGAAGCTCTATCACGTCATCGCAACCAGCCATCTCATATAATGGATATACCGTTCGCTTCACGATCGCATCAAGCTTTCCTGCCTGCTGAAGACGCAAAGCACCTTCGTGTATCGAAGTCGGTTGCAATGCGCAATTTAGTATGATCTCCTTATAATATTGGTAAAATATCTCTACCCTTTTTGACAAAAACATGGATGAAATAATTTCATCATTCGAGTATCCATATTTTTGCTCAATATCATATGCAATATGTTCTGCGCGAACGCCATTTAATCCCGCTGCGCGTGCCACGCCAAGTCCACTGATCAACACAATATGGTCACTCTCTCTAGTCAATTTTCTCATTGCCTTTAATGAAGTTTCCATAATAATCCTCCCTTCTCCCACAGCCCTGCAAATTATGGGGCCGTCAGACACCAATTTGCAATTTTTGATCCGTCTGGATCATTTTTCCCCTAAATACTTACAAATGCACTCCACTGTTTGGTCGATGCCAACAAAATCACTACGTATAACCATATCATAGTTATTAAGATTGGTCCATTTCTCACCTACATGGTAATTGTAATAATTCGCTCGTCTTTTGTCATTTTTCAATATGATATCTGCTGCCTTATCCGGTGCTTCTCCATATTCTGATATCACTCGATCAATTCGAAACTTCATGGATGCTTTCACAAACAGATTGACAATATTGTCCCGCTCTTTGAGAACATAGTCGGCACATCTGCCAACAATAACACACGGTCCCTCATCTGCCACTTTACGAATGACATCCGATTGTGCCAAAAAAATTCTATCATCCAACGATAATCCATTGAATCCAAAATCCTGATTGCCATACACATTGATCCCCATTGCAAGAGAATATAACAGACTGTTTGTCGCTCGATCCTCTGCTTTTGCAAAATTTTCCTCTGCAAAACCACTCTCTTTCGCGGCTCTGGTGATCAATTCATTGTCATAAAATGGAATTCCATAATATTCTGCTACTTTCTGTCCAATCTCTCTACCACCGCTGCCATACTGTCTGCCAATTGTGATTACCTTGTTCATACTAGCACCTCCAATCTCACTGTCTACACCTTCCGCTTCAACCAGAGTATTTCAAGATCATTCTGCAGAAATTATGCTCGGAATTGATGTCTGAATATTAACATCCGCATCATAATCCACGCCTTCTATACGAAATCCAAATATTTCGTAAAACTCCTGCCAATACCCATCAATATCCGTTAGTTCTGATAGGTTTTCCGGAGAAATTTTCTCCCAGATCTTTTTAACCTCCTCTTGAACCTCCGGTTTCATTTCATAATCATCCATACGAATCAAATGATTCTCATCCGTAGGCACTCCCCCCTCCACGCAAAGTCTGTCATGAACAAGTCGATACATTTGCTCAATACAGCCTTCGTGTAAATTCAATTCCTTCATCACCTTGAATAGAATTGATATATACAACGGAACGATCGGAATTGCGCTGCTTGACTGTGTTACCACCGCCTTATTAACTGCAACATATGCCTCTGTTCCCTGTATGTGTTCATTGATTTTATCTGCTGTGCGATACAGATCCTGCTTTGCCTGACCAATACTTCCATCATAATAGATCGGATACGTAAGCTCCGGTCCAATGTAGGAATATGCAACTGTCTTCGCACCATCCGCCAACACATCTGCTTCCTGCAATGCTTCCATCCAAAGCATCCAGTCCTCGCCACCCATAACCTTGATCGTATCATTGATCTCCTCCTCAGTCGCAGGCGGAATCGTTACTGTGGTGAGTTCATTTGTCAACAAATCAATACTTTGATTCGTAAATTCTTTATCTACTGTTTTCAAAACAGAACGATATGTCACCCCATCCGGAGCCTTACGACGCGGTGCTGCAAGACTGTAGATCACCATATCCACCTGACCAAAGTCTTTCTTGATCAATGCGATCGTCTCCTCTTTAATCTCCTGAGAATACGCATCTCCATTAATTGACTTCGCATAATGACCATCATTCTGTGCAAACTGCTCAAACGCCGCTGTGTTGTACCAGCCTGCGCTGGCTGTTCTCTTCTCCTTACCGGGCTTGTCAAAAATAACACCGATAGAATCTGCGCCACAAGCATATGTAAGTGCAATTCGGCTTGCGAGCCCATAACCCATAGACGCCCCCAACACAAGTACTTTCTTAGGGCCTTCTGCTTTCGGCTGAGACTTAACATATTCAATCTGTCTTCTCACTGATTCTTTACATCCCTCCGGATGCGCCGTCGTGCACATAAATCCTTTAACTTTTGGCTGAACTACCATTTTTATCCTCCATTTTCTTATCTGTAATGAATCGATCAACATCTACATATGTTGAATTATCCTCTCATATATACTTCCCGGTACTACAATAATAGCCTTGCTGTTTCTCCATTCAAATTACGATGTTTTAGGATTATTATAGCACAAAAAAGATAGTAATTCAATCGTACACGCACTTGCAACATATGTCAAGTAATAATTTTTTTAATTTTTTTTACAACATTTCTCTTTACAAAGAACATTTGTTCTGCTATACTACTAATACCCCAAAAGAAAGGAATTGTTTGTATGAGACCTCGTTACATTACTATCCGCTTGGTAATCTCCACATGTTTGTGCATGATAGCTGTCCTAGGTTGTCTTTTGTCTTTATTTTACAAGGGAACACCTACTGCTTTACGAACTCCCGGAGCAGCTTTTTGTGGACTGAGCAGCTTATTCATTATATATAGGATCATATGCCTGTCACATAAAAGATACATCTTCCGCAAAGGTGTTTATCACTCCCGCGACCTTGACCAGATATCCGGTGCTGATTTCGAGGCACTATCTTGTGATATACTGGTAGCAAACGGTTTCGAATTTGCAGAGAATACACAGGCAAGTGTTGATTTTGGTGTAGATGTTTTGGCAAGACGCGAGGGTATAACTTACGCGATCCAGTGCAAACGTTATGACTCCCCGGTTGGTATTGATGCTGTACAACAGGTCTATGCCGGGCGTGCATATTACGAATGCCATGTCGCAATGGTACTTACCAACCAATATTTTACCGGAAGCGCACGCAAGCTGGCAGATAAAATAGGTGTTGTTCTGTGGGATCGAGATATGTTGGAAGAACTATTACAGTAGTCCAGGAAGGAGGCTCTTATGCACACATGTAAAGTATCTGTCCGTGACTTGGTGGAATTTATATTACGCTCCGGTGATATTGTATCTTCTTCTACCGGCATCCGAGATACTGATGCTATGCAGGAAGGCACTCGTATTCACAAAAAGCTGCAAAAGCAGATGGGATCACAATACCATGCCGAAGTCCCATTAAAATACACATCCTCTGTGTGCTATGATAACCTTTCGTTTGCAATATCCGTGGAAGGACGCGCTGACGGCATATTCCCGAAATCTCTCCTTCCAAGGCTGTACGATTTTGCTGACTTTTCAAGCGAGATCCCCCTAGAAACCGAGGCCGAGCATACCCATCCGATAATCCCATGCCGCACTATAATTCATGATGATTCCGAGGCACCTGCTGACTTTATTGATGAGATCAAAGGCATATACCGTAATGTACACACAATGTACGAGCCCATTGCCGTTCACCGTGCTCAGGCGCTATGTTATGCGTATATTTATGCCTCACAGGAACACCTTTCATCCATTGGTATCCGCATCACTTATTGTCATATTCCCACGGAAGATATCCGCTATTTTTATGAAGTGATCACCTATGAGGACCTTCACCGATTTTATGAAACACTATTAACGGAATACGCAAAGTGGCTTGCTTGGCAGATACACTGGCAAGAAGAACGCGATGCCTCTATACGCCCGTTGGAATTTCCGTTTGTATATCGTAACGGACAGGCCGATCTTGTGAAAGGTGTCTACCAATCTATCCTACGACAAAAACGGCTCTATATCGAAGCCCCTACCGGCGTAGGCAAAACAATTGCAACAATATTTCCCGCCGTTAAAGCAATGGGGGAACATTTGACAGGGAAAATCTTTTACCTAACCGCCAAAACGATTACTCGTACGGTTGCTGAAAACACCTTTGCACTTCTGGCCAACCACCAGGCAGCCCTCAAAAGTATCACCTTAACTGCCAAAGATAAAATCTGCATTCTAGAGAAAGCAAACTGTCATCCGGCAAATTGCGAACGTGCCAAAGGTCATTTTGACCGTATTAACGATGCCGTATATGATCTTATCACTCACGAATCACAGATCACTCGTGATATCATAACGCAATACGCCTTAAAGCATGAAGTATGTCCTTTCGAGCTCAGTCTGGATGCTTCTCTTTGGTGCGATGCTGTGATCGGCGACTATAATTATGCCTTTGACCCGGATAGCCACCTCAAACGCTTTTTTTCAGATGGCGCTGCCGGAAGTACAGCGAATCTTTTTTTAGTAGATGAAGCACACAATTTGGTTGACCGTGCCCGCGATATGTACTCTGCAGTTTTGATCAAAGAAGACGTGTTAGAGACCAAACGTCTCCTTAAAACCAAAAGCAAAAAGATCACAGCTTCTTTAGAAAGTGTAAATCGTGCACTTTTAGATCTGAAAAGACAATGTGACGAACTTCTCATCTGCACACTGTCTATGACAGATGCTTTGTTAGGACGCTTACTTCGACTTCAAAGTGTAATGGATGAGTTTTTACAAGATCCCTCTTTCAGTGAGAAAAAATTATCGGAGGAACAATTTAGCCAATTACTGGATTTTTACTTTAACATCCGTTCCTTTGTAAATGTATATGAGTTGGTTGATGAACACTATCTGATTTATTGCGACTATAATGATAACAGCAATTTCTGTGTTCATTTACAATGTATGAATCCATCTGCCAACCTGGAACAGTACCTTGCCATGGGACGCTCCGCTATTTTTTTCTCTGCAACACTGCTTCCTATTCAATACTATAGAGAGCAACTTGCAAGCCGCCCTGAAGATTACGCTATCTATGCCCCATCGCCGTTCCCTGGTCACAACCGACTATTACTGGTCGGTCGGGATGTCAGCACTAAATACAGTCGACGCGGAGCTGCAATGTATGCCCGAATTGTAGACTATATATTACGATTTGTGCATGCCAGATCGGGCAACTATATGGTCTTTGTTCCATCCTATAAGATGCTGCAGGATATCTATGATATGATCGCCTCCTCTGATGCCAGTCAAGATCTGACTCTGCTTACACAAAATGCCACAATGGATGAGCAAGAACGAGAAGAGTTTCTGGCGCATTTTTCAGAATCTCCCACCACAACGACTGTAGGATTATGCGTCTTGGGCGGAATATTTAGCGAAGGAATAGATTTGAAGGCAGAACGCCTGATAGGTGCTGTGATTGTGGGAACAGGTCTACCAATGGTTTGCAATGAAAATGAACTCTATCGACAATTTTTTGACGGGGAAATTTCATCATTTTCAACAGGTTCTGAAAACGACGAAGCAACAATAAGAAACACCAGACATGGTTTTTCTTATGCATACCAATATCCGGGCATGAATAAAGTCCTGCAAGCAGCCGGACGTGTCATCCGAACCGAGCAGGACTATGGTTGTATCCTTTTATTAGACGATCGTTTTTTGCAGGGCAGTTATCAATCCCTCTTCCCACGTGAGTGGTTTCCGCATTATACAGTCACCCCTGAGACTATGACTGAACACTTGCTCAAGTTTTGGGAGGCACACAGCACTTAACTTTCCGTCCGTTTTCCAGGAATAATAAACTCCCGTTATCACAAACGGCTGTCCCTGTTTATCTGGAGCGACAGTCCCTGTTTATCTGGAATGGCTGTCCCCGTTTATCAAGAGCGGTAATCTCCGTTTATCTTCACATAATCGTATGTAAGATCACAGCCCCATGCCTTAGCAGATGCTTCGCCCTGATTCAAATGAACATGAATATAAATTTCATCTTTGTTCAATATTTTGGCCGCTTCTTCCTCGGAAAAAGCAACCCCTGCACCATTTTTACATACTGCTACTGTTCCGACTTCTGACTCCAACTCTACTGCCACTTTGTCAATATCGAACTCCGCTTCCGCATAACCAATTGCGCAAAGGATTCTTCCCCAGTTAGCATCTTCTCCGAACATAGCACATTTAAACAATGGGGATCGGATTACACTCTTCGCCACAACAATTGCTGTTTCCTGATCCGGTGCGCCATCACAAGAGCATTCTAAAAATTTAGAAGCACCCTCTCCATCTGCTGCCAACATTTTGGTCATATTCTCCATAACAACGTACAATGCTTTTTTAAACAAATCGAAATCAGCATTTTTCTCGGTAATCTCTGCATTTCCGGCTAAACCATTTGCCATAACACTAACCATGTCATTTGTGGAAGTATCACCATCTATACTCAAACAGTTGTATGTAACTTTAACAATTTCTGATAATGCCGCCTGTATCATTTCTCCGGAAATTGCCACATCCGTCGTGATAAAGTTAAGAGTGGTAGCCATATTAGGATGGATCATGCCGCTGCCTTTTGCCATGCCACCTAGTCTACATTTCTTACCATCCAAAAGGAATTCTACTGCCACCTCTTTCTGGACGGTATCTGTTGTCATAATTGCTTTTGCTGCAGCATCGTGTCCATCGATGCTTAATCCCTCTGCGAGTTCATGCATAGCATTTGCAAACGGCTCTACAGACATTGGTGCTCCGATGACACCGGTTGAAGCAACAATAACACGATCTGCTGTAATCCCTAATTCGTCAGCTGTTAACTTACAAACGGCATTTGCCACTTCTACGCCATTGGCATTACAGGTATTCGCATTCTTCGAATTCACGATCACTGCCTGTGCTTTGCCACCACTTTGCGCAAGATTTGCTTTCGTCACCAAAATAGGTGCACCCTTCACTTTATTTTGAGTATATACTGCTGCTGCTGTACATTCCTTCTCACTAAATATCATTCCAAGATCATTTTTTGTTTTTACTGGATTAATACCGCAATTCAATCCATTAGCCGTAAATCCCTGTGCAGCACACACTCCATTTTCCACATACTCATACCCAGCATACTCTTTCTTTGTCATTTTGTCCTCATTTCCGCACACATGCTATTCTGACAAATTTATACCACGTGTGCAAATATATAAATCTGCCGACTCAGATAGATGCTGTAATTCAAAGTCGAGTTTAACCACTACTGCACCTACCCGCCATTGTAAAAAGCCATCCCTATAGTAACAGATTCCGCAAAAAAATACCATCCTTTTCCCATTGCAAAAAGGATGGTATTTATAATCTTCCTATAGCGATAAAGATATAATCTAAGGACATGTACTTACCGCAACTAGGCAACTTAATCACAGTTTACTCTTAAAGCATACATCGTCATAGGCAACGCATGTACCTACCGCATACTAGTCAACTTGATCGCAATTACCCGATCGACCTTATAAGTGCATTTCGAATATTTACAACCGGAAAATACTGTATATAAATATTGTCCATATACCATACTTCCACAGGCTCTTGGTGGAATTGTAGTCTTCTTCGTATACGCTTTTTTTGCCACACCGCCTGACGCTGCCGGCGTCGAAAATGCAGGCTTATAGGTGCGAATCTGGGACAAATAGCCGGACTGTTTGTTGTTTGACTGAGAACTTCTCACCACATACATATAACCATTCGCGTCAAAGGATACGGCTCTCGTTCGATTTGGCATTGCCATATAATATTTACGTGTCAGCGATACTGCACCTGTTGTATTGGTTTGCACTACATAGCCATACATTCTCGTTGCAAGCTTCGAATTATAAGCTCCAATCCACAATACATGATCTCTGTATGCCATATAAGAACCTTTTGTTGCTATGGAATAAGTTTCATCAAACGCAGCTAATTCCGTGTATGCGCTCCCTGACGCTACCGCTTTAGAGATCATCTCATATGAAAAACGAACAACTTTTTTCCCTTGTGTCAGCCACACATTCTTGCCATCATACGCCATTGCGTCAATTTTTGTCTTATTTGGCATAACCAACGTCGTAATATATGATTTTGAAGACCGGCTTAATACGTAGATGACAGATTCATCCTCTCCATTATATGCGTATGCTGATACAAGCATATAGGCACCTGCAGCACAGCCTCCTTGTGGGAACATGCGATTATTGGCGAAACCTGCTACGTTGGTTGTTTTCATCCCCGGTATAGCAAAGCTTTTCGTATAGTTTGCTTTACGCAAAAATGCATATTTCTTATATGCCGGAGACTTCTTAAACTTTGCCGTGCTGGAATACTTTCTTGCACCTTTCGATGTCGCACTTACCGTTATAGTCTTAGCAGCGTAGGCTTGCGAAAGCTCTCCTTCTACCGGCAGTCCATTGGCGTTCATAGTATAGGCAGATATTTTAAAGTAATAAGTTTTATTTTGCTCTAAAGATTTTTTGACATATTTGCAAGTACCGGGATTGGTAATTGTTTTTGTTCTTATATATGTCCCTGCCTTACTCGTCGAATAGTAAATATAATATCCGCTCGCATCTTTTTGTTCTGTCCAATATAACTTGACGCGCTTAGAACCACCTTTGATCTGTGTTACCTGTGGCGCTATCGGCGCGGTTACTTCTGTAACCTGTGGTGTTGCACTAGGTTCCACTGTAGCCTGCGGTGTGTTGCCCGGCACTGTCGTTGGCTGCTCACTAACCTGTGGTGCATCATCTGGTTTTGCGGTTGGCTGCCCACTAACCTGTGGTACATCATCTGGTTTTACAGTTGGCTGCCCACTAACCTGTGGTGCATCATCCGGTTTTACAGTCGGCTGTCCACTAACTTGTGGTGTGTCATCCGGAACTGCACCCGGCTCTTCCGTAATCTGGGGGCTGGATGCCGGATCTAATTCTGTCTGTGACGTAGCACTTGACCCTACTACTGAAGATGCTTCATCTGCAGAAATATGCATGCTATTTGCTGCATACGTCCCGCTCACTATTAATGCTGCTGATAATACAAATGATAGTAATCTTTTCATAAATTCTATATTCCTCTTTTCTTTTTGGATGAGAATGTTGAAGACTCAGTAACACTTTCATCTGTTTTTGTAAATATTTCTTCGCCGTCTTTCAACCGCTCCTGCCATATTTTCTCTTATATTAACGTTGTTATTTGTCATTTATATGTTAGCTTTTTCACAGAAAAATGACAATTTCGCCAAATCACCTATACAAAAAAAGAGGTACCACAGAAAATTTCTGCAATACCTCTTTCTATTAAGAGCAATATTAAAATTATACTAACTCAATGAGTACCTGCATAGCAGCATCACCCTTACGCTGACCAATCTTCACGATACGGGTATAACCACCATTACCATTGCGCTCAGCATACTTTGGTGCAAGATCATCCAAAACAAATGCTGCAACATCAACAGTCTTAGTACCACTCTTGCGTCCCTGCATCTCTGCCGGAACCTCAGTGATGTTGTAAAGAACCTTCTGCATCTTTCTACGAGCATGCAGTCTGGATGGCTGATCCTTTCTGATCTCCTTCTCTACTTCATCAAACTGTGTTACCTTCTTACCATCAACGACTTCTTTCACACGCTTACCATCTTTGTCCTTGCGGGCAACCTTAGCAGTAACGGTTACAGTGTCGTAATTATTGCATTCCTTAACACCCAGAGCAATGATTCCCTCTGCGATTTTACGAATCTCTTTCGCTTTTGCCTCAGTGGTAACAATGCTGCCATGATACAACAAATTTGTCACCTGATTGCGAAGCAAAGCTTTTCTCTGGCTGGAAGTTCTTCCAAGTTTTCTATAGCCTGCCATTGTGCTTACCTCCTAATTATTCATCTCCCAAGTTCAAGGAAAGACCTAACTCCTTAAGCTTAGACAATACTTCTTCCAAAGATTTACGTCCAAGGTTTCTAACTTTCATCATGTCTTCCGATGTACGGTTGCAAAGTTCCTCAACAGTGTTGATTCCTGCTCTCTTCAAGCAGTTGTATGAACGAACGGAAAGCTCTAATTCATCAATATTCATTTCCAACACTTTGTCTTTGCTATTCTCTTCTTCAGCCGCAATAACCTGAATACGAGAACTCTTATCAGATAGATCAATAAATGATCTCAAGTGATCGGATAACACCTTTGCAGCAAGACTTACTGCATCACTTGGCTCAATTGTACCATCTGTAAATACATCTAATGTCAGCTTATCATAATCTGTAATCTGACCAACACGAGTATTCTCAACCTTGATATTAACTCTCTCTACCGGAGTAAAGATAGAATCGATTGCGATAACATTGATCGGTAAATCTTCACGTTTGTTCTTATCAGAACTTACGTATCCACGACCATTTACAATTGTCATCTCAATGTAAAGTTTGCAGTCAGGACCACCACTCAATGTAGCAATCACCTGATCCGGATTCATGATCTCGATATCAGAATCCACCTGAATATCAGACGCTCTGACCACACCCTCGCCGGAGGCCTCGATATAAGCAGTCTTGACCTCATCGGTCTCACTGTTATTCTTGATTGCCAGACTCTTGATGTTCATAATAATCTCAGTAACGTCTTCCTTCACACCAGGAATTGCTGAAAACTCATGACCAACTCCGTCAATACGAATATGACTAACTGCTGTACCCGGCAATGATGAAAGCATGATTCTTCTCAGAGAATTTCCAAGAGTTGTACCATAACCACGCTCCAATGGTTCTACTACAAAACGTCCATATTTCTTATCTTCTGAAATATCTGCAATCTTAATATTTGGTTCTTTAAAATCAAGCACTCCCAGTACCTCCTTTTGGGGTTCAATGCTTACCTGATCTGCGAGTTATTATTTAGAATACAACTCGACGATAAGCACTTCATTTACAGGAACATCAATCTGCTCTCTTGTTGGGATTTCCTTAACGACACCAGAAAGCTTCTCATGATCTGCCTCAAGCCAATCAGGAACAAGACGGCCATCTGTTACTTCAAGGATATCCTTATATCTCTGAGCTCCTTTGTGCTTCTCTTTGATTTCGATCACATCACCCGGCTTAACTTCATATGATGGGATGTTTACACATTTACCATTTACTAATACGTGCTTATGACCTACGATCTGACGAGCTTCTTTTCTTGTACGACCATATCCCATACGGAACAATACGTTGTCCAAACGAAGCTCTAAAAGAATGAGAAGGTTCTCACCTGTTGTACCATATTTTAATTTCTGTGCCTTTGCAAAATCATTTCTAAATGGTTTCTCTAATACACCATAAATAAATTTTGCTTTCTGCTTCTCTTTTAACTGAAGTCCATACTCGCTAGGCTTTCTTCCCTGTCTAACATTTCTGTTGGACTTTTTGTCAATTCCTAAGAACTGTGGATCCAAGCCAAGAGTTCTACATCTCTTCAATACTGGCGTCATATCTCTTGCCATGTCATTTTCCTCCTATAATAATTAATCATCAATTCATTGTCATATAAAAATGCAAATTATACACGACGACGCTTTGGCGGTCTACATCCATTGTGTGGAACCGGTGTCACGTCTCTGATGCTTGTTACGTCAATACCACATGCAGACAACGCACGGATTGCTGCCTCACGACCTGAACCAGGTCCTTTTACCATAACATCTACAGATGTTAAGCCGTGTGGGATTGCTGCCTTAGCTGCAGTCTCTGCTGCCATCTGTGCTGCATAAGGAGTAGATTTCCTTGAACCTCTAAATCCAAGACCACCAGCACTTGCCCATGAAAGAGCGTTTCCTTCGCTGTCTGTCAGAGTAACAATTGTGTTGTTAAAAGAAGACTGGATATGTGCCTGTCCGTGTTCAACGTTTTTCTTAACACGACGTTTTGTTGTCGCTTTTCTGGTTGTCTTTGCCATTTTAAAACTAACCTACACTTTCCTTTATATAATCAATTATACGTTACTTATTTCTTTTTGTTTGCAACGGTTCTCTTAGGACCTTTGCGTGTTCTAGCATTTGTTTTGGTCTTCTGGCCACGAACCGGAAGTCCTTTACGATGACGGATACCTCTGTAGCATCCGATCTCCTGCAGTC
>ERZ773193.627-NODE-627-length-53140-cov-5.586060_pt1 | contig 53140 bp, 30 predicted proteins | sample MGYA00511110_ERZ773193 | MGnify/ENA primary metagenome ERZ773193 (study PRJEB29015, sample SAMEA2737784) | human gut metagenome | biome: human gut; feature: human-associated habitat; material: faeces | place: China | collected 2012 ... | reverse complement strand
TTCTTTACAAGAAGACAGTTAAGAAGACAAAAGTTACTCTTTCAAGCAAGAAATTTAAAGGCAAGAAGAAATTATACGTTAGAGTAAAAGCAGTTGGTGCTAAGAAGTGGTCAAAGGCTGTAAAAATTAAAGTTAAATAAATAAGTTTTTCAGATTATTAAAATAATAATGATAAGGGCTATGTACAGTATAATAATAAAGTATATAGTCCTTATTTTTGTGTAATAAGAAATTATTTTAGAATTTCTATCGCACATAAGATATTTCATTGTTGATGTATACTCACATAAAAACATTTTTTAAAAAAAACACACCTTCACTAAAAAATGATACCCTTAAACACAACAAAAAGTTTGATAAAATTTACATAGGTTTTGTAAAACTAAAATTAGGAAATTTTGAAAGGAGTTACAAATGAAGAAAGGATTCAAAAAAATTATGGCATATTTTTGTGCCATAGCATTAATTGTTACAAGTGTAACAGTGTACAATAACAAGTCAGTTTCAGCATATGAAGATTCTGAGTACACAGCTTTAACAAATGGTAAAGGCGCTGCAGTTGGCGACTGGTCAGAATTATTTGCGGGAACATATGATGGTCTTGCAGGTAACATGAGTTATGCAGGAAGCAAGTTAGATGACTTAAGCTTAAAGATTGATGAGTCATGCGGTAAGCCTGGTACTTGGCATTTACAGGCTAAGACAAAATTGACAGGACTTACAGCAGGAAAGACATATGATATTAAAACAAAATTAAATTCATCTATGGCAGGAATTTTATATGAAAAAACTGATGTTACAGGCGTAGTAAATTCAAACATTGAAATTAAAGTAGGTGAGAACGAAACTACACTTCAGTTTAAGGCAACAGGAGAAACAGAAACTTTAGTATTTGAACTTAGTGGTATGCCAACAGGTTGTGTAATTGACTTTAAGGGTATTACAACAACAGAAGCAACTGAGATTGTTACAACAACAGAACAGCAGCCGGAAGAAGATGGCTATTATGCTTCTATCAAAGGTCAGTGGACATTAACATCACCTTGGAGTGCTTTTTCAACAGGGAGCATTAAATATAAAGGAACAGCAGACAGCAATTCAGCAACAGTAGATATTAAATTCGCTGAATATGGTGGTGGAGATTGGCAGACACAGCTTCGTGTTCTTGGCTCAACAAATACAGTTGGTCCTTTAGAAGCAGGAAAAGATTACAAGGTAAAAGTAGATTACACAGCTTCAAAGGCTTTTGACGGTTTAGTAAAAGTTGGAGAAAAAGCAGAGAATGTAAAATTCGCGGAAGGTACAAATTCACTTGAAATATCATATAAGGCTGAAACAGAAAAACCTGATATTTATTTAAATTTAGGATATGCTCCAGCAGATGAAGAATTAAATATTAAGTTGACATTAGTGAAGGTTGAAGATATACAGACATCAGTTGATCCAACATCGAACAATGTGACATCAGCAGACGTAACATCACCGGATGCAACATCAGCAGACGTAACATCACCGGATGCAACATCAGCAGACGTAACACAGCCGGATGCAACATCAGCAGATGTAACACAGCCGGATGCAACATCAGCAGATGTAACACAGCCAGATGCAACATCAGCAGATGTAACACAGCCGGATGCAACATCAGCAGATGCAACATCAGCAGATGAAACAACAACACCTAAGGTAACAACAGCTAAGCCAACAGTTAAACCAACAACAGCAAAGCCAACAACAAAGAAGGCTTCACTTAAGAAAACAAAGATTACTAAGAAAATAACAAAGAAACTTAGCTCAAAGAAAGTTAAATTAACATTCAAGAAAGTTAAGGGTGCTAAGAAGTACACAGTACAGGTATCAACAAGCAAGAAGTTTAAGAAAGTTCTTTACAAGAAGACAGTTAAGAAGACAAAAGTTACTCTTTCAAGCAAGAAATTTAAAGGCAAGAAGAAATTATACGTTAGAGTAAAAGCAGTTGGTGCTAAGAAGTGGTCAAAGGTTGTTAAAATTAAAGTAAAGAAATAATTCGATATTATAACTAAAAAAATAATATGAAAATTTAATAGAGGAGAGCAGTGGAATAAACTGCTCTCCTTTCCTTTTAGAGTCAATTGTGACTTGTGGTTTCTATTGTATAATGGTAGTATTGTAAATACATCAGATGCCCATGTAACAGAAACTAAGACAATGGTTACTGACGAGAGTGTTACAACAGAACCGTTACATACAATAATAACAGCAAGTACGACAGACAAAATCACAAAAATAACTAAAAAGGTAAGAGTGAAGTCTACCAAAGTAAAAAAAGCAACTAAGAAGAAAAACTCAAAAAAGGTTTATTTGAAGTTTAAGAAAGTTAGCAGTGCACAAAAGTACCAGATTCAGATTTCAGTAAACAAAAAGTTCAAAAAGAAAATAATTAACAAAAAAGTAAACAGTAAGAAAATAAGCAAAAACTCAAAAACAGTAAAATTTGTATTAAAAAATAAGAAGCTCAAGAACTGGAAAAAACTCTATGTTAGAATTAGAGCTATTAAGGTAGTAAAAAATAGAAAATATTATAGCAAGTGGAGCAAGCCTAAGAAAATAAAGATAGTGAGAAAGTAAAGGAGAGAACATGAAAGAATTTTCAAAGAAATTTTTTATATACATATTGACGCTTACATTGTTGGTAGGCACATTCACATGTGTTACTACAGCTAGTGTAAGAGAAGCAGACGATTTTGACGGCGACGTTGTATATAATCCATGGGGACAGCCTGATGACAACAATAAACCAGGAGATATAACCATTGATGATCCAGGCGTTGTTGCAATAACAATAAAAAAGAAAGATTTAAAAATTTCCATTAAGTCTGCGACAAAGAAGAAAAAATCTAAGACAGCGAAGATTGTTCTTTCAAATAGCAAAGTAAAAAAGATTATAAGAAAAAATGTTGAATATCAAATCAGATATTCAATAAAGAAATCTATGAAAAAATGTAAAACAAAAACTTACAAAACAACAAAGATAAAATTAAAAAAAATGAAAGCAGGGAAAAAATATTACATCAAGGCAAGAGCTTTTGTTAAAGGTATCAACGGAAAGAAGATTTATGGAGCTTGGACGAAAGCGAAGAGAATTAAATTGAAATAATTATTATGAGTCGTAGTAAAAAAACATACTTTTTCTTATTAATTTAAGTGAGGAATGCGTTACGTGAAGATAAGTGTCACGTAGCGCATTTTCTGTTTTATTATGAAAAAAACATAAAAACGAATAAAAACATTTTTATCGAAAAATCGTTGACTGTAAAAAATACATAAAGAAATTGTATGAAAATCTATTAAATAAAGGGTTTGTGGAATAGAAAAAAGTAAAAACAACTAAAAACTCAAAAAAACGTTTTTTCGCTTGTTTTAAGGGTAATTTAAAAGATATAATTTAAGGGTGCAAGATTATTTAAGGGAGGAATTAAGATGTCAAAAGTATTGAAAAAAATCACAGCTATAATGCTCACTTTAGCTATGGTTGTAACAATTTGTCCACAGGGCAAGTTAATCAGTATCAAGGCTGCAGACGCAGAAGATAATACACCATACAATCTTTCAAATGGTAGACCGGCTTATGCTAGTTCACAAACCGGAAGTGGTTCTGCGGCAGAACTTGCAGTCGACAACGATGAAAGCACACGTTGGCAGGCTAAGCAGGACGACACAAATGAATGGTTATATGTTGACCTTGGAAAAGAGGCAGATATAGACCACATTTATTTACGTTGGGAAGCAGCGTATGCAAAGTATTATCAGATCCAGATTTCAAATAATGAAGATGACTGGACAACAATTTATGAGAAAGGAAACAAGCCGGGAGCTTTTGTAAATATGGCTTTCTCATATGAAGTAAACAAGTTTAATACAGAAAAAAATCTATATGAAGTAAGTGCAAAATGGACACCTGTTGAAAATGCTGTATACAGTGTTTACGAAGGTGACAAGATAGTACAGGCACCTGACAATTTTAAATTTGATAAAATTGGTCAGGATGGCGGAAATCTTGGTTTGACAGAAGGCACACATGAACTTGAGGTTAGAGCTTACAATAAAGATAACCCAGAACAACTAGTAGGTAGTGCAAAATGTACAGTAGAAGTTAAGGCAGACGGCAAAGGTAATAATGGTGTAGAAATTGACGAAACTGCAAAACTTAAACAGACAATTTCAAAAGAAGAATTAAGTAGTACAAAGGCAAGATATGTAAGAGTTCTTGTAACAAAGAGAGCTACAGCTTATGGTAGTTCATTATACGAATTCCAGGTATGGGGTACAGGTGGTTCAGCAAAGAGACCTGTAAACTATGGCGAAAATCTTGCATTAAATAAAACAGTAACATGCTCAGGTACAAGAGATGAATGGTGGATGAAGGATGATCAGGGAAATATTAAGCCTGATGCTTACAATAATGTTAAGCCTGAAAACGCAGTTGACGGAAATACTTCAACTTCATTTACATCATATCAGGGAGATAACCAGTGGTTGACAGTTGACTTGGGACAGGCATATACAGTAGGAAGAATTGTTGTAGATTGGACTTCTGACGCCGGTAAGATTTATGATGTATTAGTTTCAAGTGATAACAAAACATGGACAACTGTTCATCGTGTACTTAAGGGATATGCTAACGCTACAGATAATTTCACTTTATATCAGACAGGTATAAGATATGTAAAAGTATTAGGTTACACAAAAGTAGAAAGTGGTAGTGGTATGGGTATCAGAGAATTATCAGTATATTCATATAAGGAAGGGGATAGCAAGGCAAATGAAGAAATCCCAGAACTTCCAACAAGACAAATTTTAAAAGCAGGAAGCGGTTCATATGTTTCAGGAGAAATGTATAACGAAAAGAACAAACTTCCAACATTCATTAATGAAAAGAATATTAAAACACCTATTGACTCAAACAGTTGGTGGTCATCAGCAATGGTGCAGACATTTAGTAACTTACTTTGTGCTACACCACTTAAGGCTTCATTCTCAAAGAAAGGTCTTGGTGTTTTACTTGCAACAGCAGGATGGGTTCCAGAAAGAACTGAAACAACATTAGGTACTGACCAGAGTACAGAAACATCAAGAGATTTTTATTTAGTACCTGAAACACTTGAAACAACATCTGCATACGACAGAGTTGAAAATTATGGTGATTATTCTGTAGAATTAGGTCTTATGGATGAAGATGGTCTTAAGATGAAATCAACAGTTGTTAAAGGTTCACCATATATCTTCAATGAATTCAATAAGGATACTGTTGCATACTTAAGCGGTGAATCTATTACAGAATTCTTTAATGGAAAAGGCGAACAGATATTAGCTAAAAAAGGTGATACTGTTGTAACAGACCATATTGGATTCAAAACATTTGATGATGAAAACACAAAGGCAGTTAATGAGGGTACATACTACGAATTAAATGTTCCTGAAGGAACAGAATTCAAGGTTATGATTGCAGGTGGAAATTATAAGATTAAGATTACATTCCCATCAGTAGACCAGAATTATTTATCATTAGCAGGTATGAACAGTAAAGATGATATCGAAACTTACTATCAGCATGGATATGCTTTTGTAACAGATACATTAGTAACTTATTCATATAACAAAGATAATTCAAAGATTATTACAAATTACAAAGCAACTACAAAGTTAATGAGAGAAGGTTTCTCAAATGTAACGATGCATTGCTTATTCCCACATCAGTGGAAACATAGCGCAGATGTTGAGGGCGATAAGACTTTCACAACATATCCTTCAATCAGAGGTGATATGAAGTCAGTCTGGGCTAATGAATATTCAACAACACAGCAGTTCTCAGGTTTATTACCTACATTCGCAAAATCAAACAGCAAGATGTTTGATAGCAATGAAATGAAAGATTACTTAAATCAGGTAGTAGCATCAAAGATGGATACAGCTCCTGTATCAGATGCCTACTGGGAAGGTAAAAACGTTCACCCACTTGCAATCAGTGTTCTTATGGCTGATCAGTTAGGTGAAACAGAAATTAAAGAAAAATTATTATCAAAATTAAAGAGCATCATGGAAGACTGGTTCAACTATGATGGTGGGGATGATAGATGTTACTTTATCTACAATAAGGATTGGGGAACATTATATTATCCAGACAGTTCTTTCGGTGCTAACGCAGCTATCTGTGACCACCACTTTACATATGGGTATTTTATGTTTGGTGCAACAGTATTAGCAACATACGACAAAGAATTTTACAATGATTATAAAGATATGATTGAACTTATGGTTAGGGACTATGCAGATCCTGAAGAACCTGAAGATGATGGAAACATGTTCTGTAAGTTCAGATCATTTGACCAGTATTCAGGACATTCTTGGGCTGGTGGATACGCTGACAGCGATTCAGGTAATAACCAGGAATCAGCTTCAGAAGCATTATTCAGTTGGGTTGGTATGTACCTATGGGGTGAAGCAACTCAGCAGCAGAAGTGGATTGATGCAGGTGCATACGGATTCACAACAGAAATGGATGCGGTAGAACAGTATTGGTTCGATTATGATGAAACAAACTGGTTAGGGGATCATCCTGACAGAGATGCTGATAAAGTATATGATTACCCATTCCAGGGAACAGGTCAGATTTACGGTGCATCAATGGGTTATGGTACATATTTTGGTGGAGAACCATTATATGTATACGGAATTCAGTGGTTGCCAATTTCTGAGTACCTTACAAACTATGGTATGAATCAGGAAAAATGTAAAAAAGTATACCAGGGATTATGGGATGATACAAATTATGCCATTGAAATCGAAAGAAAGTTGCATGAAAAATATGTAGCAGAAGGTAAGACAGAGGATGCCGCATGGCATAACCCTGATACTTATGCAACACCTGATACAGGTTGGCAGCATATTACATGGCCATTCTTATCACAGACAGATGCAACAAGTGCATATAACTTGTTTGAAAAGAATGTAAGTAAGGTTCAGGTAGAAGATAGAGCAAATACACTTTGGTTTGTTTCAGCAATGGACGAAATTGGTCATAGAACAAATGACTATATGGTAGTTGGTAATATTCAGGGTTCTGTTTATGTAAAAGATGGAAAATACACGGCAGAAGTTTGGAACCCAACATCAGGAAGAAAAGTAGTACAGATTAAGAAGGCAGATGGAACATTAGTTGGTAAAGCAAGAATTGAAGCAAACTCAACTGTAAGCTTTAAGATTGATACAGAAAATTACTTCGCATACAAACAGGTTAAGAAACCTACAATTACAGCAACAGCTCTTAAAGATGGTGTTGTAACAGATGATGTAAACGGAACAACAGAATTTTCTGATACACAGTTAGTAGAACTTTCAGCAGAAGAAGGCGCAACAATCTACTATACAACAGATGGTTCAGCTCCAACAAAAGACTCAAAGAAATATACAGGTAAGATTTTAGTATCAAGTGATACAACAATTAAGGCAGTTGCAGTTGAAGATGGATGTATTGATTCATCTTATGCAGCAGCAGTATTGAAGATTGATGGAGATATAGTTCAGGGTAGCGATAACTTGTCAATTGAAGCAACAGCAACAGCTTCTTCAGAAGATGGTGCAAATGTTGCCGCAAATGCAATTGATGGAAATGGTAGCACAAGATGGAAATCAAAAGATAATGATGATGAATATCTTCAACTTGATTTAGGTCCTACAAAAGTTATTAACCAGGCTGTTATTACATGGGAAGCAGCATACGCTGAAAAATATGAAATTCAGGTTTCTCTTGATGGAAAAGAATGGACAACAGTTGCGACACAAAGCGGTAAAGTCGGCACGGTTACAACTAACTTCCCAGCAACAAAAGCTAAGTATGTAAGAATGAAGGGTCTTGCAAGAGGTACAGCTTACGGATATTCAATTTTTGAATTTGAAGTATACGGTGCCGTGAAAGCAACATCACCTGTAATTTCACCGGTTAGTGGTGTATATGATGGAAAACAGAAGGTAACATTATCAACTGTAGTTAAGGGTGCAGAAATCAAGTACACAACAGATGGTACTACACCTACAGAAGATTCTCCAACATACACAGCTCCATTTGAAGTTGATGGAACTATAATTGTTAAAGCTGTTACATATAGAAAAGGAATGATTTTATCAGATACAACAGAATCAGATATTATTATTAGTGGAACAGTTACAATTAATAGAAAAGAAGCAAGAATTGCAAGTGACAGATCAGTTCAGCTTTCAGCAATATCAAATGAAAAAGTAACATGGTCAAGTAGCAATACAAAAGTTGCAACAGTAGATCAGACAGGACTTGTATCAGGTAAAGGTGTTGGTGAAACTGCTATTTATGCAACATTACCTGGAGGAAGCAAGGCAGAATGTAAGGTAATTGTAACAAAACCTATACATGTTAAGTCTATTAGCATTCCTGAAACCTTTGAAATGAAGAACAAGTCTTCAGAAACATTGGAATTAGCAATTAATCCTGAAAATACAACTGATGAAATAACTCCTGAATGGAGCTCATCAAATGACAAGATAGCCGTAGTTAATGAAAATGGTACAGTAACAGCCAAAGGTGAAGGTGAGGCAACTATTACTGTTAAGGTTGGAACATTTACAGCAGAATGTAAATTAACAGTAGGACCTGCAGCAAGTAATGCAGAAATGGCAGTTAATAAGAAGTACAACAAGGCATTAGGCAAAACAGTAAATGTTTACCCAAGCAGACAGAATGAAGGTGGTACTGAAAAAGATATAACAGACGGTTCATTTGAAGGAAATTATATTTCACCTAAATTTGAAACAGCTAATACATATTTTGAAATTGATTTAGGCGATACATATGATGCAGCTAAATTAGACAGAATAGTTATTAAGTATCATACAAATAATGATGGAACACTTCCTTCTAAGGGATATAAGATTCAGTATTCAATTAACGGTGTTGACTTTAGAAATGTTAAGTCAGTTCCAGGTTCGGATTTAGCAAAGGCAAAGGAGAATAATCTTATTGATGAACAGAGCATGACTGGTGTTGAAGGCAATGTTAGATTTGTCAGAATATTCTACCCAGATGCAAATAATTGGGGATATCAGGTAAGAGAAATTGCTGTACTTAGTACAGAGCAGAATGCAGAGCCTATTGAGGTTGACAACTGCGATGAGACTGCTGATTTTACAGTAACATCAAACAAGTTCAGTGAAATTGAATACAATATTGTAGCAGGTGATAATCAGAAAGACTTTAAGTATAGAGTATTCCTTGATGGCAAGAGCGTTACTGGTCTAATTGATGCCGGCGAAGGCGTAATTAGTGAAGTTGAAAAAGGAACTCATACCGTTAAGGTCGTAGCTTACGGCAATGGTCTTATGTCTAAGGGTATTACTAAGACAATTGAAGTGGATGATGGTTCATTAGTTGATTATATTAGTACTGTTAGAAACTTAACTAAGGGCAATGCAACAGTAACAGTTGAGGATATTAATGATGGTACTGAAGGCAGCAAGGATACTAAGATATTAGTTGATGGTACTATTTCAACTGAAAACGATAAAACAGTACAGACAACATACGGAAAGAAAGAGGCAACAGTAACACTTGAACTTACAGCTCCTGTTGATAAGAGTTTAGTTGAGGAATTATTAATTGCATTTAAGGCTAACAATACAAATGCGACAGCATTTAAGATTTACTTATCAGATGATGGACAGAATTATCAGTTGATGGCTGACAAGTCAGGTGTAGCCTATAAGAGTGCAACAGAAGTTAAACTTGATATGGACAAGTATACAAAGGACACTGTTAAGTTTGTTAAGATTGAACTTACAGACGGCAATGTAACTTGGGGATATCAGATTTCTGAAATTGCATTAATGGGTACTAGCGTGTTTATGCCAACTGAAGCAGAAGGTCTTGTAGTAACATCAGATGAATTTAACAAGATTACTGTTTCGTTTACAGGTGATACAGAACAGCTATACAATGTAAAGGTAGATGGAAAGGCAAAACAGATTAATGTTAAACCTGGTACATATACAATTGAAAGAGTAAAAGGTGGTTCACACGAAGTTGTTGTTACAGCTATTAAGAATAGTATTGAATCAAAAGGTATCTCAGAGGCAATCGTTGTTAAGTCAGCACCAACTACAAAGAGTGTAAATGATGATGACGAAGACGATAATGACTTTACAAGACCTGGCGAGACAACAAAGCCAAGAGAAACAACGCCAAGTGGTACAACAAAACCAGGTGAAACAACAACATCAGGCACAACAACAAAGCCAGGAACTACAACAAAGCCTGGTACTACAACAAAATCTGGTACAAAGGTTACTCTTAAGAAGGTTAAGATTAAGAAAGCTACTAAGAGTAAGAAATCTAAGAAGGTTAAGATTAAACTTAACAAGGTAGCAGGCGCTACAGCTTACCAGGTTAAAGTTTCAATCAAGAAGAACTGCAAGGGCAAGAAGAAGGTAACTATTACTAAACTTGTTAAGAAGGCAAACTTCAGCATTAACATTAAGAAACTTAAGAAATCTAAGAAGTATTATGTTAAGGCAAGAGCAGTTAAGATTGCAAACGGCAAGAAAGTCTACGGCAAGTGGAGCAAGCCTAAAAAAGTTAAGTTTAAATAATTCTTAATAAAATAAATAATACCAAAATTCCAAAAAGAGGGCAGAAAATGTATAAAAATTGTTTTATGCATTTTTCGCCCTCTTTCTTAAAATAATAAAAAACAATAACAATATACTAAAAAAGTAATAAAAATGCAAACGTTATATAAGCATAATGCACAAAAAAAGCTTTGATGGTTATGCAGAATATAGAAAAAAAGTTTTTTCGTTGAAACAAAATATGCATAATGTTATACTTAAAAAATGATAAAACAATGATGGGTTAGTTTACCTTTTTTTAGAATTGACCTAATAATATAAAGAAAAAATAAGTAGTTTAGTGAAAAACGACGTTAATTAAGAGTAAATACTGTTTATAAAAAAGAAAGGGAGAAAAGGGAAATGAAGAGACAGATGAAAAAATTAATTTCAATGATACTTGCTATGGCTATGGTGGTTACAAGTATTAATTTTACTCCGAAAAATGTTAGTGCGGAGAATGATGGTAGTGGATGGACTACAATTTCAAATATGTCGTATCAATCCAGTAATACTCCTATGACTTTAAATTATAAGGTGGCAAAGGGCGCAGAAAATAGTGCCATAGAAGCTTACGGTCACCATTATTTGCATGTGTATCCGGAAGGACTTACAGGTGCAGATAATGCAAAAATTTATTTAAACGAGGGGCAGACAACAACAGGAGAAATTGTGTTTGCAGGAATGAAAGACCATGATAATACAAGATATAACATAGGACTTGGTTTGACTGACGTAAATTTAAAGGCTAACACATATTATTCATTACGATTTGTGTATGGCACACATGATGTTGTGTATTATTTCTATACAGGAAACAAAGAAGATATTAAGGAAGAAACCACAACAGAAACAACCACAACAGAACCGGAACCTTCAATTACACTACAGGCTTTAACTAAAGCATATGTATACAACTATTCAGAAGTTGATGGAGGATATAAGGTAAGCTTTACAGATCCAAATGCTGTTACTGTTGAAGATGGGGCAACATATACATACACATTAACTATCAATGGACAGACAATAGAAAACATTGCATCATCGGGAAGCAGTGTTGACTTAAGTAGCCTTAATTTAACAGAAGGTACAGAGTATACTGTAACAATGAATGCTGTTTATAAGAAAGGTGATACTATTGTAACATCACCGGCTTCAAGTGAAACAACATTTACATATAGAGGAAAAACAACAGCATACGATAACGGAATCCCGCAGATTTTTATAAACTCATCAAGAGATACAAAAACAAAAGATATTAATTTATACACAGATACTACAAAGACAAAAGTGAATGCCTCTTTAATGATAAAAGGAGCAGACGGAAGTACAACAGAAGTTTCAAATTCAGGAACTGTAAATGTTAGAGGTAATTCAACATCTTTAGCTGACAAGAAAGCGTATAACTTAAAGTTTGACTCTTCAATTAATCCATTTGGTATGGGTACAGCAAAGAAATGGAGTCTGCTTGCAAATATTTTTGATAAAACCATGATAAGAAATTACATGGGACTTAATTTCCAGAGATATTTAGAGAGTACACAGACACCATTTGAAAACAATGTAAGTAAGGCATTCACAAGCAATTGTAAAAATGTTGATTTATACGTGGACGGAAAATACTTGGGAACATACCTTTTAACAGAGTCAGTGGAAGTAGGAGCAGACAGAGTTAATATTGATACAAGTTACTATGACAAAACTACTGATGATGTAAAGGCAGATAGTACACCAACAACAGTTACTATTAATGGAACAGAATATAAACTGTATGATGCTTTACTTGAATTAGCTAATGATAGCAGATTAGACACAGACGCATATTATTTTAAAACAAGTGTACTTGGACAGCAGTTTGGCTTAAATGATCCGGTATGTTCTACAGACATTGCGGGAAATAAATTAAATCCTAGTTTAACAGGTAATAGTGCAGATGCTGTTAAGCCACAATTTGTAAATGATATTAAATCATACTTAGAAGGATTTGAAACTGTAATTAACAGTACATCATACGAAACATCTGATGCACAGTTTGAAGATATGAAAAAATTCATTGACGTAGATTCTTTTGTAGATTTCTACATTACATCAGAATATTTCATGACAAAGGATATAGGTTTTAGTTCTACACGTTTCTATATTAAAAATGGAAAATTATACGCAGGTCCATTGTGGGATCTTGATTTATCAAGCGGAAATATTGATGAACATGAGAGTGCACAGGGTTTTAGAAGTCAGAATGCATTTAAGTGGTTCGAAGTATTAATGAAGAATAAAAATTTCTATAATAAGGTTGTGGCAAGATACAAAGAACTATTACCAAAGATTAAATCATTATATGCTGATAATGGAGAAGTTGACACAGTCGTAAATGAAATCTCTAAATCCGTTAAGACAAATTATGAAAAAGCATATAACTATAAAAGAGCAACAACGGATGATGACAGAAATGTAGGATGGGGATATTCATGGTTATATGGAATTAATGGATCATTAGATGGAACAGGTGGAAAAACTTTTACAGGAGATGAACTTAAAAGTGTAGGTTCTTATGGTTCAGGTGTAATGTATGATACATATGAAGAGTATATTACAGAGTATAAAACATGGCTCAAAAATAGAAACACATGGATTATGAGTCAGTTTAATATAGGTGACGAAGATGCAGCTTATTATAGAATTAGTGGCGACGATGATTTAAACAGTAACGGTGTAGGAAAAGATTCTGTTGACGGTCTTAATAATTATGTAAGATATGCAGGAGCAAGAGCAATTGCTTACTCACCAATTGCAGGGGACATTCCATCAAATGCCATTGATACCCAGTCAGATACAAAATGGGAACCATTGGATAATACAAGTGATAACTTTAAACTTAAATTAGGAAATACATATAACGTAAAGGAACTTTTGATTAAGTGGCAGACAGCAAGTGCTGCAGATTATGAGATAGAAGTTTCAACAGATGGTAAAATCTATAATAAAGTTGCTGAGTTTTCCGGATTAACAGGAGCAAGAACAGATAAAATAATTTTAAGAGATTCAGTAGAAGCTAAATATATCAGAATAGTGCCAACAAAGAGAAGTACAGGCTATCCTGTGGCAATATTTGATTTTAGCGTTTATGGAAGTGATAGCGAAAAGACAGCCGAAGAGTTTGTTGATGAAGTTGAAGATGCAACCCAGGAAAAAATTAATCCGGATAGCATTGCTGATGATGATTGGGAAATTGTAAATGAAAATAAGTCAAGCAGTGGCGCAACAATTTATATGACAAAAGCTAAAAAAGTCATGATGGCAGAACGTGAAACCATGTGTGGTTATTATGGAGCAAATACAGTTCAGGCATGGGGAAAGATTTCTGATAATATGAAAGCACAAAGTATTTTCGGCTTTGTTGCTAAAGACGGTGGTACACCAACAGGAATTATTATTGATGGTGTTAGATATATGGATATTATAAATGCATCTGTTAATAAGTTGGTTTATGTAAAAAATGATTGTGTATTTATTAAGGACTCTTTGTTGGATTCGAAGAAAGGAGAAATCTCATACCATACCATTACCGTAGAAGGAAATAATTTAGGAACATTCCTAGTTAAGGTTGTAGGCTCGACATCAAAGCCTATTACCCCAATCGGCTTATTAGCAACAGCCGATGGTAGGGGCAATATTGCTGTAGAATGGGGACAAAATGGAGACATGATTAGTAATGGTCAGAAATATAACGTATATATAGATGACGTATTAGTATCAACAGGTGTAGCGGCAGGAAGATATACTTATGAAGTAACTAATGGAACTCATACGGTAAAATTAATAGCTACACTAAATGGTTATGAATCAGACGCAGTTACGGCTACAGTCGAATCCACGGGTGGTAAAGATCCGGTTGAAACAGATTCATCTACAGTAGCACCAACTGAAACAACAACAGCAGGTGAAATTGATGTGCCGGGTGATGCAAACTGGATTGATTTTGAAGGCTCAGATGGAGAGTACAAGTATTATATTCCATCAGAGTATAGCACAGCGTATGACAATAAAGCTAAAAAGGTACTCGATACAACACTTTATATTGCATACAATTTAGGTGCTAAATTTACTTCAGTAAAATTAGATAATAAGGATTATACTATTACAGAAGGAGCATTTGTTAGCGTCTTAAAAACAGATGTAGATGACTATAATGTTCATAAACTGGAAGTTGTAGCCGCTAATAAAACGGATAAGGCTATTATATATTTGAAAAGAGCAAAGGCATCAGCTATAAAAGTTACATTCACAGACAATCAATGGGAAAAATATCGTGATGAGAATATAACATGGGATAAGGTTGATGGTGCAATTAAATATGCTATATATGCTGATGGAAAATTATACATAACAACAGATGACGAGAATACAACATCAATATCAGTTCCTGCTTATGCTTTTGCAAAGGCAACAAATAACAACGGACAGGCAACTACAGTTGGAAAACATACAACAGCAGTTGTGGCAATCAAAAATGGAGACGAAATCAAAGAGACTCTATCAGATGTTGATTCAACAAGAGTAATGGGTTCAAATTCATTCACATTGTATGTAAATTACATTTTCGGAAGAGAGACAAATTTGTGGAATGATACGGGAGTTGACAGCAAGTGGAATTTCACTATATGCGAAGGTGTAAATTCAGACATATCAACAGGGGCAGATGTAAAAGTAGATTACACAAATGGTGGACAGGCTAATTTGACTTTTAACAATATGGGCAAACATACAGGAAGTGATCAGGCATGGACTATCAAAGCTGCAATTTATAATGAAGCAGCAACAAAGGGCGAGTTACAGAATTTATCTTTTAAGATATATGGACCAAAAGAGTTAATAGGCGAGACTATAAAGATAAAATGTTGTCCTGAAGAGTATGTAAATGGAGCATATTCAAATGATATTTATGAAGAAAAAGAATATACATTTGAAAGGGCAAAAGATGGAAGTGCAGTGCTTAATTATTCACTTTCATTTAACTCAACAAATGATTCATATGATTTATTGTTTGGCTTAGGTTTACTTGATTTTAAAAATGCAACTAATAAAACTCTTACATTCTCAGATGCTAACATTAATACTGTATATGGAATTACAGATTTAAAGGCAACAGGTACAAATGTTGCAAGTGATGATGCTAAGGGCGATTTATTTATATCATGGTCATCTAATGTACCTGACAAAATGGCAGGTTCCTATAAATATCAGGTAGAAATTGATGGGGTACTTTATAAATATTCAGGGACTGAGGACTTGTTCCCTGGAACTGTAAACAACATAACAGCATCAGGATATTCAGTTGGTGAACATAAGGTTGTTGTAAAGAGTATTTACGATGGCACAGTTACGAGCTCAAAAGAAACAACAGCCATCATTTCAAATACAAAAAAACCTGATTTAGTTGTAACAGGAATGAGCATTCCAAAAGTGACACATTATATTGGTGAAAACTTACAGCTTAGTGTAACAATAAAAAATATTGGTAATGCAGTTGCAAAACCTGTAGCAGGAAAGAATCTTATTGTAAGACTATATGAAGATAGCAATAACGGTAAAGATTTAGGTTATAAAATATGTTACGCTAATACAACTGAGGCAGAGCAGGGAACTAGTCCTGGATATTTGGAACCGGGCGAAGAGTATACAGTTGTTTTTGATGTTAAAATTGATGAAAATCAGGATGGCTCAAATATATATAAATACAGAGCATTTGTAGATGCAGACAGAATTATAGATGAGGGAGATGATGAGGATAATAACGAATATTCTAAGTCATACAAATTCTATGATTCATTAAAAGAAGTAACTTTCAATTTAGAAGATGGAAATTTATATGCAACATGGCCTGCATCTGATGATGTTAAGAAATACATCGTTGAGTATACTGTTGGTGATGAAACAAAAACAATGACAGTTACTGATAACAAGTGTAGTTTAGGTGATTTTGAACAGTTCACTGAAGGAACAACAGTAACAGTAACAACTGTAGGAAAAGATGATGATGAACATGTTCATGCTAAGGGAAGCCTAAAGCCAGATTTGATAATTTCATCAGTATCAACTCCAAGTAATGCCTATGGAGTAGGGGATGTTATTCCGATTACAGTAACTATGAAGAATGTTGGCTTAGGGGTTGCAAAACCTAACGGAAACAATAACATGACTGTAAAGCCAACTAAGGATGGAAAAATAATTGAGTCAAATATTGTTAATCCTACATATAGAACAATGGGGAACGACAACCTTGAACAAAAGTTAAATGTGGGAGCTGAGTTTACCCCAACAGTTACATTTAATTACACTGTTCAGGAAAGTGATTTAAAAGAAGGAACAATTCATATAGGTGGATACGCTGACGCAGATTATGTAGTTGATGAAAGTGATGAGAACAACAACTGCACAGAAGTCGCAATTAAGATAATTTCAAAAGGAGCAGTTACATTAGACAGTAATAATGGTGACGGACCAGTCAAGGCAACATGGAAACAGTCAACAGATGAAAATGTTGACTCATACCAGATTCAGTACGTTGTTGATGGAAACATAATTAAGAAAACTATTAGCAAAGATGAAGTAGACAGTGATGGTAATTATGTTTATACATTTGGAGATAATGAAGGCCTTGACAATCAGTCCCAAGTAAAAGTGTTAGTTAAATTTTCAGGAGATGAAAACTATTATAATTATGCAAGTACAACAGCTATGGTTGATTTGATAGTCAGCACTGTAAAGGGACCAAATGAAAACAACGAGAAAGTAAAAGTTGATGTAAACTTTGATTTAGTAGCAACAGTTAAAAATATCGGTACAGCAAAGGTATCAGCTACAACAGATACTCAGGAAAATTATGGCAAAAAAATTTATGTGACACTTTGTAGACAGGAAGGTGTAGAGCAGGTAGTGTCAGATGGTTATTATTTAGGCTTGAATGTTGGAAAAACAGCTAGTATCAGATTAAAAAATGTGTGTGCAAAAGAAACTGGAACAAAGAAGCTGATTATTAATGTAGATGATGCTGGATGGGATACAGAAGAAGGCAAAGATGTTGGATACATTCAGGAGTCTAATGAAAATAATAACAGTTACGAATATACTGTCAATGCAGTAATTGAACAAAATCCAATGGATTGGACAACTTTAAAAGAAACAGTGGGAAGCAATACACCATATCAATTTAAAGTGGCACAGGGATCAAAGGCTGCCAGAATAGAATACAAGGTAGTAGATACAAACAATAGAACATTGGATTACAAAAATATCATTACAAAAGATATTGGATATAATGCTAGCTATATGTCAATTGGTTTCAATCCAAACTACACTGTAATGACAGAAGTTAAGAATGATTCAACAGGACATATTATTAGTACAGTTCCATATTGGGCAGCAATAACAAAAAATCAGGTTGAGTCTAACATTAATGACCTGGATAACTGTACAATAATGGATGTTGAAGGTTGGGACATTGACGGTATTGGTGTAGATGGAAATGCTGTTCAAAAACCTAAAAAACCAGGAACACACTTTAACAGAGACGGAAACGGCTTCAACATGAACGTTGATGACTTTGATTTAAATGCATACTACTTATTGAAGTTATATAACAAAAATGGTGATTATGTAGTAGTTGCATTCAGAGTTACAGATGAAAATGGTGATATTGGAGACTGGACACAAATTCAGGGAAATAATATGGATAATTCAGCAATTCCTGTTTATTACCACACAGCTCATCGCGAAGTAAAGAGTTCAATTTATTACGATAAGCATGATATTAAATTAAGTAATATTGCAGCTTACAACGGAAATCATATTTCTGTAGATTTGGATACACAGAACAAGATTAATCCAAATGCTAACAGAGTTTTAATTACAAGAGGTTTGTTAGACAGTAGCGGTGATATGATTATTCCTTCAGTAGATGGAAAATATGTTGAGGAAGGAACAGAAACAGGTTCTTATTATGCATGTACAGGTGATTTGTTAAATACAAATTCAGTAGATTATTATAAGAGTGAGAGCAATTATGTTTCTTTAAGTGGATATGGAATTAATGGAAACAATAAGATTCAGATTATGCTACCTAATATGTTAGCGCAGATACCTGTTCATAGTGCTTTAGGTGGAAAAAAAGATAATGAATATTATTACATGAAAGTATATTGGGATGAGCAAAATTATCCGGGACAATATGTTTCTATTCCAATAAAGATTAAAGCAGATATACCTGAGATTGAAAAGGTTAATGGTTTAGTTGCTACAAACAGAGGTAGTTCGTTATCAATCTCCTGGGTTAATTCAACACAGCAGGAAGCTGATGGATATTTATATGATGTTTACATTGATGGTGAATTAAAGGCTCAAGATGTACGGGCAGGTTCATATAGCTTCTTAGGATATAATGAAATCGGTTCTACACATACCATTAAAGTAGTGGCAAAATGGTGTGAACAGACAACAGAAGATTCGGTAAAATACACTATTATTGAGCCGGAAAAAGAACCGGAGGAAATAGTACCGGGTGAAGTACCTACATATCCTGATGACAATGATAACAGATGGATATTAATTTCAGGCCAGCATATATTACCTGTTTCAGAAGAAGGTTCACTTGGAAAAACAAATGCAAAAATTTACTATTATACTGATGAAGACATTAATGGAATAACAGGTTACAATGACAGTTATATTTCATTAAACGGTAGTTCAAAATATTTTACAGGAACAACAACTAAGATTTTTGTACAAAGAGGTAATAGTACATCGTTAGTTTCGAAATCAGTATATGATAGTTACTATGAAGGACAGACATTAATGAATTCTTCAACAATGTTTGAATTACCGAAGGGATTTACAAAAGGCACAACTTACTACTATGTAGTTCGTGTTTGTGGAAATGATGGAAATACATATAAGGATTTCTACTTTAAGATAATTCCAACAGATGATTCAATTGATTCAGGTGTTAATCATACAGGAAAATGGAGAGAGATTAGTGGTGAATCACAATTGTCTGTAAAGATGGGCTCAGGCTTGAAACTTAAAGGTACAATCAGCTTTTTAGATTATCCTGCATTCAATGAAGGTTCTTCTATAACAGAAAAAGGAGGAACAACATCTATTGGAACAAATACATATAATGCAGTTGGTTACAATGGACACTACTTATCCATAATCGGTGATACAAATTATTATGTAGCAGGTAACACAAAAGTCTATGTTTCAGAAGGAAGCGATTCTGTTTTATATGCAGAAAATGCAAATGATTTGACTTTTACAGAGAAAAAAGTAAGTGACCAGTCTTATTCAGGTCAGATAATCTCTGAAACAGAAGAACTGTTTAGTGTTGTCTATGCAACAACATATTATTTGTTGAAAGTTCAAAGTGGAGACAAAGTCACATACATACCTTTTGAAGTAAAAGTCAACACAGGAAATGTAGAAGTTCTTGGCTTCCAGATGAACACAAATAAGAATGCCGGTGGAGTAGCTGAATACAATCCATCATTTAGAGTTGTTTCAAAAACAAGTAATGTAATGAAAATCAATAACAGACTGTATGAAGTTAAGAAAATGGGTACAGTTTATGCAATTGATGATGGAAATACAGACATAAAATCTAATATGAATTTGGATGCAGTTTCATCTAATGCAAATGTATCAAAATATGAAACAACAGATAGAGGCAAATTGGCAGGCTACACGACTTCTGCTAAGGACAATGATTACTATACATACTATGCGTTAACATTTAAGTATACTAATTACAAATATGCTTCATTGGAACAGAATTGGGCATTTAGAGCATATGCAGTATTAGATATGGGTGATGGTACAGAAAAAGTTGTATATGGTAAAAATATTTACACAACAAATATGTATGACATTGCACAGAATTTATATAAAAATCAGAAAATGGGAACAAAAGAATCTCATGATTACCTATATGATAATGTTCTAAATATTGTTGATATGTATAACAATATGGGACAAATTGCAAATGCAATGTTTAAGGCAATGGGAGTCACATCAACATCTGACAGCAGATATGAGACAGTGACAAAAATGACACAGGACTTACACAATTATTGCAAATGCTTATGGGGAATATCATATGATACAAGAGGTAAGTTTAGAAGCTCCCAGGTAGAAGATGAATTACTGAAATTACTTAACGGAGTGAAAAACAATGACAAGAACTATGATAGTGTTTATGATTGGATTTACAATGAAACATCCAAGTATGGAAAGAAAAATGGAACGAAATACAAAGGATGTTATAGGCTTGTAGATTATTCATGGGATAATAGCATTGATAAAGATTTTTATAAACAGTAATACTACATACAATTAATAGGAGGGTATTTAAGTGAGTCGCACAAAAAAATATGAAAAACCTATAATTGAAGTTACACGTTTTGACATAAATCAAAATATTATGGATGGCTGGGATGGTGACATTACCACAGTGGCTGATATTTCACAACCTGATGGTGGACCAACCACTCCCATAATAGATTTGGATTAGGAAAGGGGCAGATGTTATGAGAAAAGAATATAAAAAGATTATATCTACAGTGTGTGTTGTAACTTTAGTTGTAGGCTCCTTAACATTTACTAATAAACAAAATGTAGAAGCTGTGGGCAAAACCACAGCAGCTACATTTAATAAATCGTTGAATCAAGGGATAAGCCTTTTAGCAGACGATACAGAAAATGGAACTTACACAGTGAAAGTTACATCCACATTGAACGGTGTGGAGTCAGAAGGTTCAGTATCTGACGCGGTAGAAGTTGTTTCAGTTTTAACTACAGATAATTCAGCAGTTGAAGGTTTCCAAATTAAAACAAATGGGGCTGATTCAAATATTGCTTTTAGAACTGTTTGTAAGGGACTAAACGTAGGAAGCGCTATTACAGCAAGTGATGGTAACACATATACTGTTAAACAATTTGGAATAATATATGCCCTGGATCCGAACCAAAGTGGCTATAGAAAAAATGATGCTTTAAACACAGCATATACAATTTTAAATCCAGATGTAGTTACAGGACAACAGTATTCTTACGAAGGAAAAATGCAGTATGCCGGTAGTAATGTTACTTATGGCTTTTTAGCAAGTGATGGGGCAGTAATTAATAATTGGGATACTACTGATACAGAAAATACATATTATGTTGTAACAATGAATGGAATTAATCCACAGATTACAAATTCCATTTTTGTTAGGTCATTTATAATAGCAACAGACACCGCAGGAAATGATACAATCATTTACGGAAAGAAAACTGCTGTTATGTCGGTTGCAGAAGTAGCAGATTATTTATACCGCAACAGTAAAGCACAAAACTATTCAGGACATAAATATTTGTTTGAAAATATTTTAAGCAAGGTTGCTACAACTAATCCATATTTTAGAAACACAACACTTCCGTATGGCTGGGACAATAACTTGTTTACACCATCAAGCCCAACATATACTGTTACAGACGGAACGTTGGAAAATTAGAACAGGAGGTTAATATGTGTAAGGCAATAGATGCTGTTAATAAATATTATCAATAATTTAATTTCTTAAACTGTTAATATTTATAGAGAGCTCTTGAATTATTAATATTTATGTAGATTTCTTGAATTATTAGCATCTATAGTGGTTGACATTCTTAAATTAATTGACTAAAATAACAAATGTATAAAATTTAATGAACAAAGACTTTGATAGAGACAGTAGTTTATCAGTGAACGTTTTAGAGAGCTTGACGTTGGTGGGAGTCGGGTATTAGTAGCAGATATATGAAAATCACTCTGGAGTTGCAGCCCGAAATGTTTTTTGACTTTTGTAGTTTATATTAATGTAGGCGCTGACGGTTTCTCCCGTTACAGAGAACACATATAAAGGGAATTCCCGAGTATGCTGTTAAAGGTGGTATAACGAAAATTCAGGCTTTCGTCCTTAACAGGGCGGAAGCCTTTTTTACGTATGGGCATGAGCCTTGCTCAGACACATAAAAATATAAATTTGTGCTTGCACAAGAATTTATATTTTTATGTGTTTGAATAAGGCGAAGCCGGCGACGAAATAGACCAAAGGTCTATGAGTAGACAAGGCTCATGCCCATACGTAGTGAGCAAATGATTAAACACTTAAATAGATAGCAATACTATATAAAAATGAAAGGAGTACAGAATGTACAAGAAAGTTTCAACTAATCTCAATTTTGTTGAGAGAGAAAAGCAGACAGAAAAGTTTTGGAAAGACAATGACATTTTTAAGAAAAGTATGGACAGTCGTAAGGAAGGAGAAACATATACATTTTATGATGGACCTCCAACAGCCAACGGTAAGCCACATATTGGACACGTTTTAACTCGTGTTATAAAAGATATGATTCCACGTTACCAGACAATGAAGGGCCATATGGTTCCAAGAAAAGCAGGTTGGGATACTCATGGACTTCCTGTTGAATTAGAAGTAGAAAAGATGCTTGGTTTAGATGGAAAAGACCAGATTGAAGAATACGGTCTTGTGCCTTTTATTGACAAATGTAAGGAAAGTGTTTGGAAATACAAAGGTATGTGGGAAGATTTCTCAGGTACTGTAGGTTTCTGGGCTGACATGGATAATCCTTATGTAACATACGATAACAACTATATTGAGTCAGAATGGTGGGCTTTAAAAACTATTTGGGATAAAGGCTTATTATACAAAGGCTTCAAAATCGTTCCTTATTGCCCACGTTGTGGAACACCTCTTTCATCACAGGAAGTAGCTCAGGGTTACAAGGATGTAAAAGAACGTTCAGCAATCGTTAGATTCAAGGCGAAAGACGAGGATGCATATATTTTAGCATGGACAACAACACCTTGGACATTACCTTCAAACGTTGCTCTTTGTGTAAACCCGAATGAAGATTACGCAAAGGTAAAAGCAGCAGACGGCTATGTATATTACATGGCAGTTGCTTTATTAGATACAGTTTTAGGTAGCCTTGGAAATGAAGAAGAAGGTGTTAAACCATACGAAATTCTTGAAACATACAAAGGTAAAGAACTTGAAGGCAAAGAATACGAGCCATTATATGAATGTGCTCATGAAAAAGCTGAAAAGCAGCACAAGAAAGGTTTCTTCATTACATGTGATACTTATGTAACTCTTACAGATGGTACAGGTGTTGTTCATATCGCACCTGCATTCGGTGAAGACGATGCTAATGTTGGCCGTAACTATGACCTTCCATTTGTTCAGCTTGTTACTGAAAAAGGTGAAATGTCAGAAGAAACACCATTTGCCGGCTTATTTGTAAAGAAGGCAGATCCTGAAGTATTAAAAGATTTAGATGCAAGAGGTTTATTATTTGACGCACCTAAATTTGAACATAGTTATCCACATTGCTGGAGATGTGATACACCACTTATTTACTATGCACGTGAATCATGGTTTATTAAGATGACAGCAGTTAAGGATGATTTAATTAAAAATAACAACACAATTAACTGGATTCCTGAAAGTATCGGTAAGGGACGTTTCGGAAACTGGATTGAAAATGTTCAGGACTGGGGCGTAAGCCGTAACCGTTATTGGGGAACACCACTTAACATTTGGCAGTGTGATTGTGGTTGCATGCAGTCAATTGGCAGTCGTCAGGAACTTTTTGAAAAGTCAGGTGACGAAAAAGCTAAGACTGTTGAATTCCACAGACCTTACATTGATGAAATTACAATGCCATGTCCTGAATGTGGTGGCACAATGAAGAGAGTTCCGGAAGTTATTGACTGTTGGTTTGATAGTGGAGCAATGCCTTTTGCACAGCACCATTATCCATTTGAAAATAAAGATTTATTTGAACAGCAGTTCCCTGCAGACTTTATTTCAGAAGCTGTTGACCAGACTCGTGGCTGGTTCTACACATTACTTGCAGAATCAACATTGTTATTTAACAAGGCTCCATACAAGAACGTAATCGTTTTAGGTCACGTTCAGGATGAAAACGGACAGAAGATGAGTAAGTCAAAGGGTAATGCAGTTGATCCATTTGAAGCACTTGATAAATACGGTGCAGATGCAATCAGATGGTACTTCTACATTAACTCAGCTCCATGGCTTCCAAACAGATTCCATGGCAAGGCAGTAGAAGAAGGACAGCGTAAGTTCATGGGTACACTTTGGAACACTTATGCGTTCTATGTACTTTATGCAGAAATCGATCAGTTTGATCCAACTAAGTACACACTTGATTATGATAAATTATCAGTAATGGATAAGTGGTTATTATCAAAGATGAATTCTATGGTTAAGGCTGTAGATGACAACCTTGGAAACTACAGAATTCCTGAAGCTGCAAGAGCGTTAGATGAATTTGTTGATGAAATGTCAAACTGGTATGTAAGACGTTCAAGAGAAAGATTCTGGGCAAAAGACATGCCACAGGATAAGATTAATGCTTACATGACACTTTATACAGCACTTGTTACTGTATCAAAGGCAGCAGCACCTATGATTCCATTTATGACTGAAGACATTTACCAGAATTTAGTTAGAAGTGTGGATTCAAGTGCAAAAGAATCAATTCACCTTTGTGACTTCCCAGAAGTTAATGAAGCTCAGATTGATAAAGAATTAGAAGAAAATATGGAAAGAGTTCTTAAGGTAGTAGTTCTTGGTCGTGCTTGTAGAAATAAGTCAAACATCAAGAACAGACAGCCAATTGGCAAAATGTTTGTAAAGGCTGATTTTGATTTACCTGAATTTTTCCAGGAAATTATTACAGAAGAATTGAATATAAAAGAAGTAGAGTTTACTGATGATGTTAGAGCATTCACATCATACTCATTTAAGCCACAGCTTAGAACTGTTGGACCAAAATATGGTAAGTTCTTAGGCAAGATTAAGGAAGCATTGGCAAGCCTTGACGGAAACAGTGCTATGGATAAGATTAATGCCGGCGAACCTCTTACATTTGACTTTGACGGTAATGAAGTTGTTCTTGAAAAAGAAGATTTACTTATCGACATGGCTCAGGTTGAAGGTTATGTTTCTGAAGCAGATGGCGACGTTACAGTAGTTCTTGACACTAACTTAAGTGATGAATTATTAGAAGAAGGTTTTGTTCGTGAAGTAATCAGCAAGATTCAGACAATGAGAAAAGAAGCTGGATTCGAAGTAATGGACAAAATCGTTGTGAATGTTGCTAATAATGACAAGGTTAAGGACGTTGTAGAACGTAATATTGATGAAATTAAGTCAGAAGTGTTGGCAGATAATGTCGAATTTGATACAATAAAAGGGTATGAGAAGGAATGGAACATTAATGGCGAAAAGGTTACATTAAGCGTTGAAAAAAACTCATAGTAGGCTAGTTATTTGAACAGAATATAAATTTATAAAGGAACGGTGTAAATCGTTCCTTTATGCGTGTTATACGAATATACGCAACAGCATATGTATAGAATTTATCGATATAAGTTGTGTTATATGTTGGTGTACATTTAATATTAGCATATAGGATATATATGTTGGTACACATTTAATATTAGCATATAAGTGAAGTGTAAGCTTGGTAATATGTGATTCTTTGGGGAAAATCGAAGGAGTGCTAAGCATGGAACAGTCATCATAATTAGGATTGTGGTGTTTGGATATCGAAATCATATTGGGAAAACAGCAGCACATATATTTTGCAAAAGATAGATGAATTTTATTGTATGTTACCAAATAATAAGGATAGGAGAGGGGTTTATGACTAAAACAATGGACAGAATTCAAAAAGAAGAATTCAAGGAAGAATTCAAAAAGCGTGTAAAAGATCAGGCAAAGATGCTTTACCGTAAGACTTTAGATGAAGTAAGTGACAGACACAAATTTGTATGTGTTGCTTATGCGGTAAAAGATATCGTTATTGACCAGTGGATTGCTACACAGAAGGCTTATGATGAGGCTGATGGCAGAACAGTTTATTATTTATCAATGGAGTTCTTAATGGGAAGGGCTTTAGGTAACATGATTATTAACTTATCTGCAAGAGATGAAATTAAAGAATCAATTGAGGAACTTGGACTTGATTTAAACGTAATTGAAGACCAGGAACCTGATGCAGCTTTAGGTAACGGTGGATTAGGTCGTCTTGCAGCTTGTTTCTTAGACAGTCTTGCAACTTTAAATTATCCTGCATATGGATGTGGAATCAGATACAAATACGGTATGTTCCAGCAGAAGATTGAAAATGGATATCAGAAAGAAATTCCTGAAGATTGGTTAAGACATATTAATCCATTAGAAATCAAGCGTGAAGAGTATGCTTGTGAAGTTAGATTTGGTGGTACTGTTAAGATTGATCACAGAGACGGACGTGATTATTATGGTCAGGAAGGTTATCAGGCAGTTATGGCTGTTCCTTATGATATGCCAATCGTAGGATATGGCAACAATGTTGTTAATACATTACGTATTTGGGATGCAGAACCAGTTGTTCATTTTAACCTTGAAGAATTTGACAAGGGTTCATATATGGCAGCAGTTGAACAGGAAAACCTTGCTAAGACAATTACGGAGGTTCTTTATCCAAATGATAACCATTATGCAGGTAAGGAACTTAGATTAAAACAGCAGTATTTCTTTGTTTCAGCTTCACTTCAGACAGCAATTAAGAAGTATTTAAAGAAGCATGATGACATTAAGAAATTACATGAAAAAGTAGTATTCCAGATGAATGATACTCATCCAACATTAACAGTTGCAGAATTAATGAGACTTTTAATGGACGTTTATTATTTAGAATGGGATGAAGCTTGGGAAGTTACTACAAAGTGTGTAGCTTATACAAACCATACAATTATGGCTGAAGCTCTTGAAAAATGGCCTATTGAATTATTCTCAAGATTACTTCCAAGATGTTATCAGATTGTTGAAGAAATCAACAGAAGATTCTGTCTTGAAATTGAAGAAAAATATCCTGGTAACTATGACAAGATTGCTAAGATGGCAATTATTTATGATGGTCAGGTTAAGATGGCAAACTTAGCAATTTGTGCCGGCTATTCAGTAAACGGTGTTGCTAAGCTTCATACAGAAATTCTTGAAAAGCAGGAATTAAAGGACTTCTATGAAATGATGCCACAGAAGTTTAATAACAAAACAAATGGTATTACACAAAGAAGATTCTTGCTTCATGGAAACCCTCTTCTTGCTGAATGGGTTACAAACAAGGTTGGCGATGATTGGATTACAGACCTTCCAAAAATCAAAGGTATTGAAGTATACGCAGATGATAAGAAGGCTCAGGCTGAGTTCATGAACATTAAGTATCAGAACAAAGTTCGTCTTGCAAAATATATCAAAAAACATAATGGAGTTGATGTAGATCCACGTTCAATCTTTGATGTTCAGGTTAAGAGACTTCATGAATACAAACGTCAGTTACTTAACATTTTACATGTTATGTATTTATACAATCAGATTAAAGAACATCCTGATATGGAATTTATTCCAAGAACTTTTATTTTCGGAGCAAAGGCAGCAGCAGGATACAAGATTGCAAAACTTACAATTAAGTTAATCAACAGTGTTGCAGATGTAATCAACAATGATGAGTCAATCAACGGTAAGATTAAGGTTGTCTTCATTGAAAACTACAGAGTTTCAAATGCAGAAATCATTTTTGCAGCAGCAGATGTTTCAGAACAGATTTCTACAGCTTCAAAGGAAGCTTCTGGAACAGGTAACATGAAGTTCATGTTAAATGGTGCATTAACACTTGGAACAATGGACGGTGCAAATGTTGAAATCGTCGAAGAAGTTGGCAAGGAAAATGCATTTATCTTTGGTATGTCTTCAGACGAAGTTATTGGTTACGAAAATAATGGTGGATATGATCCAATGCAGATTTTCAATTCAGACATGGATATTAGAAAAGTTCTTATGCAGTTAATTAACGGATTCTACTCACCAGATGATCCTGAAAGATTCAGACCAATTTACAACTCACTTCTTACAAAGGAAGAAACAGGTTGTGCAGACAGATACTTCATCTTAAAGGACTTCCAGTCTTACGCAGAAGCTCAAAGACGTGTTGAAGCAGCTTACAAAGATGAAGCAGGTTGGGCAAAATCAGCGATGCTTAACGTAGCAAACGTAGGCAAGTTCACATCAGATAGAACAATCGAAGAATACGTAAGAGATATCTGGCACTTAGAGAAAGTAAAGGTAGAATTGTAGGAGATTTACCTAGGGGCAGCGTAGCTGCCCCTATTTTTTTGACTTGTTATGCAAACAAAACTAATATTATGGCGATAATACACCCTAAAGAAACCATAATAATTTTTAAGGGTGGAAAAAAGAGAAAGACAGTAGTGCGAAAAAGAGTGAGAAGTCCAGCTTTCCACCCCCTAGGAAAAATAACAAGCTGAAGGGGTGGAAAAATGAGAAATACTGAAGAGAGAAAAAGAGTGAGAAGTCCAGCTTTCCACCCCCTAGGAAAAATAACAAGCCATAAGAGTGGAAAAAAGAGAAAGATTGTAATGTGAAAAAGTGTAGGGAGTCCAGCTTTCCACCCCCCCTAGGAAAAATAACAAGCTGAAGGGGTGGAAATTTCTAAAAACAATAAAATCAACATATCTAATTAATAATAACACTTGAAAAATAAATTAACTTAACATATAATAAACACAACATAATAAATGAATAAGGATAACGCATGGAAAATTTAAAACAAATCTTATATGAAAAACAATTAGAGTTAGAAGAAATAGAAAAGACTAATAAAAAAACATTAGAAAGACTTCCTGAGGGATACGTTAATATAAGTAAAAATAAAAATTCAATTCAGTATTATTGGCGAAAAGATGATGGTACGGAAACATACATAAATAAAAAGAATCGTAGTATTATTAAAAAACTTGCTCAAAAAGAATATGAGAAAAAAGTTCAAATTATAATCAAGAAAAATAAAAAGTGTCTTAGAAATATGTTGGATAAATATGAATTTGATGAAACATTAAAAGCTTACGACAAGATATCAGATAAAAAGAAAATATTTGTTGAACCATATACAATGCCAAACGAAATGTACGCAGAAAAGTGGCAGGCAGAACAAAACAAATTAAAAGAACAAAATATGAGTAAAGTAAGTGAAAAATTCATATTCACAGATAAAGATAATGAGATACTTACTGAACAGGGAGAGGCGGTTCGTTCGAAATCAGAAAAAATAATTGCGGACAAATTATATATGAAGGGGATACCGTACGTTTACGAGCAACCGTTATATTTGAAAGGCTATGGATATGTAGTACCTGATTTCAAAATCTTGAATGTTAGAACTAGAAAAGAATATTATTTGGAACATTTCGGAATGATGGACGACAGCGAGTATTCAAGGAAAGCATTAAGAAAAATCGAAACATTTCAGAAAAATAACATATTTCCTGGTGATAATTTGCTAATGACATTTGAAACAAGTGACGGTCCGCTTAATACAAGAATTTTGGAAGAACTGGTAAAAAAATATTTGGTATAAGATAAAAAAGATAAATGATTAACATTTGCATAAGGCGTGAAAATATAATCACCAATATTTGCATAAGGCGTGAAAATATAATCACCAATATTTGCTGTGATAGGGAATAGATTAAACTTAAAAATTAGATTAAATCACAAACTTAGAAACTAGATTAAAACAATAGGAAATAGATTAAACATAAGAATAGGATTGAGTGAGACATTACAATTCAATCCTATTCTTCATATAATCAAATGTTATAATGTAGACAAACTACACAAGATTCATCAAAAACTCAATCCTACTAATTCCATAAATAAGAAATATTAAGTAAACAAACCATATTCTACTCCACAATTGTATTCAGCCAAATGTCTTTTTTTACCATTACGAAACCAATAAATGACTTAATGCCTTCCAACATGTTTACAAGTAGGAACATGCTTACAATATTCATGGAGGTGAATTTCGCAAGGCACATTGAAACCGGAACATTTACAAGGCAAACAAAACAACTATCAAAAAGGAATGTAATGATAGTTTTGCCACCGCTTCGCAAAATAAAATATTCAGAGTTAGTGAATGATATAAAAGGTGTTGCCAGAGCTACCACCCAAATGAAACGTGTTGCCAGTTGGCGAATCTCCCCTGTTGTATTATAAAAATGTGGGAATATCGGTCCAAGTATAAATAAAATTACGGCAGTGCCTAATGAAATTAAAAACGAAAAAGTTGCCATACGTGTGGCTGTGACCTTTGCGTCTTTTAGTTTGCCAGCACCCAACAGTTGACCTACAACAATGGCGATGGTTGTACCAAGTGTTACAAAAATTGAATTTGAAATATTACCTAAAGTATTACAAATATTCAATCCACCGATTGTAGCAAGTCCCCTTGTAGAAAAAGCCTGTGTCTGCAAAGTAAGTCCGCCAGCCCACAAAAATTCGTTAAGCATAAGTGGCGTTCCGGTAATAAGAATTTTCTTCGCAAGTGACATAGGAAGTCTCAAAGTTCTGTAGCAATTTTTAATAAAAGGATATTCTTTTACATGTGTGTGGGTGTAAACAACCAAATAGCCACATTCCACAAAACGTGAAATAACAGTGGCGATAGCTGCACCGGTAACGCCCATGGCAGGCACACCGAATTTCCCAAAAATAAAAATATAATTCAGTACAATATCAAAAACTACAGCCAGAACTCCGGCTTTCATTGGCACAATAGTCTGCCCGGATTCTTTTAAAGTTGTGCTATAGCAGTTAGAAACTACAAAAGGTGCAATGCCGATAACCATCACGTATAGGTAGTTTCGCGCGTAATTGAAAGTATCAACAATGTTGCCCGAGTCGCTACCTTCGTGGAGAAACATGTTAATCAAAGGTTCGTGTAAAAATAGCATAACCCCAAGAGATGCAATGATAATTGTTATGCCAATAAGAATCTTCATTCTAAAAACATTTCTCACACCGTCATTGTTTTTCTGACCAAAATACTGTGCGGAAAAAAGACCGGCACCTGACATACCACCAAAAACCAGCAAATTAAAAACAAAAAATAGCTGATTTATAATGGCAACTCCGGACATTTGGTCAGTACCCAACTGCCCAACCATAATATTATCAGCCATACTAACAAGATTTGTCAGTAAATTTTGAATAATAATTGGAACGGCAATTGCAAGAATCATTTTGTAAAAAGCCTTGTCACCGAAAAATTTATTTTTTAAAGAAATTGTCCCTTCGTTCATAAAAACCTTCTTTCTTTTTGTAAATGTCTATTTAATAATTTAGTTTCCAAACCTATCTAACATACAAATCTGTTTAACGACTTAGTCTTAAAATATCTAACTAATATGCAAATCCGTTTAACCACTTAGTACTAAAAATATTTATATGTGTTGAAATACTATTATGCAATGAAAAAACTAATAGTTCAATATCTTTTATGCAGATTATGAAATTTTATAAAATATCATTTCCTTTAAACAAATTGCAAAATATGCATATTATAAAGCAAGAAGAGTGGAAGGAAGCCGGACTGATGTTGTATACAAAAAATAGTTGAAACTATTTTCTGAAAAAAGAAAAACTCAAAAAACTCTCCATAAAAGTCTTTGTAAGTGTTATAATTAATCCATAACAGGAACGGATTAGAAGTCTTATAATAAGACAAAACAAACTAACGAAAAATAAACTTACAAAGGGGGCGATTTTATGATTCTCACATTTTTAGGCGCAGATCATGAGGTAACAGGAAGTTGTCACTATTTACAGGTAGGTGACAAGAAAGCAGTTGTAGATTGTGGTATGGAGCAGGGCAAGGATATTTATGTAAACCAGGAATTGCCGGTTCCCGCAGGGGATATTGATTACATTTTCCTGACACATGCTCACATTGACCACTCAGGTTTAATTCCATTGATGGTTAAGAAAGGTTTTAAGGGGCAGATTTTTGCAACCAAAGCAACCTGTGAACTTTGCAACATTATGTTGCGAGACAGTGCGCATATTCAGGAGTTTGAAGCACAGTGGAAGAACAGGAAGGCAAAAAGAGCAGGACGTGAGGAGTATGTTCCTATTTATAATACGGAAGATGCAGCGGCCGCTTGCGAGCTGATGATACCTGTAGATTACAATCAGGTTGTAAAAGTATGTGATGAATTTCAAATAAAATTTGTAGATGCAGGTCATTTACTAGGTTCATCAAGTATAGAAATGAAAGTTACGGAGAATGGTGTAAGTAAAACAATTATTTTCTCTGGGGATATTGGAAACATTAACAAGCCTATAATCAAGGATCCTGAAACTTTAAAAGGTGCGGACTATGTTTTGATTGAGTCAACATACGGTGACAGATTACATGAAGAGCGACCAGACTACATTAAAACATTAACGAAAGTTTTAGAGGAAACTTTTGAAAAAGGTGGTAATGTTGTTATTCCGTCATTTGCAGTTGGACGAACTCAGGAAATGTTATATTTCTTAAGGATAATAAAAAAAGAAAATTTGATAAAAAAGTATCCTGATTTTGAGGTTTATGTTGATAGCCCGTTGGCTGTGCAGGCAACGAATATTTTTAATAACAATGTAGTTGACTGCTTTGATGAGGAAACGAAGAAACTGATTAATGATGGAATTAACCCTCTTCAGTTTGAGGGCTTGAAAGTTTCTGTAACAAGCAATGATTCCATTGCAATTAATGAGGATACCAAGCCAAAAGTTATTCTATCAGCATCGGGTATGTGCGAGGCAGGTAGAATCAGACATCATTTAAAACACAATCTGTGGAAAGAAAACTCAACAATTCTTTTCGTTGGTTATCAGGCGATTGGCACGTTAGGAAGAAATCTTCTTGAAGGTGCAACTTCAGTAAAACTTTTTGGTGAAGAAATTGCAGTAAAAGCAAGAATTGAAAGCCTTAAAGGAATTAGCGGTCATGGTGACCAAAAAGAATTAATAAGATGGCTTGAAGCAATGGAAATTAAGCCTGAAAAAGTTTTCGTGGTTCATGGGGAAGACAATGTGTGCGATTATTTTGCTAATCTTTTGGAAAAAGAACATGGTTTTAATACATATGCTCCTTATAGCGGTACGGAATTTGACCTTTTGACAGGTGAAATTATCAAAGAGGGAGTGCCTATTCCAATTAAGAAAAAATCAGCAAAGGAAAGAAGGGCATCTTCTGTTTACGAAAATTTACTTGCAGCAGGTCAGCGTTTGCTTGCAGTTATTAAGCGAAGCGAAGGAGGCACGAACAAAGATTTAGCTAAATTTACAAATCAGATTCAAAATTTATGTGATAAGTGGGACAGATAAAATAATCCGCAGGTAAAGTAATGGCAAAAATAATTTGCAAATGAATAATAACAATAATAACCAACGGAGATAAAAATGGGAATAAAAGTAGCAATATGCGATGATGACAAAGAAGTGTGTACTAGCGTAAATCATATTGTGGAAAAACTATTACACCAAACAGAAATAAAAGCAGAGATTTATACATTCTATTCAGGAAAAGAATTATGTGAAAAAATGTTAAATGTTAAATACGATTTGATATTTTTAGACATAGAAATACCGGAAATGAATGGAGTGGAAATAGGTAAGTATATTAGGAAAAAACTTGAAAATAATGTGGCTCAAATAGTGTATATATCTTCTAAAAAATCTTATGCAATGGAGCTTTTTGAAAACAGGCCTTTTGATTTTTTAATTAAACCATTGACAGAAGAAGCAATTAAGAAGGTTCTAAACAATTATTTAAATGTATATGGAGACAGAGGATTGTTTTTTACATATCAAAAAAGCAAGTCAACATATAATATTGAATTAAGTAAAATAATGTATTTTGAAAGAAATAAGCGAAAGATAACTGTAAAAACAACAGAAGAAGACGATGAGTTTTACGGTTCACTAGAGGATATATACACGGAACTTAAAGATAATAAATTTTTCTTTATACATAAATCATTTTTAGTAAACTATTCTTTTATTAAAATTTTTAATAATGACAAGGTGATTATGGCTGATGGAAGAGAATTGCCAATTAGTCAGGCAAGAAGAAAAAAAATAAGAGAGAAATACTTAAAGATGGAGGGATAAAATGGAAAACTTAATTTATACTATATCATATGTTTTGTCAACAATATTTCAGTTATATGTTATATCGAAATTTATGATAATGTTTTTGGACAGGGGAAAAACAAACAAGTGGATAACCTGCTGCACCTATATATTACAATTTGCAGTTGGGGCAATCCAATACAAAGTCGCACCTAATATTATTGTAAATATTGGGGTAGGCTTAATTACAATATTTATAATATCATTATGCTACGGAGGGACAATTTTAAATAAAGTCATTTCAGTAATGCTAATATACTTATGTCTTTTTGGCGCGGAACTAATAGGTACCGGAATGCTTGAAATTACAGGAACAAGAATATCCATGGATGGACAAAATGGTGATGCGTTATCTTGTATTGTTGTTGCAATAATGCTGTGGATAATTTATGAGATTATAAGAATGTTTAAGGTTTCTGATACACAATTCAAAATGCCTAAAATATTTAGTGGTATAATTATCCTGTTAAGTGTGGCAGCTATTACATTGGAAATGGTTATATTCTTATATGGAAACGTGCCGGAACTAGTGAAAATTGTTTCAGTTATGTGTATGCTTGTAATATTGTTTTTGATAATTTTTATGTATGATATTTTAAATGATTACTATAATGAAAAGATTCGTTTAGAGCTGCTTGAAAAAGAAAAAAACTACTATTTAAATCAGGCAGAATTAGCTACTGAACATGTAAATGAAATAAGAAAATTCAAACATGATATTAAAAATCATTTGCTGGCACTAGATGCCATAATGCAAAATGATAGAAAGGGAGCAAAAGAATATATTACAGAGTTAGAGGACAGAGTTTCCAGCGAAGAATTATATAGTGAAAGTGGTAATGTAGCAGTCGATAGTGTTATTAATTATAAATTGTCCCATGCAACAAACAAAAATATTAAAGTATCAAGTAAGATTGTAATTCCAGAGCAATTTAGCATAGACACAAAAGATATAATAACAATTATTGGAAATCTTTTAGACAATGCAATTGAGGCAGCAGATAAAACTGACGGTAGAAAATATGTAAATATACATATGGAATTAAAAATGGGAAATCTTTTTATTGAAGTTAGCAATAGCTATAACGGCAAGATAAAACAAGAAGATGGAAAGTTTATAACGGACAAGACCGACAAAAAAATCCACGGAATTGGAATTACAAATATTAAGGATACACTAAAAAAATACGAAAGTAATATAGACTTTTCTTATACCGAAAAAGATTTTTGTGTAAAAGTTATTATGTGCAAAAAGTAAAAAACTCTTAAAATTCAGTTTTTTAAAATTGGATTTTAAGAGTTTTTTTATACAATAAGATATTTTTCCGTAATTTCTTATTATACAAAAACGTTCAACTAGGGATACCACACTGGGTGCTAATAATGTCACAAGCCACATTATTTTTTTGCTAAAACTGTAAATTTTTACAATTTGAGCTTGTTTTTTTACAATTTGGTTGAAAAAAAATTCTCAGGTGTTACTATATGGGCAGCTATCCGGATAATGAAAAATTAGTATAAGGAGAAGAAAAATATGAGAAAAAAATTAATTGCACTACTTATGTGTACATGCATAGTTTTTGGCGGAACAGTATCTACATATGCAAATACCATAACATATAATATTACTGTTACAAAAGACTCTAGTGCTGCAAAAAAAGATGATAACAAATCGTTAAAGGTAAAAAAAGATGGTGGTAATAAGTATGAATCATGCTTTTATGTGTCACCAAAATATTTTAGCAATTCTGTTGCAAAAATGCAGTTACATTCTTTTAAGGCTGAATACCCTGAAAGAGTAATATCAGACAGAATGCTTATTAGCAAAAAGAGTGTAGGAAAAACAAAAACTGCATTATATGATTACAGAGTGGCAGCAGGCGAATATTATTGTCTTATAGGTGGATATTATTCAGGTAAAGCTGGATCAGTGCATTCAGATGGAAAATATACACCATAAAAGGAGGAATTAGATGTACAAGTTACTAAAAAAAATCACATTGTTAGCAACAACGTGTTTTCTTGCAACTTCCTTTGTTGGATGTAACAATTCAGGAATTGCAAAAAATGAAACATCTAATAATTCTTCAAAACAGTATCATGTATCCGGAGATAATATATCTCTGGATACTACTGTTGAAAATGTTCCAAACAATGTGAAGCTAATTGAAGCAAAAAGAAAAAAAATAGATACAGATAAATTAAAAAAACTACTTTTTGGGAATAACAGTAATAATGTAAAGATGATAGAAAAAGGCTATTATAGAGATAATCTCAATAATTCCTTGTACATACGAAAATATGGAGGCTTTTTCTATACTTCACAAAATTATGATTATTATGAAAGTTCTATATATACCGACATCCGAGACGATAGTTATAATTTAGACAAGTTTTCACTAACTGAAAATTTAAAATTTATGACAAGAAAAAATGCTATAAAATGGGTAAAAAAACAGCTACAAGATATAAATATTAATTTAGGGGAAGTTGAATATAATTGTTATGCCATAAAATATGAGCAATTAAAAAAATATGAAAAACATTACGATGTAGATGGAACAATCAACTCAAAAATCCAAAAAAGAAATTGGTCGGAAAAAGATGATTGCTATTATATTAGTATTAGACAGAAAGTTAATGGAATAGTTGAATACCATGAATTTGAAGGTGAATTTCAAAATTACGAAGATTCAAAAGCATCTGTTGTTGCTATAGTTTCTAAAAGAGGATTTGAATATATTGAAATCACATCAGCCTTTGATTTTGGAAATGTCAATAAGACTGTATCAATAAAAAATCCTCAGGATATTCTGGATAATATTTCAACTCAGTATTCTAACATTGAAGGAGAAGAGAAGTATAGCATTATGAGTTTTAAGTTATGTTATTATACTAACATCAAGGAAAACGATAAAGTAACTCCAATTTATGAATGTTATATGCTTGAAAAAAATAAAAATGGAATAAGTAGATTGCAGTTGTTTTTTGATGCGTCTACCGGTGAGGCGTTGGAATTATGATAAGGTGTTTAAAAACAGATTTATACAGAGCATTATTTAATTTTAAATTTGTAATTATTGTTCTATGTATAGCTATAATTCCTTTTCTTGGAGCAAGTGGAACAGGTGGAATAGATCTTTCAATATTAGCAAAGGGTGATTCGATTTTTGATTGCTTGTATTATGCCTTGGTTATGAGTCATTTTGGAATAATGGTATTTATATTTACTGCATTGACATTTTCTGATTGTCTGTGTGATGATTTAAATTACAAAAATTATTTATACAGTGTCACCCGAAGTGGAAAAAATACATACATTCTTTCAAAAATTATTACTGTAGTAGTATCAGTAATTGTGTCATTTATGTTAGGAATGATATTGTATGCCTTTATGTCAAAAACGTTCTTCAGATTTAATTGGTACAAGACAGGTGCTGATAATTTTGTATTAAGTGATTTGATGGATTCTAATCTGTTTAAAGGTTTAGTGGAAGAAAAGAAATACGTGACCATATTTATGATTATGATATTGTTTCAGTCGCTTTTATATTGTATTACTTCATTATGCTCTATGTTGGCTTCGTTATACATTAAGAACAGGCTATTAGTTTTATGTGTTCCGTGCATATTAATAACAGTAGGAAACTATATTATGATAGAACTGATTCCCAATTTTCCAGGTTATATATATGTGTATATGATAAATAGTTTTCAACAGAAAACATGGGTGGAATTAATAGTGCAGATAATAGCACCGACGTTGGGAATAATAATAGTTTTGGGAATGCTAATAACAATAAAATTTAGGAGGAATATAGTTGATTAACAAAATTAATTATGCAAAACATATATTTTATTCGTTAGAGGATAAAATTTTCACATCCCGTGCATTATCAACATTAGTCTTACTTTTTATATATAATTTTGTCTTTGCAATACCATTACTTAATATGGCAAAAGATGTAGGATATGATATTAATGTTACAGTTTTACCAATGTACCTATATGATTTTGAGTATGACTGTGGATTTATAGCAATAATGTTATATTTCTTCTCTGGAGTACCTTTTTTAAAGTCTTCAGAAATGTATTGTATTATTAGGGAAGGAAAGTCATACTGGGCAATTAAACAAATTATACATATAGTTGCTATGTCATTTGTTTTTATTGTTATGGCAGCAGTTACAAGTATAATGCCATTCTTAATAAGAGGAGACATCAATAATCAATGGGGAAAAATAGCATATACATTGTCATTGACAGATAAGAATCTAGAGTACGATTGCGTAAAGTTTCCAAGCAGTATATTAAATAAATATACTCCATGGGAAAGCTTAATTGTATGTGCATTGTTTGTAATGGTGATAGTTATGTTTATGGGAATTTTAATGTTTACGTTTAGTCTGGTTTTTAATAGAGTAATAGGAATTTGTATGGGAGCATGTTTTGAAATACTAATGATAGTAGCATACAATCTAAGAATTGCTATAGGAGTACTTGTATATGTTTCTCCATGCTCATGGCTTGATATTACAGTATTAGGAAAACAAAAATCGGATTTTGACTATTCTCTGGGAACACCTACAATGTCACAATGTCTTATAGAATTAATAATAGCAATGGTATTTTTTAGCATAGTAAGCGTTATTAGAATAAATAGAATGAGTTTGAATTATACAAATGAGGATTAAAAGCTATGGGAATTTCGGAAATATGAATTATTTGTATAAATTCAAACAAAATATTTTAAGAAATAAGATGGAGGTAGAAATGTCACAAGTTACTATAAAGGTAGATAATGCTGTAAAGAAATTTGACAAATATACAGTTCTTGACCATGTGAACATCACATGTAACAAAGGTGAAATATGTGGAATTGTTGGTAGAAACGGCTCGGGAAAAACAGTTCTGTTTAAAAGTATTTGTGGGTTTGTCAAATTAAATGAAGGAACCATTACAGTAAATGGTAAGGTAATGGGAAAGGATATGAAAGTTCTGAAAAAGGCAGGTATTATAATAGAAGAACCGGGTTTTTTGCGAAATAAAAGTGGTATGAAGAATTTAGAATACTTATATATGATTAATAATAAAAGGGATAAGAAATACTTAAGAAGCGTTATGGAAAATGTGGGTTTAGATCCTTATAGCAGAAAAAAAGTAGGTAAGTATTCTTTAGGAATGCGACAGCGTTTAGCCATTGCACAGGCAACAATGGAGGATCAGGATATCATAATTCTTGATGAACCAATGAACGGACTTGATAACCATGGGGTTCAGGAAGTAAGAGAATATCTGTTACAGCTAAAGAAACAGGGGAAGACCATTTTAATTGCCAGTCATAATAGAGAAGACATAGATGTACTATGCGATAAGGTTTATGAAATGGATAATGGAAGAGTTATAAGTGAAAAATAAAAAACTATAGAAAATAAAAAATTCTAAAAGCAAAAGAAAAGTTCAGAAATGAAAGGAATAAAAATTCTAAAAGCAAATTGAAAGTTGAAAAAGTATGTTAAAAAATAAATAGGAAGAAGAATATATATAAAATCCTTTATAAGTACATAAAGGATTTTATATTTTTTTTTATTACCACAAATTATTATAATATATGCGAAAAAAATAAGAAAAAAGGAGAATATTGTGGTAAAACCACACCAGGAGGTTGTTATGGGTAAGGCTAAATTAAATAAGAAATTGACATCACTAATATTGATTTTAGCATTAGTTGCAACTATTATTCCAACTAGTGTCTATGGAAATCTATTGGTGAGCAAAAACACAAAGACATTAAAGACTGCCAAAGCTGTAAGAATGGCAGCAGTAGACAGCGCTGCAGGAGGAAGTGAGGCAGCAGATGAAGCTTATATTAGTAAGCTTGCAATTATTAGTAAGAATGGAACAGTTTGGGGTGAAGGAATTGAAACAGGAACTCCAAAATTCGACGAGAATGATGAAAGAGGAAATGATTCATCAAAAAGTAATGACAGAGTAAGATCTTACGATTCTATAACCTATAATGTGGCAACAGAAATTCAATCAAGAAACAACAAGACATTTGCGGAAGGCAGAGTAGGTTACAAGGTAACTGTTGATGACGATGATGAAATACAACTAGGAATTTCATCAATGGGTTGGGTCGAAGATTTAGAGACTAAAAAAGAAAATGGTAAAAAAATATATACTTTTTATAGAAACCTTCCAACTACTAATGGGGCTGCTATTCCGGGAGGATGTACAGTACCTATTGTATTAGAAGTAGGTGGAAAAGGCGAAGGAGATATTGTTCAGCCAACTATAGAGTCATGGGTTGAAGGATATAAGGAAACAGTACAGATTGTACCAGATGAAGTAAAGGTAACATCAGTGCCAAAGTATAATATCCAATTAGTAAAGGGAACATGTAGTCAGAGAGGAACATTTGATTTTTCAACAGCTACATATAACAAGGATAAAAATAAAGTAGAAGGATATGAAGCAGTATATGGTATTGTTTTACAGTTGAGAAATGATGATTATGATAAGGGAATTAAAGGAGTGGAACTTCCAAAGGGTGATATAACATTCGATGTGGATTTCAACTCTACATTTTTTCCAACAGGTGGAACATTACAAAATATAACAGAGACATATACACCATTATTATTTTCAACAGATGAAAACAAAAATGATGCTTTGTCTGTAAAGAACATACCGGCAAGTAATGATGCCGGAGACACAGGATGTTATAACAGTGGAATTTGGAGTGCAGTTCAAAATGGTAGTAAAATATCTTTTACAGTAAAAGACTATAAGATTGATATGTCACAATTTCCAAAACATGATTTGGCCAATTCAAATCAATATAATATGAGTGACGGTAAAGTTGCCATTGGATGTTTTGCATCATGCAGAATGAAGGTCATTCAGCCAACAACAACAGTTGATGGTTCGGTTAAAATTGAGGATGAATATAATAGTAAAACAGGTGAAGTTCAAATAAATGCTACAGTAGACAATATGAAAGCTGTTGGCGTAAGTGATACGGAAACTACTAAACAGACAGTTACAACAGATGATAATCAGTCATTTGAACGTTCCTTAGTAACAGATGGAAAAAGAAGCCAGATTATTTATTTTAGTTCTAATGTAGAAGGTCATATACATTATGGCACAGATGAAGAAAGAGACAAAAATATTAATGATGGTTCAGATGCGTTAACTGTTGGCAGTAAATTTGCGTATACAATTGCCTATGCTGAAAAGGAAGTTAGTCAGAGCAATATAAATGGACATTCAATCGCAGTTAATCAGTTAGTTAAATTTGATGACAGTGCTATTGAGTTTAATATGGATAGGCAGGCTAATGCAATGTCAGGAAGAAGTGGCTCATTTGTTTATAACGCTGTTTTTGCGGCGAAGCCTGACAAAACAGGTTGGAATCATAAAGGATTAAAACCGGATGAAGAAGGCTATGATGACGAAATGCTCGATACAAAAGAGGAAGATTTGGTTTATTTTACTTCTTTGGAGGAGCTGGAAAATCACGGATATACATGTGTGGGAATGCTATATGAATGGCGTGGATGTAATACCGGTACAAAAGATACATCTATTGAAACACAGGGATTTATCCAAATAAAGAAAAATTTTGACATAACAAAATATGCCTATGGAATTACAGCTACAACTAATGCTTGGCTTATAAGCGATTATGCAGATACTGTAAGTTTTGAAGAAGGAAAAGAAGAGGAAACTTTAAAAAAATGGTATCAGTATGCAGTTTCATCTACAAATCGTTATATGCAGGGAACAGGAGCACCAACACAAGAACATACAGTTGATCTTGATCCCGGAAGAGGATACGTTAAGGCAAAATATGATGAAACAGGATATATTGGTGGCGAAAAAAATAGTTGGCCACTTGGGGACAGTGTTTACGTTGTTCCATATTATGCTAAGATTTCAAAACAGGTTGAACAGACAAACAAAACAGAAAGAAAATCAATTTATACATTAGATAATGGCGAACGATATGTTGACTTTGTTTTGGCAAGTCAGTTAGAATTTGCACAGGATGTAACTGTACCTGATGATTTTACAACAAATGTTTACATTACTGACATATTGCCTAAAGGCTTAACGTATGTTGAAGGAAGCTCGAAATATGGAGGAACATATAAAGAAAATACACCTAGTGCAGGAACAGTGACAGGTGGAGATAATATTGAACCTGAATCAATTACTAAAAACATAGACGGTACAACTACATTAAAGTGGAAAATACCTAATCAGAAAGTGACAAATGGTGATCTTCCTTCACTTCACTATAGTTGTAAAATAGGTGATGAAGAAAATCCGGAAAATGATGTGACAAATAATGCAACATTAACAAATGTTGCTAAGATTTCTACAGATGAAGATAAGAGAAAACAGGCAGCAGAACTTGGCAATTTATCAACAGCCGGAATTTCAATTGTAAAATTATCATCATTTAATATTACAAAAACAGGCACAAAAAATCTTGAAAGATTTGGAACTGCAAATTACAAAATGGTCATTAATAATTCAGGAAATACTGCAACGGATAATGTTTATGCTGTAGACTCAATGCCTGTAGATGGTGTTAATGGAACCGTTATGAAGGGTAGTTACAAAATTCTTTCAATGAAGATTAATATAAACAAAATTAAAGATATAAATGATGTAAAAGTGTATTATACAAATGATAAGACATTTGCAGGAAAGTATGCAAGCCAGATTACATTAGAGCAGGTTAAGCAGTGGTCTGTAGCAACAATTGATAAGACAACAGGTGAAATAACAGGAGAAGGGTTAACAAATGGATGGCCTGCAGCGTGGGCATTTGTAGATGATTCTCTCAAAGCTATGAGCTCTTCTATAATTGATATGACTTATAGTTTGGATGATGCAGCGGCAAATGATGTTTTATTTAACAGTTATTCTCAGGAAACATTAGTCAGTACAGCTATGAGTAAGGTTTATGATCGTTCTTTAGAAGGTAAGGTATTTATTGATAAGAACAAAGATGGAATTTTCAACAATGATGACATCGAAGTAAAGAACACAAAGGTTATTCTTTATAAAAAAGATGGTACAAAGGTTGCAGAACAGTTAACCGATGAAAATGGAAATTACAAATTTGAAAAATTAGAAGCTGGAGAATATTATGTTGATTTCGAATCAACAGAGGATGTTGATTTGTCAAAGTATAAGGTAACAAATCAGTTTGCACAGGATGATGATAAGAAGGGACATGATGATTCTAAGGCAGAAGGTGAAAGTAATACTGAAACCGGCAAACTTAATAAAGCTAAAATAACAGAAATAACCTTACCAACAATTGATGAAATGGTTGAACAAAATATTACTCATGCAGAAGTTAAGTATCAGAATTTAGGTTTACTAGATACAAGCACTGAGACAACACCACAGGTGACAACGCCTAAGGATACAACACCGGCGTCAACAACAAAAGAAACAACACCACAGACAACAACGCCTAAAGACACAACACCGGCGTCAACAACAAAAGAAACAACACCACAGGCAACAACGCCTAAGGATACAACACCGGCGTCAACAACAAAAGAAACGACACCACAGGCAACAACGCCTAAGGATACAACACCAGTGACAACACCACAGGCAATATCTGAAACGTCTAGTGAAAAAACAGGTGTTACAACAACTGCTGGAGAAACAAATAAAAAAACAACAAAGAAAAATAAAGGTAAAAAGACAACCAAGAAGTCACAGAGAGCCACATCAAAGAGTGGAAGTGAAAATGGTAGTTTAAATAAGAACAACAATGCTAAAGGCAAAAACAACAAAAATAATAACAATAATAGTGGAAATGAAAGTTCTTCAAATAGTGGTTCATTAAATACTGCTCAAACAGGAGAAGCATCAAACATTCTTTGGTTTATTGGAATCTTTGCATTAGCATTAGGTGCATACATTTTTTATGCATCAAGAAGAAAAGCTAACAAATAATTAAATACTCCTTTATAAATTTTGAGAGATGCTCTGACTAATACTTATCATGTATTAGCCAGGGCGTTTTTGTGTAATAAGAAATTCCTCTGCAAATTATTATTATAAAAAACCTTCCACTAGGGAGGCATCCTGATGCGAAAAGAAAGTAAAATGCTTATCCAACAATTTTATAATTGAAAATATGCATATTGAAAAAAAATCAGATAAATGTAAAATTAAAAGAGCAAAAGCAATTATACAGGTAAAGGAAACAATAATGCAAAAAGTTAAAGATAAAATAATCCCCATAATATTAATAGCAATAATGGCTGTTAGTGGCTATAAAATAGTAACGTACTTTTATCAGGCTCATGAACAGAAGAAAATTTTTACGTCAATTGAGAAAAAAATAGACAATAATCAGAAGGGGTTGGTAAAGGCTAAGGGAAATAATATTCAAAAGAAATATGCAAAGTTATACGAGGAAAACAGCGACTTTGTAGGATGGATAAAAATTAAAGGTACAAAAATCAATTATCCTGTTATGAAGACTACAAAACCCTATGATTTTTATTTAATGCACAATTTCAAAAAAGAGGACTCAATATATGGAACACCATTTGTAGGAGAAAAGTGTTCTGTTGATCCTATGGATTTTAATACTATAATTTATGGTCATCATATGAAAAACGGAACAATGTTCTCTGATTTGATAAAATACAAAAATGTGGATTTTTACAAGGAACACAAGTATGTGCAATTTGATACAATAAAAGACAGCGGGAAATATTTGGTGGTATACGCATTTGTTTCGGAAGTAAATGTAAAAAAATCCTTTGAGTATTACAACGTGGCATATTGGTCAGGTAAAAAGAAAATAAATAAATATATTAATGAAATTTCTAAACGAAGTCTTTATAACACTAATGAAAAAATAACTTATAAGGATAAAATAATTTCATTGTCAACTTGCGAAAATACAAACGAAAATAGCAGAATGGTAATCGTGTGTAAAAAAATAAAATAGTATGTTTACATAAATTGTGTGCAAAAAATGAAATAGTAAATTGTAATAGTTTTGCAAATGCTATATAATTGACTGTTGGAAATGAAAAAATGAAAACACTGGAAGTAAAAGATTCTCATAAATATTAAGAAGCAAAAACGTGAATTTTAAACAAGAATAAAAACGCAAGAAATTTGCTTGTACTAAAAGATAAGGATAAAAAATGCAGGAAGTAAAAAAGTGTCATTGGGTTAACGAAAAAAATAAAAAGTATGTGGAGTATCATGACAAGGAATGGGGCGTACCTATTCATGACGACCAAAAACTTTTTGAAATGCTAATATTAGAAGGGTTTCAGGCAGGCTTGTCATGGGAATGTGTGCTAAACAAAAGAGAAGCATTCATAGAAGCTTTTGATAATTTTGATCTGGATAAGATTTGCCATTATGATGATGAAAAGTTGGAAGAATTAAAAAACAACCCAGGCATAATACGAAATAGGTTAAAAATTGCAGCAGCCGTAAAAAACGCAAAAGCATTTAAAAATATTATAAATGAGTTTGGCAGTTTCAATAATTATATTTGGGGCTTTACAAACAATAAAATAGTATATGAATATGACAAAACTACATCACAATTGTCAGATACTATTTCAAAGGATCTAATAAAAAGAGGGATGAGTTTTGTTGGAAGCACTATTATTTATTCTTATTTACAGGCAATAGGCATAATAAATTCCCATGAACCAGGTTGCTTTTTGTTTCATGGAAATTAAAATGAAATCAATACTATAAATGCAAATTAATGCAGGTTAATATTAATATAAAATTATATTAATATTAATCTATATAAACAAAGCAAATGAAAAAGAAGGAATCTAAAATGAAAAAAGAAGAAAAAACAAATGTAATGAGAGTATTAGATAGCAAAAAGATTAAATACAAAAGTCATAACTATGTTGCTACAGAAGCAATAGCAGGAGATGAGGTGGCGAAAACATTAGGTCAGGATCCAAATGCTGTGTTTAAGACTTTGGTAACAGTGTCAAAATCAAAGAGTTATTATGTGTTTTTAGTTCCTGTTTCTAAAGAACTTGATTTAAAGAAAGCGGCAAAAGCTGTTGGTGAGAAAAAAATAGAAATGCTTAAATCAAAAGAACTGTTGCCTCTTACAGGATACATTCATGGAGGATGCTCACCGATTGGAATGAAGAAATTTTTTAAAACAACAATTGATGAAACTGCAAAAAATTACGATACAATTATGTTTAGCGGTGGAAAGATTGGTTATCAGGTAGAATTGTCTTTAACTGATTTGGAAAATGTTATAAAATTTCAACTGGCAGATATTACAGAATAATGGCAAACAATAGCCTATAAACAACAGCCGGCAAAAATCTTAACATTATAGAATTATAATGTTAAGATTTAGCAGAGATGCGGAATAATTTAAGGAAAATATAAAATAGAAGAGGAAATGAAATGAAGGTTTATTACTTTAATATAACACCACTTAGAAATAAAAATATATTTGCAGAAAAAGTAAAAGAAGTAAGTCCGAGAAGACTTGCAAAAATAGAACGTTTAAAGAAAACAGATGACAAGTTAAGATGTCTGGGAGCAGGATTGCTTATTAACTATATCCGTGAAAAATTTGATATAAGAGATGAAATAATGGTTGCCAAAAATGGAAAACCTCACTTTACAAGAACGAGGATGTCTTTTAATATTTCTCATTCTGGAAATTATGTTGTTATAGTGGTTTCGGATTTTAATATTGGTATAGATATTCAAAGAATGGAAAAACATAACCATCTTATTGCTGAAAAAAATTTCTGTGCCAATGAATGTGCTTATATCAATGAAAATGATAACTACGAAATTCAAAGACAGCGTTTCCATGAAATATGGACAATAAAGGAAGCGTACCTAAAAAATATTGGAATAGGATTAAGGAAACCTTTGAATTCATTTGAAATAGATTTAAGTCATGGCAATCCAAGAATTATCGACAATCCTGGTTATGCCATCTTACAAATAAAATTGGATAAACTTTATATAATGGCGATTTGCTCTGACATTAGGGACAAAGAATTTACTATGGAAGAAGTGGAAATCTAATTTGCAAGAATATAAAAAGAATAATTTAGAAATATAATCTAAAAGTAGATTAGTAAAATTTATAAAAAAGCAGCTATGATTTTATGTATTGTTTAAAAGGTCTTAGTAATCTGATTACTGATTAACTTAAAAACAGTATGTTAAAATCATAGCTATTTTTTTGAAATTTTAAAATTTGTTATAATATTTCACATTGTTATTTACTCCAACGTCCTGAAGCCCCACAAGGTAAAACAAGACCATTCGATGATACAGGAAGCCCAATTTCTTCTGCTTCAACTTTTCCACCAAACTTTGGCACAATAGCAGTGTTAATCATATAATTTAAAACTGCCGGTTGTAATCCGGTTGTGTATGAGTTGATTAGGAAGAACAATGGGTCATCGCTTAAAATATTTGTACATAATTCCACAAATGGAAAAATGCTTTCCTCAATTTTCCAAGTTTCTCCCTTTGGACCTCTACCGTAAGAAGGTGGATCCATAATGATTCCATCATATTTGTTTCCACGACGAATTTCTCTCTCTACAAATTTAACACAGTCATCCACTAACCATCTAACAGGTCTGTCAGCTAATCCTGAAGAAACTGCATTTTCTTTTGCCCATGTAACCATTCCCTTTGAAGCGTCAACATGTGTAACGTGAGCACCGGCTTCTAGAGCAGCCAAAGTAGCCCCACCTGTATAAGCAAAAAGGTTTAATACCTTAACAGGTCTACCGGCATTGCGAATTTTCTCTGAAAACCAGTCCCAGTTAGTAGCCTGTTCCGGAAATAATCCTGTATGTTTAAAACTAAAAGGTTTAAGATTAAATGTTAGGTTCTTATAATTAATTGTCCATTGCTCAGGCAAATTGAAAAAGTCCCATTTTCCACCGCCTTTGTTGCTTCTGTGATAGTGACCGTTGTGCTTGTGCCAGCCTTTGTTTTTCTTTGGAGTGTTCCAAATAACCTGAGGGTCAGGTCTGACTAAAAGATAGTCACCCCATCTCTCTAATTTTTCTCCTGTTGAAGTATCTATAACTTCATAATCTTTCCAATTATCTGCAATCCACATAAATTAATCCTCTTTATCGTTAAAATTTAAAGTTAAGTATTTAATAGGTTACTTCCTATTATAATATGATTTTTAATATCTTGTATGATTAGTTCATAATGCATCCTGAAATATAATATTTAAATAATTAATAATTTATTTTTAAATAATCAATAATGTATTGCAAAATCCATTATTTAATAACCGCTAATATATTAACATAGAAAGCATCAATAAACAATTAAAAGTAATTAAAGTTTATTAAGTGTTAAAAGTTGAAAAGGCTAAAAATATAAAAGAATTAGAAACAATAAAAGGTTGTTTCTATGAAGTGTTGTGTTATAATTATTTTAATTACAAAATATACAAAATTTGGAGGTAGCGTTATGACAAATAAATATGAGGGAACACAGACAGAGAAAAACTTAGAGGCTGCATTTGCAGGAGAATCACAGGCTAGAAATAAATACACATATTTTGCGTCAGTTGCAAAGAAGGAAGGATATGAACAGATTTCTTCATTATTCTTAAAGACAGCAGACAATGAAAAAGAACATGCAAAAATGTGGTTCAAAGAATTAAGCGGTTTGGGAGATACATCAGAAAACCTTGCAGCAGCAGCTGAAGGTGAAAATTTCGAATGGACAGACATGTATGAAGGATTTGCAAAGACAGCGGAAGAAGAAGGTTTCCCTGAACTAGCAAAGAAATTCCGTTTAGTTGCAGAAATTGAAAAACATCACGAAGAAAGATATCGTGCTTTACTTAAGAATATTGAAACAGCACAGGTATTTGAAAAGAGTGAAGTAAAAGTATGGGAATGCAGAAACTGCGGTCACATTTGCGTAGGAACAAAAGCACCGGAAGTTTGCCCTGTATGTAATCACCCACAGAGCTTCTTTGAAGTACATGCTGAGAATTACTAAATAGCAGAAATGTAAAACATAGGTCATGTATTGAAAACACCTTTGGCAATGTATATACTGGTTGTGTATATTGTCGGAGGTGTTTGTTTATGAAAAATAGTCAAGATATAGGATTGCCTAAATGTTTATTGAAGAAAAAAGAAACATTTTGCAAACTTAAAACTTTTTGAAAAAGGGTATTGCATTTAGAAAAGAGTTGTGTTATGATAACTCTTGCTGTGACATGATAGCGTTGAAACGTGAGGTTGCTACATTACATATATGTAGGTTTTCCGTGGAGCGAATGTCAAGTTAGGAAACTGGCGACAAGTCACTGTACAAATAATTGAGTCCACCATAGAGTGGAAACGTCCATGCAAAGTTGTAGAGAATACGACACGCACGGAAAGGTTGTACGGTCACCGCTTGTCGTGCTAAATAGTACGAAAAGGAGGCGGCTTTTTTTATGGCACAAGTAATGAGAATTACACTTAAGGCTTACGATCACAAATTAGTAGATCAGTCAGCTAAGAAAATTGTTGAAACTGCAAAGAAGACAGGAACAGAAGTTAGTGGTCCAGTACCTCTACCAACTAAGAAAGAAGTAGTTACTATTCTTAGAGCTGTTCATAAGTACAAAGATTCAAGAGAGCAGTTTGAACAGAGAACTCATAAGAGACTCATCGATATCATTACTCCAAACCAGAAGGCAGTAGAAGCTTTATCAAAGCTTGAAATGCCAGCAGGTGTTTATATTGATATCAAAATGAAAAACAAATAGTGAGAAATTATCCTTGAAGGTTTATATAGATAATTAATCAGACGGATTAGTTATGAACTGTTCTAGGATGATCGCGGAAAGCGATCCGCTGTAGATTAACAGGAGGTAATTAAAATGAAGAAAGCTATTTTAGCGAAAAAAGTTGGAATGACTCAGATCTTCAACGAAGCTGGCGAATTAGTACCAGTAACAGTTCTTCAGGCTGGACCTTGTGTAGTAACACAGGTTAAGACAGTTGAAAACGACGGTTACGATGCAGTACAGGTTGGTTTCGAAGATATCAGAGAAAAACTTGTTAACAAACCAGTTAAGGGAATGTTTGACAAGGCAGGCGTATCTTACAAGAGATATGTAAGAGAATTTAAACTCGAAGGTGAATACGCAGTTAAAGACGAAATCAAGGCTGAAATTTTTGAAGCTGGAGATAAGGTTGACGCAACTGCAATTGCAAAGGGAAAAGGATTCCAGGGCGCAATTAAGAGACATGGACAGTCAAGAGGACCTATGGCTCATGGTTCAAAGTATCATAGACATGCTGGTTCAAACGGTGCTTGTTCATCACCAAGTAAGGTATTTAAAGGAAAGAGAATGCCTGGTCACATGGGTGGCAAGAAGGTTACAACTCAGAACCTTGAAATCGTTAGAGTTGACGCAGAAAAGAACTTACTCTTAGTTAAAGGTGCTGTACCGGGACCTAAGAAAGCTTTAGTAACAATTAAAGAATCTGTTAAAGCCGGTAAGTAGTATTTGAAAGGAGGAACGCACAGATGGCAAAAGTATCTGTTTTAAATATGGAAGGAAGCGAAGTCGGAACAATCGAACTTAGCGATGCAGTATTTGGTGTTGAAGTTAATGAAAACTTAGTACATCAGGCTGTTGTAAGCCAGCTCGCAAACAAACGCCAGGGTACACAGAAAGCTAAAACTCGTTCAGAAGTTAGCGGTGGCGGAAGAAAACCATGGAGACAGAAAGGAACTGGTCATGCAAGACAGGGTTCAACAAGATCTCCACAGTGGACAGGCGGTGGAGTTGTATTCGCTCCAACACCAAGAGATTATTCATTTAAGATGAATAAGAAAGAAAAGAGATTAGCTCTTAAATCAGCATTAACATCAAGAGTTAATGAAGGAAAGTTAATCGTAGTTGATGAACTTAAGTTTGAAGCTCCTAAGACAAAGGAATTTGCAAAGGTTATGGCAAACTTAAAGGCTGACAAGGCATTAGTAGTATTAAACGAAAATGATGCTAACACAGTAAAATCAGCTAAGAACATCCCTACAGTGAAAACTGCTTTAACAAACACAATCAATGTATACGACATTCTTAAGTACGATACATTAGTAGTTGAAAAAGCAGCTGTAGCAACAATTGAGGAGGTGTACGCATAATGGCAGATATTAAATATTATGACGTTATACTTTCACCAGTTATTACTGAAAAAAGTATGAACGCTATGGCAGAAAAGAAATATACATTCTACGTTCACACAGAAGCTACTAAGTCACAGGTTGCAGATGCAGTTGAAAAAATGTTCGAAGGAGCAAAAGTAGAAAGCGTTAGCACAATGAACTTAAACGGCAAGAACCGTAGACGTGGTTATGTAACTGGAAAGACAGCAGCTAAGAAGAAAGCTATCGTTCAGTTAACAGAAGACAGTGCAGATATTGAAATCTTCGCTGGTTTATAGATTGCGGTAAGGAGGGACCCACAAAGTGGGAGGATACCTTATCGCTTACAGGAAATAGTTAGACGCAGAAACAAGCGTGATAATAAATGTTTAGTTTGAAAGGAGAATTAAAATGGGAATTAAGACATTTAACCCATACACACCTTCAAGAAGAGCTATGACTATGCTTGACAATGCAGAGATTACAAAGGCAGCACCAGAGAAGTCTTTAACAGTATCTCTCAAGAAAACAGCTGGTCGTAACAATCAGGGTAAAATAACAGTTAGACACCATGGTGGTGGTTCTAGAAGAAAATATAGAATTATCGACTTTAAGAGAAACAAAGTTGATATTCCAGCAACAGTTAAGAGTATTGAATATGATCCAAACAGAACAGCAAACATCGCATTAATTTGCTACGCTGATGGTGAAAAGACTTATATCCTTGCTCCTAACGGATTAAAAGTTGGCGATGTACTTATGAATGGTGAAAACGCTGAAGTTAAAGTTGGTAACTGCTTACCATTATCAGCTATCCCAGTTGGTACAGAAATCCACAACATTGAGTTATATCCAGGAAAGGGTGGACAGTTAGTTCGTGCTGCCGGAAACGTAGCTCAGTTAATGGCTAAGGAAGGAAAATATGCAACATTAAGACTTCCTTCAGGAGAAATGAGATTAGTACCTTTAGTTTGCAGAGCAACAATTGGTACTGTTGGTAATATTGAACACGGTCTTGTAAACATTGGTAAAGCAGGACGTAAGCGTAATATGGGTATCAGACCTACAGTTCGTGGTTCTGTTATGAACCCTAATGACCATCC
>ERZ773193.625-NODE-625-length-53309-cov-3.996620_pt1 | contig 53309 bp, 47 predicted proteins | sample MGYA00511110_ERZ773193 | MGnify/ENA primary metagenome ERZ773193 (study PRJEB29015, sample SAMEA2737784) | human gut metagenome | biome: human gut; feature: human-associated habitat; material: faeces | place: China | collected 2012 ... | reverse complement strand
GTACCCCTTCCGTGGTCAGACGGTACATATCCATTTCCATCCCGTTGATCGCCACGCTGGAATTATAAATCTCCTTGTACTCGTTGAACACGGCAGACGCCTCGGTCACCAGCCGTTCCAAGACATCTTGATCAATCTTGTAGGTCTCCGAACGCTCTTGTACGCGGGTAACCGCTGGCAGAGGTTGCATATCTGCCAGTGCTGCCTCTTCCGATGGAAGTGGGTTCTGTTGCAGATAATTCATTTTCTGCGCCATCATACCCAATGCGTACTTGTACATCATATCCGATGATTCCCACAACCCACGACGAATCACATCATAGTCCACCTCCGAAGGTAATTGTGCGGGAGCGATCTGTTCTTGATATTGCGCATCACTGTTTCTCTGGTAATCACCAAGCAAAACTTGAGTACCGCCACTCATTTGCCACGGGGACACATTCGAAAGCATTAATCCTCCCAACGAGGCCGCCATCTGAAAGTGACGATAACGGGCTATCGTGTACGAAATATAATAAGGTTTCGGCCCGTTAGGGAGGACTAAAGCCGCCTTATTACGTTCCTGTTCGGAACGCATCGCGGCAAAAATAACACCATCCGGATCATTCTCTTTCACCATTTCCGGTTTCGGAGAAGGCAGTATCGGGGCAATATCACGAGCTTGTGCCCGACGTTGCGTTTCGATCTTACTCACGAATATCGTGGGAGAAGATGCCGTCACGGGCACCCATCCCGACTCCGCACCGCAAACACCCGTGAAAACACTGGGTTCATTCCCGGCAGCCGCAATATTGGAGAACATGGATAACGGGGTACCGATCAAGTCCACCCCCCGCACCAACTGATCCGGGCGACCATCCACGAAGACCCGGTATACTTCCAAGGGTGTCACGTTGAAGGAATTCAGACTTCCGCCCTCGCCCGTGTACGTGAAACCACTCGTCACGGTCCGAAAATAGTAACCGTATTCCTTTCCCTGCTTTTGAGCCTCTGCCACCAACATAGCCCGAAGTTCATCCTCCGTGTAAGGGTGAGAGGTCTCTATGATCAAGTTGGATTGCCGGGAAACGGGATCGCCACCGCCAGAAGTACGACCATGGCCGTTACTTGACGGGAACCCATCCAGCGGAACCCGACTCATCAAGAATTCTTTCAACACGCCATTCACCACGTTATCCACCCGGCGAGCTTTCACTCCCTCGTCATCATACACGTAATGACCATACAAATCGGTATCAGCATAGCGTTTTAACAAAGGCGCACAATACACTTGGAATTCTACGGGCAACACTTGCTCTCCCACCATCTTCTTGAAAGTTTGACCGCCCGATTTCAATCGATGACCTTCCAGACGATGGCCAAAAATCTCATGAAAGAACACCCCACTGGCAGGGCCCGACAGGATAGCAGGCCCCGTGTAAGGATCAGCAACCGGAGCATCACGCAAAGCCAGTAATCGCTTGATCATGTCCCGTGCATCGGCAATCATCCGGTCATTATCCGGCAAGTCATCAGGCGTGTAAGCAAAATAGTCCCTGTTCAACGGCAATTCCATCCCGTCTGCCGCTTTCAGGGATGCCATTAACATCACCCGGGTGGCTACCCGGTTCTGCACCACCAAGCTCCCCTCGCTATTCACGAAATAGGTACGCAATATCTGAAAACTAAAACTGGCTGATCCCTCGCTTAACTCGGGACAAGTTTTGAACACGGCAGAAACCTCGTTCAGACGCTGTTCCCAAGCCCGTTTAATATCCATTTTTTGCCTTCCGGCAGCCAAGGGTGCCTCGTAATAACGCACCATCGGGGCATCGGAAAAACAGGGGGCTTTATCCTCGTCCTCCACGCTCACCGTGGCCCGAGTCTTTGCTTGATCATACATATTACGAGCAAACTCGTAGCGTTGCAATGTTTCCCGCCAGATCGCTTCCCGAATCGCATCCGTGGCATCATCATCCAAAGGCAAAACTACCCCTCGTGCTCCCCGTGCATTAGGTCCGGCAAACCCACCCTGCATATTATACTTGAAATTATCCAATTCCGGGCTACCCAACCGGATTTGCGGCACCAACGTTCTCATACGATTCTCGTTGGAAGTAGTCACGGCCCCGAACGAGCTCACGACCGTTATCGTGCGGTCGTCCATCGCCCGCAGGTTCATGTAATAGGGAATACTTTCTTGTTTTTTCAGTTGCTCCATGCAGTACACCAGCTCTTGTTTCATCAGTTGCAGGAGACGATCCTCCTGTTCTTGAGCGAAAGCACCGGAAAAACACAATAAGAGTATCCCGCTAAAAAAGAGTTTAGTAAAATGATTGATTTTTAGCATACTTTTTTAGATCTGTTTGTAGAAGGTGTGCCAAAATTTGTTGACACACCCTCTTTTTAATACTTATCAAAGTCGCTCAAGCGAGCACATAAAGACATCTTTCTTTACTTCAATTTGAAGAGAAGAATATCACCCAAAGCGATCGCACAGTTCCCTCCCGGGTCCGTACCGTCTTGCAAGGTAAACTTGATGTAACGTACCCGCCGAGAACCTTCAGGGAATTTCAATAAAGTAACCTCACCAGAACCTCGTCCCAGCTCATTGGTTTCAAAATAAGTGACATTTTGCCAATGACCTCCATCGGTTGATACTTGAATAGAAATTTGAGAAGGCATAATATACTGCATTCGTCTATCCATCATCGGGTGATACAAGGGTTGCGCTATTTTTATCCCGCTAATCTCTGTCTCTTCCAGCAATTCCATTGCCATCTCGTACTTACGAGGTACAGTATTAGACGTGGTTGTCCATGTCGTTTGATAATCATCATCTAACAAGGCATCCAAATCGGCATAAAGGTCCGAAGGAGAACAGTTTATTTTGCTACCATTGTCATACGTTTTTAAAGCTTCCGGCTGAATAATTTCCATCGCGGGAAGCGGGGAGAATCCCATGTGTTCCATATACGGGGGTTCTTCATATTCAAAATAAGGGATATTCCAACCTCCATACCATTCGATTTTCAATCCCAAAACATCCGGTTCACTTGCCTTATCCAACACCAGCAGACTCCTCCCTATATCACTCCGTAATTTAGGATAATCGTCATCCGTCGAATAGCCATGCTCTTTATCTAAATACCGATTTTTCGCAAACACGAGTTTTTTCAGATTCGGGCAATACAACACGTCCTCGAAAGTTTCGATGTCGTAGTCAAATTCCAACTCGGTCACCTCTTCTACAAATCTCTCAAATTCCACTTCTTGTTCCTTCGTCTTGTTAGAATACCCATAGCGACGTTCGATCGCATTCACAAATCCCGAACTGAAAATCTTCGTGTGACTCAATGCCAGCGGATCAAATTCAATCAAATCCGGACAACCTTCCACCCTTCCTTTCCGAAGCACATAAATCGTGTCCGTCGGGTTCACGCTCACATCATCGATCGTGATAAAAGCACTATAACTGGTTTCTTTATCAAACGTATAATATTGAATATCACCCTGTGTATTCTTGTATTGCAGTTTAATCTCATCAATATTCTCGTTCCATTGATCGGAGAAGAAAATCAATTTATTTTTCAGGAAGTACGGTTTCACAACTCCTCTCGTGAATGCCAGCATAATCTCATGTTCTCTCGTGTAAGGACGTCCATAGGTGGTTTCCACCAGAGACTCGTTACCCGCAAAATCTATGGCACTCACGTCGAAACGGTAAGTCCCATTTGTCAAATTTTTCAACTCGTAGGACTCGGTCGTACTGGGAAGTAAAATCGAATCTTTCAGGTCTTCACATGACCATTTTACCTTGATTTTATCAACGGTAGCATCAGTCCCGTTTATCCATTCCACAAGCAAGCGTTCCCAGCCCGGAGTGGCATGAACTTCTGTACATTTTGCCACATAACGGATCTTCCCGTCTCCGGCATAATCACTATACGTGTCTTCCAAGCTCTCACCGCATCCCACCAACAATGCAGCAGCCGCAAATAGATTTATGATGTATTTTCTCTTTCTCATAACTTAATCCTTTTTCACATAAACTTCCAGTTCCTGTAATGTAAAATACTCTTGTAAATTACGATTTATCCCGTCTTCTTTCGACGTGTCAAACGTGTCGTGTACCAGTACTTTCAAGTAACGATACTTGTCGTTTACAGGAGGGAGTTGAATATCCACGTAAATCGGGTCTTTTGTTTCCAAATCATTCACATCCTTGGGCGCTAACATCAGATCTGTCGTAAGACGTGACCACCTTTTTGTTACCGCCTCACGTTTAGGATCTTGATTCAGTTGTCCTAGATACACCCATCCCTCGTCATCCGGATCTGAAGATGCGCTGTTACCATACACCGACATTTTACACGGCACTTTATCTTCGTAAGAACCGATCCACACGTTTCCCCAAGTAGCCAAACCAACGGCATGATTTGCATGCATGGGATAAAGGCAATAAATACGAATCCATGCCGGAGTCTTTGGTTCTCTCAAATCAAGAATAATCGGTTTTTCGTAGGAATAAGGTCCGGCAAGGTAAGCTCCATAAATTTCCGTACCTTGACGAGAATCCTTATCTTCATAAGCAGAAGCTATCAAACGTTCCAATCCTTTCAATTCCCCGTCAAACAGATATTCCACTCCCGTCTTGGCCTTAGCACTTTCTCTTGACAAACCGAAATCATTGAAATCACTGGCTGACATCGGCCACTGTTCAGCCCGAAAAGCATCAATGTCCGGATAAATTTCCTGTCTTACACGGAAACCATGAAAATCTTCCGTGCGGACAATCACCGTATTGCTTGCTCTTTCCTGTTTTTGTATAAAATTAACCGTATCTCCTTGTTGCGTGATCGGGAAACTACTCATCAGAATCGTATCTTCCTTCTGCGTCAACGGGTTTGTTCCCAAGTAAAAAACATGAACCATTCCGGTAACCACCGAGGGACTCTTGTAAATCACCTGAAAACCATTCCACGAGGATCTTACCGTCAAGTCATCGAAGAAGGACCAAGGCGCACTGTCCAGCGTTGAAAATTCATATTCCATGGCTTCTGATTCTTCATTATTCTGGTTCACAAAAGAGATCCGTGCTTTTATCCCTTCCTGATTTCTGGTAAAACCATCCAACAAAACCGAGTCTCCACTATAACCGCACGCTTTCAATATATCAAATCCTTGCCAATCCTTGTAACGGATATTCATGGCAAAGATGTCGCTATTGTTCGGCAGGCTGTAATGCATCATTGCTCCTCCCGCAACCGGAGTAAACTTGATCTCCAGTCCCTCAGTCGATGGCTCGAAAACCGAATCATCGTCCTCACAGGCAAACAAACCGAATATTACTAATAATAAGAAAATGGTATTTTTCATCATTCTATCTTTTTAAGGATTAAAATCTACAATCATAAATCCATCATTTACCTACCACCCCATCCCGGGTTCTGCACCATTCCGGAAATCAAGATCTCTTCCGCATCAAACGGATCAAGATAGTCCCGCGGAGCAATGAATTTATTACTGCTATACACCACGACTGGCCCTGTTTCATAGTTATAGAATGCCTGATCCGTGGTCCCGATAACATTCCAGCCATATTGTTTTTCATTCATCGTCTGGTGGGCTGTCAACCAGCGGCGAATATCCCAGTAGCGATGTCCCTCGAAGGCAAACTCGATGCCATATTCCTGATGAATAATATCCCGCATCCCAACTTTCGTGGTTACTTTTACCGGGTTGTTGGAATAACTCCCCCAAGCTTCTCTCACGGGTAAAACTCCAGCACGTTCGCGCACCTTGTCCAACGGATCATACACCCGGCTATCCGGCTGCTCCAAATATTCATTCCAAGCCTCCGCCTGCATCAGGTAGACTTCGGCAAGACGGATAATAGCTGCCGTTTCATTTCCTTGTAAGTTATTGGCATATCCTAAAGTATTGAACCACGAAAACAGGTGTTTTTTCAACCAGTAACCGTTGATATTCTGCCATGAGTTACTGACAATAAAGTCATATTGCGTTCCCCACGGTTCTTCTCCTTTATGTGCTTTTACAAGAAAATTATAGTCCTTGTCTGCCGTATTTGTTCCGCGTTGCCAATACATCCGATCTCCCGCAATACAAGCATAGAACCGGGGTTCACGACGAAGATGAAGATTCACCACGTCGATATTCATCGGAACGACACCTTCGTACACGGGGCTACTCTCGGAAGCTAATTTATAACGATTGCTGTAATTCCATGTAATATCGGCATCAATGGGTAGCCCGTTCGCCGTGTAGTACATTTCCACCATTTTCATAGAAGGAGAAAGGCAACCTAACGCTTGAGAGTCAAAATTATCGTCATCACCAACCAATCGCGGCAAAATAAATTGGTAAAATGTAGACGGGTATTTCCATTCTAACAAGTATTCCGAATTATTAAAGCGAGAAAACGACATATTCTCAATATCAGCCATTTTATTTAATAAATCGGTCTTTTTCCCGGTCGCACCCGAGACTAAAGCCCGTCCGCCGTCCTCACACATTTCAGCGGCCTTATCAGCGGCCTCCGCAGCTAATAACCATTTATTCCGGTCATAAGTAGAATTAAAAAGTAATTCCCCATTCTTGTTTTTAAAGTCGGAATAAAACGCATTCCCGTTGAAAAGAGGGGAAGCAGCATAAAGTAGCACTTTTGCTTTCAACGCATACACAGCTTCGAGGCTAAACGTATGACCATAATTGGATATCCTCTGGCTATGTTTAGGCACGTACTCCATGGATTCCTCCAATAAATTAATGATCTCTTTGAAACAAGTGTCCACGTGTTGGCGAGGTAATTGATAATCTTTTACTGGCAGGTCTACCGGCATATTTTGAGGAACCAAACAAATGGGACCATAACGGCGTACCAATTCGAAATAAACATACGCTTTTACTGCTTTCACGTCTGCCTTCCACCAATTACGATCTTCCTCACTCATGTTATAGGTATGGTCCACATTTTCAAGGAAAATATTACAGTTGCGGATAACGACATACATCCTATACCATATTGACCCATAAGGATTTTGAGACATCTGAAGACCATCAGCAATCTTTAACCCGTCAAGATTATACAATGTAGAACTATGCAGGGCCTGACAAGTTACAAATTCATCCGCTCCAAGATAAGCCGTATTAACCCTAAAATCGGCGAATATGTTGTTCAACTCGGCATAAAGTCCTTTCCACCAAAACTCTACTTTCGTGCGTTGTTCAAAAAGCGATTCTACCGTTTCAATATCTTTCTCCGGCACCATATCAAGGTAATTACACCCGGGGAGCAGAAGAATACCACAAAGTATTGATAATAAATATTTTTTCATTCCTGTATATATTTAAATTAGAAACTTAGGTTTAACCCGATCGACCAGGTGCGTTGAATCGGATAGTTAAAACCATTGTCCCCCAGCTCCACATCCCAAACCTTAAAGTTCGTGATCAGGAAAGGATTATTGACACGGGCGTAGAATTTCACCGTTTGCATTCTCAATCTTTGCAGGAATTCCCGCGGAAGATTGTAAGCCAATTCGATAGAAGTGCAACGCAAGAAACTACATTCACGCATAAAATAAGTTGATCTTCGTTCTTCTGATCCGGTCCATGCTTCCTGAGGATTATGTGCGGTTATTGATTGCGTGGAAAGGCGCGGCCAGAAAGGATGTTCCTTCATGTTATCTGCACTCCAATGGTCATCGTAAATCGCTTTCAACATAGCTCGGTTGTCCACAAACGGACTAATATTCTGAGGATTCATAAAGAAAGCCCGTTTCCCGGATCCCTGGAAAGCAAAACTAAATTCAATATTCTTGAAGTTAAAGAAACCGCTGAACCCGTAAATCACACGGGGAGTTGTCGGGAATCCGATATACGTGGCATCATTCACGTCAATGACTCCATCCTCGTTTATATCACGGTAGCGAATGTCTCCCGGCATGATGTCTCCTCCTTGGGTAGGAGAATTGTTGATCTCTGCCTGGTCACGGAAAAGTCCCTCGGCAATGTAACCGATCTGCTGCGACAGTTCATGCCCCTCTCTCCGTTGCCATTCCGGCTTACTCGTGGCTTCCTCGATCTCCCTATAAGTGGCCTTACTATACGTGAACGTACCGTTCAAAATCATCCAAAGGTCCGGAGTAAAAGCGTGTTGTATCTTACCCGAAAGATCAATACCCCGAGAACGAGCCTTACCCACGTTACCAATTTGCGGCTTCTCCAAACCAGTAGTCGAGGGCATCGTGTAACGATAATCCAGAATATTATGCCGAATTTCTTGATAAATGTCAGCATTTAGCTCCACAATCCCACCAAAGAACTTGGTTTCGATACCGATATTACTTTGTTCTGCAATTTCCCACGTGAGTTTCTCATTCGGATAAGAAGCCACGTAAGGCCTTGATATATTGTTTCCACTTGGAGCTGGATCTAACGCACTGTCATTATCCAGCAAAGGTAGATGCGTGAAACGCGGAGTTTTAATCACACCGTCATTCCCGACCTTACCCCACGAGAAACGAAATTTCAAGAAAGAAAGCCAATGAGCGGTGTGATCAGCAAGAAATCTCTCTTTGGAAGCAATCCAAGCCGCTCCTAATGCGGGGAAGAATCCGAATTGATGATCTTTGGCAAAACGTTCGGACCCGTTGTACCCAAAACTAGCTTCTGCAAAATACTTGTCTCTCCACCCGTAAGTACCGCGCATGGACACGCCCATATTTCGGTTAGGAATACCATCCAACACGGATGCGGTTTGTGAATAGGTTGTCTCCTGCGCATTAAACACAACAGTCAAGCTGGTCTGATGTTCTCCCCAAGCCGCCACGTGTAGCCCCCGTACCTCGTAACTCATTTGCGTGGATTGAGAACTATTCGTATGTTGACCATCTGTATCTTTTGTCAATGTCCTTGATGCCTCACTACTATTCAAAGCATTTAATTGATGTACTCCGGTTTCAAAATCATAGTCTTTCAGAGCATACATATAAGGAACTGTTTTATAAGCATTCGCGTAGTACCCCGTCTGGTTCATGGAAACGGAAGCCCGTAACTCCAATCCCTTGAGAAGAGTCGAAAGATTGTGTATATACTCTGCACGGGCCACAGCAGAGTAACGGCGACGATCCTTATATCCCTGATGCAAAATCAAATAGGGATTGGTAGTATTTTGATCCACGGCGCCAAAACGAAGATGCGGCCAGTTAGATGACTCATCTGCAGGATAAGTTGGAGCAAAATCCACCGGAGAAGCATTAAAAGCCAGATAATAGGCCTGCGATACATCGGCATAAGGACCGCGGTATTTATCCAAGTTCGCCGAAGTGTTAATGTTTAACCGAATTCCAGCACTCAAATCAATATTCAAATTCGTACGGAAAGAGAACGTACTATTCTCGATATTACACTTGAACTGGTTCAAACGATCGGTCTTCAACATACCCTCGTCACGGACATAATTCACGGACGTGTAATATTGAACCAACCGGGAACCACCCCGGATATTCAATCCGGCACGATGATTAATGGAGTAATCGTGGAACATGATGTCATACCAATCATTCGCCGGATACACCCAAGAAGGATAGGAAGGAGAACCGGTACGTTCGATGCGCTCCACGCTATATTGCGGGGTGGCATCCGGGTTACGAGCCAACAATGCCTGATTGTACATTTTCATGTAATTGATGGGATCCACCACCTCGATCTCCCTCGTTGGCATACTCAATACTGCCTCGTAACGAACAGAGGTGTAAACACTACCTTCCTGTCCTTTTTTTGTCGTAATCAAAATAACCCCGTTCGCCCCACGAGCCCCGTACATGGCGGTTGCCGAAGCGTCTTTCATCACGCTGAAAGTTTCAATATCTTCAGGTGTCATACGAGAAAGATCCAACTTGGACGATTCTACACCATCAATCAAGATCAAGGGATCGATATTAGCCTTGGATTGGAAGGAAGTGATACCACGAATGTAAAATTTGGTATTCATTTCTTCTTCTGTCAACGCCCCGGGGATACCTCCCGTCTGCCACCCCACGATACCGGCGATTTTCCCGGCAAACTGGGAAGTCAAGTCACTACTTGAAGACTTCAAGGTTCTTGCATCCACGGTAGTGATCGCCGAAACCACGCTCTCTTTCTTTTGCTCCCCGAAAGCCACAACGGTTACCTCCTCGATATTTTCGGCCGTGGGGTTCAGACGAACATTCAATTTCGTTTTGCCTTTAAGTGGCACTACCTCTGTTTTGTAACCAATGAAGGAAATCCGCAAAGCATCCTCCGGCCGAGTATTGATCGTGTAACGTCCGTCAGCATCCGTGGCCACCCCTTGGGTAGTTCCCTGGATAAGCACCGTCGCCCCGGGAATAGGATTCCCTTTTTCATCCACAACTCGCCCGGTAACGGCAATCAACTGTACCGGTTTCTTTTCCCGGATGACTATCACGATCCGATTTTTCTCCAACACATAATCATACGGACTATCTTTCAATAGTGTATTGAGAGCTTCTTCCACGGTAATATCTGTTACTTCTAAGGTGAATCTCCGGTTCTTATCTACCGATCCGTTACTTTGGAAACCGTAATCAAGGCCCGTCTGCCGATTGATTTCGGCAAGGATTGTTTCCAGCGTGGCATTTTTCATCGAAATCGTTACTTTCTTTTGGATGACCTGAAACACACTGGATGTGGCCCCGAAAGTACTCTTTGGTACAGCACTTAGCGTCGCAGATACCAAGAATATGCACAACGCAATTTTTTTAGCGATATGAATACCGCCGATGTGATTTTTTTGCATAAATTTGTCGTACTAATTAATTAAATAGTAAATTTGATTTACTGTTTGATGGTCGCTATGATAAAGGCTCAATTTTATTCGATAGCGATTTCACGTGAAATTATCCTGCCTAGCGGGATAATTTTTTTGATTCAAGATGTTTACTTCACGGTGTAATGCCCCCTTTCTTCTATAAATTTGCAATTTGTTATTTTTTCAAGGAACGACACAACTTCATCTATCGGTGTCGTTTTATTTAGATTCATAGTGACTTCTATTTTATCCAGTCCTTCCCGGGATTCAAAAGAAACCCCGTACCAGATGGAAATATCTTCTAACACCAGATCCAAAGGCTTGTCCCGATAACGGAACACGCCGTCTAACCACGCCGTGGCATACAGTACATCCACGGGCTTTACCTTGACGTTTGCCGCCACCATATCATAAGACACTAATTCCCCGGGACTGACCCGGACTTCCTTGTGACCGGGGGATTTAAAACCGATCTTCCCCGCGATCAAAACGGTTTCGATGGCCTTTTGAGGACGTTCTTTCACGTTGAAACGGGTGCCATAAACCCGGATCTTCGAACCACCGACACTTATCTCGAAAGGAATATCCGATTTGGCCACGTTAAAATAGGCTTCACCCGACAATTCCACTTCCCGTTGTTTGCCGACGAATATTTCCGGGTATTTCAAGCTACTCCCGGCATTCAGCGTTACCTTCGTCCCATCGGCAAGGGTGACGTTATAGGTAAACCCGGTTGGAATGATTAACCTGTTGTACACGATTTCCCGCACGGCAGGTATGGTATCGTAGATCACCCGGTCGTCTGTAATCCGGATATTCGATTTCCCAATCGTTGAATCTATTTCCCTCTCTTTCAGGTTCAATTTGTTGCCATCCGCTAGAATCAATGTCGGCACGGCAACCTGATGATCCGTTGTAAGGACACGAGGTATTTCCGACACGCCGAGATTTTCTTTTACCCCTCTATTCATCCACAAAGAAGCAAACACTACCCCGCAACACAGGACTGCCGCCACAGAACCTGTTGCCCACATCACGCGACGACGCATCCTCAGGCGACGTATCCGACGGTCAAACCGCATTCCCGCAGCCTCAACCTCTTCATCCGAAGGGATTTTCACGTTATCCAGAATTTCTTCTATATCTTTTTCAGTCTTCATATCTATACTTTTTTATACATATATAAACCGAGATAGGAAAAACTACCGCGAAAACGTGATTTATTTTGAGAATAGTATAAGACCCGCCTATTTCAGCATTGTTAAGAGGCTCGGCAGGTCCTGTAAAATTGAAAAAAGACTTTATTATATTCTATTTTTCTAAATTCAATAATCTTTTAATCATTAGAATTATTTTGCTTCCCGTTCATTCGTTTTATCTCTTTGTCAAAATCTGATTCAAACAAGCGGTCTTGAACGATACGATATTTTTCAAATTCGCTCTCAGCAAACGATTTTGCTATTTGTGCAGTAACCTTTCCACTATTTTGCAAAATGTCTCGGTCATCGGCTTCCAAAAACTTATCAAGCCGTTTAGCCCAGTCATCCATCGTCATAGGAATATGTCTTTTTGCTCGGTCTTCCGCTAAATCCAAATAAGCATTGACAATACGCCCTAATGATTCTAATTCTGTTTCTGTCAGATAATTTTTGGCAATGGAGACATCCGTTTTGACAATCTTACCGTTAGGACTCTTTTCCCATGATGTTAACCCCATGTGCTCTTTTTCGGCATTTGCTCTTGACACTATCAGTTCAGCAGCAGTATGACCATGTATCGCATAATGCAACTTATTTTGAACCTTAGCAAAAAATTCTTTCGTGATTACAGCATCTTTGTTGTAATCCATTGAAGTCGCATAGATATCCGTTATCTTCTGGTAAAAGCGGCGTTCACTTAATCGAATTTCACGAATTTCGGCAAGTAGATGTTCAAAATAGTCTTCGTCAAGGAATGAGCCGTTTTCCATCCGCTTTTTGTCAATCACATAGCCTCTTATTGCATAATCCTTCAAAACAGATGTTGCCCATTGGCGAAAAGCTGTTGCCCGACCGGTATTAACACGGTACCCCACGGAAATAATTGCATCTAGATTATAATGTTTGGTCCTGTAAGTTTTACCATCCGATGCAGTTACCGAGAATTCCTCGGTAACTGAACTTTCATCCAATTCGTTCTCTTTGAATATATTTTTAAGATGTAAGGATATATTGTCTGTTGAGCAGTCAAATAGAACCCCCATTAACTTTTGACTAAGCCAAATCGTTTCGTTCTGAACTCGTACTTCAATGCCGTCTTCTTTCGCCTGATTGGTGAAAATGAGAAATTCGGCAGTACTATTACGGATTTGTAGTTTCTTTTTTTTAGTCATACTCTAAATTTCCTATTGATCGTAAACTTTATAGAATGTTGCGACACGTTCTTGATAAAATTTCCGCAAAACTCCCACACATCAACATTCTGTGCTTTGTCAAAATTATTAATGTATTTTGCAAATTTAGTGATTTATCTAATAACGTCCCCCTATTTATTATTTAATTTCTAACCTCATGCCATTGATTATCATCGAATTTTACTTTTCTTGGTGCCTTATACCGTTTTTTTTCAAAAAAGATTTACATTTGCATAAATAAATCTATATTGGATGCATGTCAAAACAGAACGATATAATTCTTTTGGAATCTTTTAATCGGCGAAACCCGAAAGCATTTAGTATCGTTTATCGAATGATATATAGAGAATTATATCTATACGCCACCCGACTTTTCGAATCCCTGAATGTTCCGGCAGAAGACGTTATACAAGACATCTTCACCGATATGTGGCTCCGGGAATCCGTCCAATTCTCGTCAATCCCTTACATCAAGACATTCTGCTTTATCGCCTTGAAAAATGCCTACAAGAATAAAATCAAGCATCTGGGATACCAACAACGTTTCAAAATGGAGAGTAAAGTTGAAAACAAATTTTCAGAGGACATCGAGCAAGTGGAGCTATACCATTCCCTGTACGAATCTCTCAAATTCCTACCCGGCGATTACGCCACGGTCATACGTATGTACCTCGAAGGCTGGAAACCCGAAGAGATTGCCACGAAGCTAGGCCTCGCCCTCCAAACCGTCTATAACAAACGCCGGGAGGCGGTTGTTATTTTACGGAAATATATGATGAAGTAATATAATTTTGATTAATCCTGAGACACAAAATATAATTATTAGGAAACATTCGAAATTTCTATTTAGTCATATCATTGTTTTTCAACCTTTTGATCTCTCTATCAAAGTCACTTTCCAACAAATCCATTTCACGTTTGCGATAAATCTCGAACTCTTTTTCTGCTTTTTCAATCGCCTGTTTATGCGAAATGTTTCCTTTGCCAATCAAAACCTTCCGCTTATGAGCAATAATCTGGTTGTCTAGTGCTTCTATCCAATCTTTCATTGTCATAGGATTCATTTCTAGAGCTTGAAACTCTGCAAAATCCAAGAAGCCGGAAACGAGCAGGTTCAAACGTTGGAATTCCATTTCAGACAAATAGTTCTTGGCTATTTTCACATCGTCTTTAGTTACATAATTGCCTTTGAAATTTGTCATTCCTACGAATGGTTTTTCATTATCCACACGATTGTATACAATTTCGGCAGCGGTGTTTTCGTGAACGGCATAGTGCAGCTTGTTTTGCACGGTAGTGAAAAACATTTTTGTTATCTCGTCACGAGGGTCATAGTCCGTGGCTGTAGCATAAATATCCGTCACCTGCTGGTAAAAGTTGCGTTCACTACTACGAATGTCTCTGATGCGTTGCAAAAGTTCACGGAAATAGCGATTTCCTCCCTGCTTTAATCGTTCATCATCCATAGCAAACCCTTTTTGGATATATTCGTGAAGTCGTTGTGTGGCCCAACGGCGGAAACGCGTGGCAATCTGCGACTGGATACGATACCCTAAAGCTATTATCATATCCAAGTTATAATGGTCGATATTGCGTCTCACTTGTCGCTTACCCTCAGTTTGAACTAATAAGAATTTCTTATAAGTTCGATCTTCATCCAATTCACCGTCAGCATAGACATTACTTACATGTAGGGAGATATTCTCTTGCGTCGTATCGTAGATCTCCGCTAATTGTTTTTGTGTCAACCACAAATCTTCATCAGCAAAACGAACAGACACACGAGTTATTTCGTTGTCATCCTGATATAGGATAATTTTATTTTCTTCCATACGCCTATGCTTTTGATACCTCGTTCTTCAAACACTCTACAACAAATGCCGGGAGGCGGTTGTCCTGTTACGGAAATATATGGTGAAGTAATTAGCCACTCGTCTAGTTTAGAAACGAGGTGATTTATGGAATTACATTATAGTAAAACTAATTTTACGTCCAAGCCCTTGAAATATCTTAAACAACGTGGAAAGCTGAATATCTGCATGTCCATTTTCAATACGGGAAATATAACTTTTTTTTGTTCCTATCTTAGCTGCAAGTTGCTCCTGCGTCATACCCGCTTTCAAACGCTCTGCTTTTAATTGCTCCCCTATAATGAATGCCTCGCACCCATTTTCAAATTCATTACGTTCTTCCGTCCCGATAGCACCAAAATCTTCCGTGATTAAATCCTCAATCGGGGTACATCCTATTGCTTTCAATTCATCATTACTCATCATTTTATTCTCCTTTCCTGTCTTTACTAGCAAAATATTCATTCATAATCCGTTTAGCTCGTTCTATCTCTCTGAGAGGTGTTTTCTGCGTTTTTTTCTGAAAACCATTAAACAATATCACCAAATTACCCTCATCCATACAACAAAAAATCCGATAAATATTACCGCCCTCTTCAACTCTAACTTCAAAAAGTCCATGTACCCCAACAACTGCTTTAAGAAATTTCTCAGGAACCTGTTCTAACGTCATTATATAAATAAAAATCTGGTAGATTTTACGCAAAGTATCCCGAGATAAAGTCTTTTTGAAATCCTTAAAATAATTTGCATACGCTACTACTTGGCGAACATATTCTCTTTTTTCTGTCATAACAAGTATTTTTGCTTTCACAAAGATAACCAATTAGTGAACAAAAATCAATGATTTATCCGTTTTATTATTAGAAAATATCAACACGGATAAAACAGGAATAAACCAACTTTATCCTATGGTTAAATACCATACCAGGAAAAACTGTCATATCGTCCCTCGAAACCGGAAATATCACTAACTTTGGCATAAAAACAAGAATATGGCAACAACAATTATATTTAACGCCTGTATCATTACCATGAACGAACGCATGGAGTTGATCAAAAACGGTTCTATCCGGATAGAAGGTAATCAAATTAAAGAAATACGCAAAGATAAAATCGAATCTCCCGATGCAGAATATTTTGATGCCGAGGGGATGATCGTGATGCCCGGGTTTATCAACACGCACACCCATGTACCCATGACCATGTTGCGCGGATATGCCGATGACCTCCCGCTCCACACGTGGCTAAACGAACATATCTTTCCGGCAGAAGCACGCATGGTGACCCCGGAGAACGTGGCCATCGCTTCCCGCTTCGCCTTTATCGAGATGATCAAATCGGGAACCACGTGTTTCAACGACATGTATTTCTTTGAAGACATCATCGCCTCCGAAGCTAAAAAAGCGGGCATCCGGGCCGTCGTGGGAGAATCCTTGATCGACTTTCCAACACCGAGTTTTCACACGGTCGATAAAGGAATGGCTCGCTGTGAATCCCTCGTTCAACAATGGTACGGGGACAGCTTGATCCATCCTGCCATTTGTGCCCATTCACCCTATACCTGTTCAAAAGAGACACTACAAAAAGCCAAAGTTCTCTCCGAAAAATACAATATTCCTCTCCACATCCACGTGGCCGAAACCCGTAAAGAAGTGGAAGACATCACGGCTCAAACCGGCACAACTCCGGCGGAATACCTTTACTCGATCGGGTTATTGGACAGGAACGTGATTGCAGCCCATTCCGTTTGGCTAACCCCCAAAGAGATCGAATTGTACGCACGGACCCGGACATCAGTAGCCCATTGTCCGAAAAGCAATCTAAAACTGGCCAGCGGGATTGCCGACACGGACACTTACCTGAAAGCAGGTGTCAACGTGAGCATAGGTACTGACGGTACGGCAAGCAACAATACCCTTGATATGGTGGAGGAGATGCGCTTTGCCGCCCTCTTGCCCAAAGGAACAGGTTATAACCCGGAGGCGGTTGATGCCCGCACGGCATTACGCATGACCACCATCAACGGAGCAAAGGCACTCGGCATTCAACACCTCACGGGTTCCCTTGAGGTCGGGAAACGAGCCGATCTGATCGTTATCCATGCCGATGCCAGCAACATGATTCCCATATATGACGAATATTCCGCTCTCGTTTACGCCTCCAACAGCAAAAACATCCGCTTCAGCATGGTGAACGGGAAATGGATTATGCGCAACCGGGAACTTGTGTATATCAATAAAACGGAGACCATGGAGTTCATGAAACACATCGTTAACAGCCAGACTGACAACCAAAAATGATAACATGAAAATGAGTTTTTCATTTTCAAATTTCCATTTTCAATTCTCAATTATATTCGTTAGTTTTGCAAACCTTTTTACAAAGAAAGGAGTTTATAAATACTATAAACCCAATTAGATATGGAAAATAAAAATTATGGAGGACTCGACAGCGAGTTTACGGCATACGAAACTGCCGAGATTGTAGTATTACCTGTACCTTATGACGGGACAAGCACGTGGTTGAAAGGGGCAGATAAAGGTCCCGATGCTATTCTTGAAGCATCGGCTAACATGGAACTCTACGATATTGAAACGGATTCCGAAGTGTATACTCATGGTATTGCAACCTTGGAACCAGTGACAGAGGCCTCATCTCCGGAAGCCATGTCTCAGGAAGTTGAAAAACAAGTTGACAAGATATTAACCGACAAAAAGTTCCCGGTGATCCTGGGAGGAGAGCATTCCGTTAGTATCGGTGCTTTCCGGGCTTTTGCCAAACACTATGACAAATTCTCTGTTTTACAACTGGATGCACATTCCGATATGCGTAGCGAATACGAAGGTTCCACTCATAACCACGCCTGCGTGATGGCCCGGGCCAAAGAGGTGGCCACCGTGGCTCAAGTAGGAATCAGAAGTTCAGCCATCGAAGAAAAAGAGAACATCATGCCGGATCGTATTTTCTATGCTCATGACCTACATGATGCCAAAGAAGGTAATAACTGGATGTACATGGTGTCCCAAAAATTACACGACAACGTGTATATCACGATCGATTTGGACGTTTTCGACCCGGCTATTCTTCCGGCAACGGGAACCCCGGAACCCGACGGACTTTATTACAGAGAGGTGTTGAACTTCCTTAAATTGATTAATGAACGTCACAATATTGTCGGTTTGGACGTGGTTGAACTTTGCCCCAATGAAGTTAATAAATCATCAGACTTCTTGGCCAGCAAATTAATCTACCAGATATTAAGCATCAAATATCAAAACCAATCCAACAATTGATGATTTATGATTGAAGATTAAAGCATTAGCCTTGTGCGGCTGGAATCTAAAATTAAGAAATTGAGTCAATAAGGTCCTCATAATTGTACCTTATATTTTTAAGATAAATAAAATGGAAAAGAAAGATTTATTAAAAGACACTATCAAACACATCGACATCAAGTCGTATGACTCAACCCAATTGATCGACGCGATGCGCGATATGTCATTCACCTCTCGCGACACGGCCAGAGCAACCGATATTCTGATGATGATGGTCGGAGAGAAAGAGTGTACTAATATTCTTACCATTGCCGGAAGCACCAGTGCAGCCGGATGTATGCAGGTTTACGTGGATATGGTTCGTAACAAAATGGTTGACGTGGTTGTTTCCACCGGTGCGTCTATCATCGACATGGACTTGTTCGAGGCTCTTGGCTACAAACACTACAAGGGACACCAGGACGTACCTGACATGCAATTAAGAGAACTTTACATTGACCGTATTTACGATACGTTCATCGACGAAGAGGAATTACAAGCTTGTGACCACACGACTTTCGAGATCGCTAATAGCTTGGAACCTCGTCCTTATTCTTCACGTGAATTTATCTGGGAAATCGGTAAATGGTTACACGAAGGACACGCTGTTAAGAAAGACAGCTTGATCCAAACTTGTTATGAATGCGGAGTGCCTATCTTCTGCCCGGCTTTCTCCGATTGTAGCGCAGGATTCGGTATCGGTAAACACCAATGGGAACACCCCGACAAACACGTATCTATCGACTCTGTAAAAGATTTTATCGAATTGACCCAAATCAAGATCAAAGCAGGCACGACCGGTTTGTTTATGGTAGGTGGTGGAACACCGAAGAACTTCGCTCAAGACACTGTTGTTTGTGCTGAGATTCTCGGATTCGACGTGCCGATGCACAAATACGCTATCCAAATCACCGTGGCCGACGTTCGTGACGGGGCTTGCTCTTCTTCTACCTTGAAAGAGGCTTGCTCTTGGGGTAAAGTTGACGTTACCTACGAACAAATGGTTTACGCTGAAGGAACCACCGTTATTCCCGCTATCGCAAGCTACGTTTACCACAACGGACCTTGGAAAGAGAGAGAATACAAAAACTGGAACAAATTATTCCAAAAATAATTACACAAGAGGGAAGCGAAAGTTTCCCTCTTTCTTTTACCCGATCGAGGAATATCTCCACGTTTAAGCTGAGGAAAATTTCCCCACCTCTTCTACATTAATCGCCCGACATATACAATCAAAATTCAAGAGAAAGCTGTATATTTACTCATCGAAACGGGAGATGGAAAACAGAAAAATTATTCATATCGACATGGATGCGTTCTACGCCTCTATAGAACAACGGGATCACCCGGAATACAGGGGAAAACCGCTTGTCGTGGGGCGTCCGGAGAAACGCGGGGTCGTGGCTGCCGCCAGCTACGAGGCACGCCGTTATGGCATACGCTCTGCCATGTCGTCCCTGAAAGCCAAACAGCTTTGTCCCGACCTCATTTTCGTTGGTTCTCACATGGAATACTATAAATCGGTATCTATGCAGATTCACGAAATATTCCACGAATACACGGACATGATCGAACCCCTGGCACTCGATGAGGCTTTCCTAGACGTGACCGAGAACAAAAAAAACATCCCGTTAGCCGTCGATGTCGCCAGAGAAATCAAGAAAGAGATTAAAGAAAAACTAGGGCTCGTGGCCTCCGCCGGGATCTCTTACAATAAATTCCTCGCCAAGATTGCATCTGATTACAAGAAACCCGACGGGCTTTACACCATACACCCAAACCGGGCCCCCGCTTTTATCTCCAAACTCCCGATCGAGGCATTCTGGGGTATCGGCAAAGTCACGGCTCGTAAAATGCACTCACTAGGCATACACACGGGGGCTGACCTCAAGAAATGTACACAGACATTCCTTACCCGCAATTTCGGGAAAGCCGGTACCCTATATCACGATTTTGCCAATGGCATCGATCCCAGAATGGTTACCCCCGAAAGAACCCGTAAATCCGTAGGCTGTGAAAGTACTTTCGAGAATGACTTGACGAACTATATCGCTGTCATCATAGAACTGTACCACGTGACAACAGAATTAATTCTCCGGCTAGAAAAGTCTGATTTCAAAGGACATACCCTAACCTTGAAAATCAAATTCCACGATTTTACCCAAAAGACACGTAGTATCACTATGGCACACGAGTTACGAACAAAACAGGATATTCTTCCCCTAGCCAAAAAATTACTCAAAGATTTAGAACTTACGCAATTTAGAATACGCCTTCTAGGTCTCTCTGTGTCAAATCCTTTCGAAGAATTAATCACCGATGGCCCTTTACAATTAAGAATTAATTTTGATTAATTATGAAACCTTTACGTTCATGTGCCGTATATAGGCATATATTTTGAATGTAATCATAGTGTAACCGAAACTTAATACATAAGTGACAAGGTTACGATGAAAAACCGATACCTTTGTATCGTAATTCAAAAGAGACTTCGATTTTTTTTCATAAATTTGTTATTGGTATTTTGGGTCCCCGCTGAGACAGCGCGGACCATTTTTATTTTAGCATAAATCCTAACTTTTGTCTCCCTGTATTCGTATATAAACGTGTGTATCGAAAATTAATCGATATAACAGAAATTTAACTACTAATTTTTTTGTATATAAAGAAAAGCCGATACCTTTGTATCGGATTTCAAGAAAAGACTTCAATTTTTTTTCATAAATTTGTTATTGGTTGCCTCCTGCTGTGACAGCACGAGGCCTTTTTTCTTTCACCGATGCTAAACTAGCAAATCTTTTTTTACTCGCAAACATTTGCGTAAAATTTAATAGTGTTAAAAATTAGGTTTTTATTAACATGTTGATTATCTGATTGAGTGAAATTCACGTTAACACTTGTATGACAGAAAATTTACAAAAAAAGATCGTACCTGATTCATTTTAACAAATTCGGCACGACCTCTTTATTTTATTATTATCTATCAAATTATTCCAAATAGGTATACCCGTACAATCCGGAACGGTAATTGGACAAAAACTCCCGTCCTTCTTCTGCCGAGATAATTCCCTTTTTCACGGAAGAAGTTACCCACACCTCTACCGTACGAGCCATTCTTTTCGGCATAAATTGAACGTACTCCAACACGTCAGCCACCGTCTCCCCTTCAATCACCTTGTCGATCACGTAATCATCACCTTTCACTTTGATGTGGACGGCATTCGTGTCTCCGAACAGGTTATGCAGGTCACCAAGAATCTCTTGGTAGGCTCCCACGAGGAATACTCCTAAATAATACGGTTCCTTATTATTCAACTCGTGTACCGGAAGATGGTACGAGAAATTACGCGTCGAGATAAAATTATCAATCTTCCCGTCAGAATCACAGGTAATATCCTGAATTGTTGCCGATTTAGTCGGCTGCTCGTTCAAACGAGAAATCGGTATAATCGGGAATATCTGGTCGATTGCCCATGAATCAGGCAAAGACTGGAATAACGAGAAATTACAGAAATATTTATCCGGCAACATCTTGGAGATTTTCTTCAACTCGTCCGGGGCATGTTTCGTGGCCACTGCCATGTCATACACGTCCCTAGCCACGGACCAGAACAACCGTTCCACTTGCGCACGGGTGAACAAATCGATCAAGCCAAGATTAAACAAACCGAGAGCATCTTCCCGAATCTGCATGGCATCATGCCATGTCTCGATCAACCGGGGCTGATTCAGGTTCTCCCATAAATCATACAACTCTTTCACTAGCTCGTGAGCATTCCCGTCGATTTCCTCGTTTTCATCGAAAGCGGGCAGACTTGTACTGGCAAGCGCCTCGAAAATCAACACGGAGTGATGTGCAGTCAGAGAACGTCCCGACTCGGTGATAATATTCGGTTGCTCCAGATTATTCTTTTCACATGCATCTACCAACGCGGACACGGCATCATTCACGTACTCCTGAATCGAGTAGTTCATGCTGTTTCCGCTCGTTGCCGAGCGTGTTCCATCGTAGTCTACTCCTAATCCCCCACCAATATCCACAAAATGTATATTGTATCCTAAATTCTTCAATTGCACGTAAAACTGAGAGGCTTCCTTCAATGCCGTCTTAATACGCCGTATATTGGTCACCTGGCTACCAATATGGAAATGGATTAACTTCAAGCAATCCGTCATCTTGTTCTTTTCCAGAATATCCATGGCTTCCAGTAACTCGCTCGAATTTACTCCGAATTTACTGACATCTCCTCCGGACTCTTCCCACTTGCCACTCCCAGAACTAGCCAGTTTTATACGAATTCCTATATTCGGGCGAATTTTCAAGCGTTTGGAGATTGTCGCAATATTTCTCAATTCGTTCAATTTCTCGACAACCAAGTATATATTTCGTCCCATTTTTTGGGCCAAAAGAGCCAACTCGATATAATTCTCGTCCTTGTAACCGTTACAAATGATCATCGCATCGTCGTCAATATCAATCGACAACACCGCATGTAATTCCGGTTTCGAGCCTGCCTCAAGACCAATGTTATACTTGGTCCCGTGGCTGACAATCTCTTCCACCACCGGGCGCATTTGGTTCACTTTAATAGGATAAATGATAAAATTTTTCCCCGTGTAACCATATTCCGTTGCCGCAGCTTGAAAACAACTAGAGATTTTCTCGATCCGGTTATCAAGGATGTCCGGGAACCTTAACAACACGGGAGCCGATACATCCCGCACCTGAAGTTCCTCCATCAATTCCTTGATGTCAATTTTCGGTCCTCCGACTTTCGGCGTTACTGTAACGTGTCCCTTCTCGTTAATCGAAAAATAGTTCAGCCCCCAACCGTTAATATTGTACAGTTCTGCTGAATCGTCAATACTCCATTTTCTCATTTCTATTCTATAAGCTCATTAAGATTGATTGTCCGGCAAAGCTACAATATATTTTCAATATTATATGCTTAATCGCCTAGGATTTCACGATTTTAGCCATTAGATTTCATACTCCCCGGCATCATGCCAAACAGAATAACAATTCCGTCAAACAACCTCACATTTTCTGGATCTCCTGAATACCGTCCCGATTTATCACCAAACGGTAACGCTTGTATTCAACCTGCTCCCCATGTAGCAATTGTATCAAGAAATTAAGGTAATATATCTTGTCTCCCATGATCAGACCGTAATCCGCCTCTCCCCTCGGCACGTATAACTCATAGTCCCGTTCGTCCATTTTCTGAACGAAACTCCCCACGTTAAAACGCAAAATCTCGTTCACCCCGGCAATATCATACTGGCTATATTCGTCAAGCGCCTCAGGATCGAGTTGCACCCATTTCCGGTAAAGAATAATTTTCTCCCCGCCATTCCGATTATCCGCCTCCAACAAATCCGGCCGGGCTCTTCGCTCGACAATTTCCTCCGGGACTTTTCTTTCCGAGATAAAATCCACCCCGTCCTTGATCCACCCAACCACTCTCTCGTTCATACTGATCGTTGTCTTCCGGTCAAAATAGTTCTTCCCCAGCCGATGGGCAAAGTAAAAACGCATCAATTCCTTAATCCGGTCCTTCAGCATATAGCTCACCACCAAAGCCACGAACAACGGCATTGTGAAATTCCCGTATTTTTTCTGAAATGAAAAAGCGACCACCGTGGCAAATATCATAGAAAGTCCTGCCGCAATACTATAATATATCTGCTCCACCAGTACTCCATCTTTTTTCTTCGATGCCTTCAAGAACAAATCACTCTCCGCATATTTCTTCAGCATCCCCCGCCGATAGATCACCGTCTGATTCCGATCCTTACTCTCCGGATCTGCCACGAGATAACCGTTCTGTTTCTTGTAATCAACCTCCGAATATACCAAAGACAACAATAACTTCACCGTCCGATCATAACACCCCGGATCAGTCGTCTTTAACCCGTCCAGTAACTTGAACGTATGAAACTCCACCAGATTGGAAAGATACTCATCCCCGAAAGAGAAATAATTCAACGCTTCCCGGGGAATTTCCGGCACGTTAATAATGGCCTTCAAATCCCGGTACCGTCTCACAATCAATTGCACGCATTCAACATACCGATCGACCATTCCTTCCCGTTCACCACTTTCCACCTCATGATGAATCGTCTCTCCCGCCATCCCCCGAAGGGCACTTTTAAAAATGGATGTAAACATCTTGATCTGGTACTCGTAAGAGGCTAACGCATCCCTCGTCCCATCCGCCACCAAATGCTGGAATGCATCCTCCAAGAAAACGAAAGGCGTCCATTCGCCACTCGCAATCTCCTCCAACGTGTAGATCGGGGTGATCAAACGCACGTTGGACTTCACATCCCGATAAAAAGCCTCCTTGGGATAAGTCGAGGCATTAATATCCAAACTATGAGGAATGAAAAACCACGCGTTCATCCTGAACTCGTTCTCCCCCGTGTCCCGATCGACATGGTAACCAACCTTACATTCCACGGAGTACCGATCATGCAACTTAACCTGAATATCTATCATATCATAAAATCACAACGCAAGATACGAAAAAAAGTAATACTCTAAACCCAAAGGATCTACCTGGCAGAAGAATATCCTACATTAAGTATTCTTAAAATTGTTAGTTCAACTATTTAGGAGCGATTTGTACACATTTATTTGTTTCCTGTTTTTTTAATACATAACTTTGTTACACTATAAATCTAAAATAAAAAAGCATGAACAGGCAACAAATAATTAAAGCCGTGACAGAGAAAACCGGCATATCACGAAAAGACACGGCAAAAGTATTTTCTTCCATTTTCGAGACTATTTTAGAAAGTCTGGAAAAAGAAGAATCGGTACGGTTAATGAATTTTGGTAGCTTTACCGTAAAGACTTACAAACCACGCAAAGGCTATAATCCAGCTTCGAAAATAGTTGTCCAACTCCCGGAAAGAAAAGCCATCCGTTTTAAATTAGCCAAACGTGCAACTTCAAAAAGCTTAAAATAATAACAGACAATATACAATCACTGAATTCTTTCTCTTCATAAAACAAAGGGTTCAGTGGTTATCCTCCCTTCAAAGAACGTTTACTTCCCCGTTCCTCGTTGTCAACACACTCCCATCATTCCATAAAAATATTTCAATAACATTTGACTCGCATGAATATTATTCGTAAATTTACGAACAAATAGTCTCCATTATAAAATCTTTTCAAAGATATAATCATGAAAGAATACAAAACATACATACCGGTCGCACTTATCATCTTGATGTTCCTTTCTCTCATAATCTTTCACAAAGACATTGCCACCTACATCTCGCAAAGTAAGATCGAACAATTATCCGCCAACACCAAAAAAAGTATCAGCGACTCGATTACCCAAAAATACAACTATCATCATAACGGGGAAACTTACGATTACACGTTCATTGAATTTGGCTCCACAGGCTGTCACTCTTGCCGCCAAATGGAAGAAGTCATGGAGAAAATAAAAACCGAATACAAAGGGAAAGTAAATGTAGTTTTTATAAACTTAATGGAACCCGAGAGCAAAAGATTCTTCGAATACTACGGGGTCGCCACAATTCCCACCCAAGTACTACTTGACAAGAAAGGAAAAGAGTTCTTCCGCCACACAGGTTTTTATTCGGCTGACGAACTATCAACACATTTCACGACGAAAAAGTAAACGAAGAAGGATTGTTGAAATTTCAATGAAAACTGGGAACTCTAAAAATAACAAGAGTCCTGAAATTCAGAACTCTTGTTAAATGGTCGAGATGACTGGACTTGAACCAGCGGCCTCCACGTCCCGAACGTGGCGCGCTACCAACTGCGCTACATCTCGTTTCCGTTTTGCGAGGGCAAAGATAATAAAAGTATCAATTATAATCACTATATTTGTAAAAAATTTTATTGTATAAAATATTTTTCTTCAGAATGGACTCAATTAGACAAAATAAGGTTGGTCGCTTAATCCAACGAGACCTAAGTGAAATGTTTCAGAAAGAGTGTAAAGAATTCACCGTAGGTGCCATGTTATCCGTTACAGCAGTACGAGTTAGCCCGGATATGTCATATGCTAGGGTTTACCTTAGTATCTTCCCTTCGAACCTGACGGAAAAGGTACTGGAGAGCTTGGCAGAAAAAAACAAAAGTATCCGTTTTATCCTCGGAAAAAAGATCGGCAAACAGACACGAATCATTCCGGAGCTTAAATTTTTCGTGGATGACAGTCTCGATTACATAGATAAAATCGATTCCCTGTTGAAACAATAACCTGTATCCACGATGAATCTGTCGATATTCATTGCACGGAGATACCTGTTTTCCAAAAAGAAACAGAATGCCATAAACATCATTTCCATCATTAGTATGGTCGGTGTAGCGATTGGCACAACGGCTCTTATTGTCGTACTCTCCGTGTTCAACGGAATCGACACACTCCTCACAGAAGCAACCGACAGCTTTACCCCGGATCTCACGATTTCCCCGGCAAAAGGGAAATTCATCACGACCGACACTACTTTAATTGATCAGCTGGCCCGTATGCCGGAAATCTCTTCCTGTGATCCCGTCGTGGAAGAAAATTCCCTCGTGAAATTCGGAGATAAATTAGTCCCGGTGGTCGTGAAAGGGGTTGACTCGACTTATGCCGAACACGTGAATATACTCCCTTCCATTGTTAGTGGCATCTACTCGCTCGAAAAGGACGGCAAACCGGCCGTCGTCATGGGCTACGGTATTGCGGCTGCTTTAAAAATCAGATTAGGAACGCTCTCTCCCGTTACATTCTACTACCCGGATCGAAAAGCGTCTTCCGCATCAAGCTCGGCACTAAACAGCCAGCAAATATACCCACTCGGAATATTCTCCGCACAACAAGACATTGACGGTAAATACGTGATCACCGGAATAGAAACAGCAAGGGAGTTGTTCGGGGTTCCGGGACAAATCTCCAAAATAGAGATAAAATTAAAAGACCCCAATCAGATAGAATCATTAAAAGAAAAACTATCCGTCCAAATACAACCGACATACAAAATCGAGAACAAATATGACTTAAACCGTTCCTTCTATGCCATGATGAAATCGGAAAAACTGGCCGTCTTTCTGATCTTGTTATTTATCCTGTTAATCGCCTCCTTCAATATTATCGGTTCCGTATCGATGCTAATTATTGACAAAAAAGAAGACATCGGGATTTATCAAGCCCTAGGGATGACCAAAGAAAAAATAATCTCGATTTTCAAGCTTGAAGGTAACCTGATTACCGGATTCGGAGCATTGATCGGTCTGGCATTAGGGACCATATTATGCCTGCTACAAGAATACTACGGGTTCATCACTCTCGGCAACGGAAGCTACATCGTCAGCGCGTACCCGGTGAAAGTCATCGCATCGGATATTTTGATTATCATGATCACGGTAATTGCTATCGGTTACCTGGCCTCGCATTTCCCGGTAAAATACCTCGTGAACAAAATCGTCAAATCATAAATAAGGATCACGCCATGTATAAACTTTTAACGCTCTCACTTTTATCCCTAACGCTCACCCTACTCCCCTTGACCTCGAAAAGTCAGGAGAAAGAGCCTGTTGTTTTAATCGAAACAAATATGGGAAACTTAAAAGCGAAACTATACAACGATACCCCCTTGCACCGGGACAATTTTATCCGGTTGGCAAAATCCGGCCATTATAACGGGACATTATTCTATCGTGTTGTCAAAAATTTCGTGGTACAGGGAGGCTCTTCCGACAGTCGAAATGCTATTGCCGGACAAGCTATCGGCTACGGTAAAGGGGTCACGATTGACGCAGAGATCAAACCACACCATTATCACAAGAAAGGAGCCTTAGCCGCTCCCCGCCAACCGGACCGGGTAAATGTCTTCAAAGAATCGGATATCGCCCAATTCTATTTCGTGGTCGGTAAAAAATACACGCCGGAAGAACTGGACAAAATCGAGAAATCAATAAACAACCCGATTAAAAAAGCCATCCAGAAGAAATATTATACCCCCGAGAAAAAAGCCATTCTTGACACTTTGAGGGCGCAAAAGAAAGTACCTGAGTTCCGGGCTATCGCGGAAAAGATCAAATCGGACATCAATTTCGAATGGGAAAACAACACGGACAAGCTCTACATGGATGATGAAAAAAGAAAGGCATATACCACGATAGGCGGGGTCCACCATTTGGATAAAGAGTACACGGTTTTCGGAGAACTGATCGAAGGTTTCGATGTTCTGGATAAAATTGCCGCTCTTCCCACGGACAGGCAGGACCGCCCGTTCAAAGACGTCAGAATAATCAGTGTAAAAATAATAGAATAACATGATACCACGCAAATACTCCTTATTATGGAGGAATATCATCTGGGCTGGAGTAATCTTTTTCTTATGCGCTATTCCATCCGACTCGATTCCTGATCCGAAATTAAATATCCCCCACCTTGACAAGGTGGTACACTTCGGAATGTTCTTTATCATGTCAATATTCCTGTGCAGCGAACTCCGCTATCAGACTCGATTGTCTCTACAAAAAATCTATCTGATCGCCATCGGGTTCAGTTTCATCTATGGAGGACTTATCGAAGTTATGCAATTCAAATATTTCAACCGGGGCGGAGACTGGTGGGATCTGTTTGCCGACGTTCTCGGGGGAGTGGTGGGTTGCCTGCTATACCCCACGGCGAAAAAACAGAAAGACAAACTTGTTGATTATCTATACAAGAAACTAAAAAGCCGGAAAGAAGTATAACCACCCCGGGGAAAATCTCGTTCACTAAAATGGAATATAAAGATTCATAAATATGAAAACAATTACATTTAGAAACGGGGACCCCATGCCCCTCTTCGGGTTAGGAACCTATCAATCCAAAGCAAACGAACTACACGACGCCATCATTAGCGCGCTGAAAGACGGGTACAAGCTGATTGACTGTGCCGCCTATTATAAAAATGAAGAAATCATCGGGGCTGCTCTACAAGAAACATTCACGTCCGGACTCGTGAAACGGGAAGAACTTTTCATCACGTCCAAATTATGGAATAATAACCATGCCCCGGAACACGTGGAAGAGGCTCTTCGAAAGACGTTGCTCGATCTCCGGCTAGACTACCTGGACCTATACTTGATTCATTGGCCGATAGCGCTGAAACACGACATCGAATACCCACAACAAGCATCCGACTTACTTTCCCTCGAAGAATGTCCCCTTACGGAGACTTGGAAAGCGATGGAACAAATGCAGGCAAAAGGGCTATGCAAACATATCGGGGTTTCGAATTTCAGCATCCCGAAATTGAAAGAACTGATCGCCGTGGCAAAAAATAAACCCGAAATGAACCAGGTAGAGATGCATCCTTACTTGCAACAAAATGAATTATTTCAATTCTGTCAGTCTGAAGGAATTTACTTGACGGCTTATTCCCCTCTCGGACGTAATTTACCCATCAAAAACAAACCCGGCCTGACCAATGAACCGATTATTATCAATTTAGCAAAAAAATATAATTGCACACCGGCACAAATTATCATTGCTTGGGGAGTACAACGAGGAATCGTGATTATCCCAAAATCAGTTCACCCGGAGCGAATCAAAGAAAACATTAAATCACTGGACATCAATATTTCACCAGAGGATATGACCAAAATTGCCACCCTCGACTCACACACCCGGATGACTGATGGTTCGGCTTGGATTTTCCCCAACGGACCGTACACGATGAAAAATATTTGGGATGAAAAATGAAGTTCTCGAAAGAATTGAAATGTATGAGACTTTTTTATTAACTTTGTCCACCAAAGATTTCAAATTTTGAGAAGATGTTAGACAAGATTAAACAACTCAGTGCTGAAATAGCCGGTTTCCAGGCGAAAAGCCTAGAAGAAGTAGAACAGTTCAGAATCAAGCATTTAAGCAAGAAAGGAACGATCGCAGCTCTCTTTGATGATTTTAAAACCGTTCCCGCGGATCAGAAAAAAGCCATGGGACAGGAATTAAATGAATTGAAGAACACGGCTCTGGCAAAAATCAACGAGTTGAAAGAGTTACTTTCTAACGCGGAAGAAGATTTAAGCGGTATTGACTTGACGATGCCGGGAGATCCTTTAAAACTAGGAACCCGTCACCCGTTAGCCATCGTGAAAAACGAGATTCTGGCCATCTTCAATAAACTTGGATTCACAATTTCCGAGGGACCGGAAATCGAGGACGACTGGCATAACTTCTCCGCGTTGAACTTCCCGGAAGAACACCCGGCACGTGATATGCAGGATACATTCTTTATCAGTAAGAACCCGGACATCGTGCTACACACGCATACCTCATCCGTGCAAGTGCGAGACATGGAGGCTCATTGTCCCCCGATCCGATTAGTTACTCCCGGAAGAGTGTTCCGTAACGAGGCTATCTCGGCCCGGGCACATTGTATCTTCCACCAAATCGAAGCTCTTTACATCGACGAGAACGTTTCCTTCGCCGACTTAAAGCAAACCTTAACCTATTTCGCGAAAGAACTATTCGGACCGGACACGCAAATTCGTCTTCGTCCGTCATACTTCCCCTTCACGGAACCATCGGCAGAAATGGACGTATCATGTACACTATGTCACGGAAAAGGCTGCAATGTTTGTAAAGGAACCGGATGGTTGGAAATCCTCGGGTGTGGAATGGTTGACCCCAATGTTTTGGAATTAAATGGTATAGATAAGGAAAAATATACCGGGTTCGCACTCGGTATGGGTATCGAGCGTATCACCATGCTAAAATACGGCATTAAGGATATACGCCTCTTTTTCGAAAACGACATCCGTTTCCTTGAACAGTTTTCGGCCGCAGGCAAATAATATATAAACACAACACAAGAGAGATGAGGATGTCGGTCACACGACTCCTCATTTTTTATTCTCAAAATTGGTTACTATGAAGAATTTAGTCCTTCTATTCCTGATTACCTTTTCATTCGGGGCTTTCGCTTGCTCTCCCGTTGATTCCGTGTACCGGAAAGATCAAACTTTACTAAAACATTTCTTTGAATACGCCAATAAAAAGGAAATAGCCAAACTCCCGATCAACGAGAAAGTTGTCGCCATCGGACGCTATTTTCTCGAAACGCCTTACGTGGGAGGAACGTTGGACATCAATCCCCAGGAGGAGCTGGTTGTCAACCTACGGGAATTTGATTGCGTGACTTTCGTCGATAATGTCATCGCCTTGGCGCGCCTAGATAAATACGAGGAACAAAGTATTCCTCAATTCCAAAAAAATTTACAAGAAATTCGGTACCGGAACGGAAAGATAGTTGACTACACGTCACGACTGCACTACTCTTCCGACTGGCTATACGAGATGACTTGCCTGAACTTTCTGGAAGACATCACGAAAGAAAAAGGAGGTATCCCCTTCCCCAACAAGGTATCCTTCATCTCCCAAAACTGGAAAAAGTACCCGGCCCTAATACAGGACTCCACCCTTGTTACAAAAATAATTGATATTGAAAAGACGATTAACGGCAGGGCATATTACTATATCCCGAAAGAAAAAGTACTCCCTTTCGCGGGCCAAATCAAAACCGGGGATATTATACTGATCACCACGAAGAAAAAAGGACTTGACACGGCTCACGTGGGTATTGCCATTGAAAACGAAGGACAAATATACCTGCTCCACGCCTCGGTTTCCGACAAAAAAGTGTCCATCACGACAGAAACACTCCCTGATTACTTACAACGAATCACATCACATTCCGGCATAATGATCGGCCGCCTCATCAATTTTAAATCTAATTAACATCCATAAAACTGTGTAATACGTATATTTGGTAGAATTATTGTTATAAACTTTTACAAGAACACAAAATGTGATCGTGGAAATTGAATAGAAACCTAAAACAACGGAATATGAGAAGAATATTTATCGGAACACTTGTTGTGTTAACCATTGCTTTAATTAACGGATGTGCTAACCGGAAAATCACACGGGTAGACCCGAGTGAAACCATCGACCTCAGCGGACGTTGGAATGATAGTGACTCTCGGCTTGTTTCCGAAGAAATGATCGGTGACCTGCTTACTTCAGCCTGGATTCCAAGATACTTGAAAGCAAACGACAAACGCCCCGTGGTGGTGGTCGGTCTCGTGGAGAACAAAAGTCACGAACATATCAACTCGGAAACCTTCATTAAGGATGTAGAAAAAGCGATTATCCGGGACGGTAACATTCGTTTGGTTGTTGCCGGAGAGAAACGGAATGAACTTCGAAAAGAAAGAGCCGAGCAACAAGATTACGCGTCACCGGAAACCACCAAGAAGTGGGGAAAAGAACTGGGTGCCGATTTCATCTTGCAAGGGACAATCAACAGCATCGTCGACTCGTACAAGAAACAAAAAGTCGTAACTTACCAGATCGACCTGCAACTCACGAACATCGAGACCAACGAGGTTGTCTGGATGGGTGACAAGAAGATCAAGAAACAAATCAGCGACCGGGTTCTGTAATATAGAGACATTCAAAGCGGATGAAAATATCATTACCTTCTCCAACATCCCTTAATAAAAGGAAAGAATGCTCATGCATCACATCTCCTCTTCCCCAAAAAGGAGGCTTGGAGAAGGTAAATCATTTATTTTCAATTCGTAATTTTCAATTTTTAATTGTTCTTCTCGTTTTTCTTTTCTCCGGATGCGCTACTTGGTACCAGCGAACGGCAGAGTTCCAAGTAGCCGTCAACTCGGGAAATTTCGAGAAAGCAAACAAACTTCTAGATAAAGATAAAAAACAAGCCACGGGTAAAAACCGCATCCTCTATTATCTCAACAAAGGATACGTGGAATTCATGCTCGGCAATCCCACCAACAGCAATCAATACTTCGAGACCGCCGAGAACCTGATTGACGAGTATCACAGTAATGTCGGAGCTGAAGCTGCGGCATTGGTTACCAACCCGGAAGCACGTCCCTACCGACCGGAAGACTTTGAAGTCATTATGATTAACTTCTACAAGGCCTTGAACTACATTGATCTGAATGACATGGAAGGAGCCTTGGTCGAGGTTCGCAAAATCAATATCAAACTCAACCAGCTAAACGACAAGTATCCCGATAACAAGAACCGATACCAACGAGATGCTTTCGCCCATTTATTAATGGGCCTGATCTATGACGCCACGGGAGATTACAATAATGCGTTTATCGCCTATCGAAATGCCTACGAGGTCTACCAGTCCGACTATATTAAAAACTTCGGCGTAAAGGCCCCGGAACAACTAAAACAGGACTTGATGCGTACCGCCTATATTTGCGGTTTCTCCGCAGAATTGAAACAATACGAGAAAGAGTTTAACACGACATACACCCATACCCCGACGCCTGCGGATGGACAACTCGTGTTTTTCTGGCTGAACGGCATGGGACCGGTAAAGGCAGAATGGAGCATAAATTTTGTCAAACAAAAAAGAGGAGACGGAGCGATTGTATTTCACAACGAATCCCTCGGGCTTACCTTCCCTTTCTTCTTCGGTTCAGGATACAGTGACGACGAAAAGCAAAGCATTGCCAATCTACAAACCCTGCGAGTCGCGTTCCCCAAATACATGGAACGTCCCCCACTTTATGCCACGGGAACTCTCGTAACCGGCAATCACTCGTACCCGCTGGAACTCGCCGAGAATATCAATGAGATCGCATTCAAGACCTTACGAGACCGAATGGTACGGGAATTTTCAAATTCTCTTCTTCGGGTTGCAGCCAAAAAAGGATTGGAATATTCTGCCCGTAAGCAAAACGAATGGCTAGGCTTTGCCGTCGGTATCGCTAACAGCCTCACTGAAAAAGCCGACACCCGCAACTGGCAAACACTACCTTATTCCATCTCCTATACCCGCCTGCCCTTATCCGCCGGAACGAATAACCTCACTCTCCGCTTGAACGCACGAAACGGTGCCCAACACTCGGAACAATTTTCCATAGAAGGCGGTGGACGTAAAACCCGCTTTCACGTATTCCAAACAATGGATTCCAGACAATAATAAAATTCCCCTCACCTTACAACCGTAAAATGAGGGGAGTCTAAATTATTGACTACAAAACTTATTTCTTCATGATCTCTCCGAAATACTTGTAGAATAATGGAATTGTTGTGATTCCATTAAAGAATTGCTCTAACGGATAATTCTCGTTCGGGGAATGGATAGCATCAGAACCCAAACCGAAGCCCATCAGTACAGACTTGATTCCCAACACTTCCTCGAAAGTGGCAATAATTGGAATACTACCACCGGAACGAACCGGAACGGGTTGTTTTCCATACACCTCCTCGTATGCTTTCTCGGCAGCCTTGTAAGCCGGAAGATCAATCGGGCACACGTAAGAAGGTCCGCCATGCAGGTAATCCACTTTCACCTTCACGTAATCCGGAGCGATAGACTCGAAATATTCTTTGAACAATTTCGCAATCTTCTCGTGTTTCTGATTCGGCACCAAACGGCAACTAATCTTGGCGTATGCCTTGGAAGGCAATACGGTCTTAGCACCTTCTCCCGTGTAACCACCCCAAATACCACACACGTCAAACGTCGGACGAATACCCGTACGCTCATTGGTCGTGAATCCTTCTTCGCCCTTCACCTCCTTAATGTCCAAAGATTTTTTGTAATTCTCCAAATCAAAAGGAGCCTTCGCCATCTTGGCACGTTCTTCAGCACTTACTTCCAACACGTCATCATAGAATCCGGGTATCGTGATATGCCCCTTCTCATCCTGCATATCGGCAATCATCTTACACAACACGTTAATCGGGTTCGCCACCGCACCCCCGAAAATACCGGAATGCAAATCAGCATTCGGACCGGTAACTTCAACCTGCCAGTAAGCCAAACCTCTCAATCCCGTCGTAATTGAAGGAATATCACGGCCAATCATACTGGTATCGGAAACCAGAATCACATCAGCTTTCAACATATCCTTATGATCCCGGCAGAACTTGGGGAGACTCGGGGAACCGATTTCCTCTTCTCCCTCGATCATGAACTTCACGTTACAGTTCAATTTCCCGGATTTCATTAAATATTCAAATGCTTTCGCGTGCATGAAAGCCTGTCCTTTATCATCGTCAGCCCCGCGAGCCCAGATTTTACCGTCTTTAATAACCGGCTCGAAAGGTTTCGTGTTCCACAATTCGATCGGGTCAACCGGCATCACGTCCATATGCCCGTACACCAACACCGTAGGAAGAGCCGGATCTATGATCTTCTCCCCGTAAGCAACCGGATTACCCTCTGTTTCATACACTTCTGCCCGGTCCGCTCCGGCAGCTAACATGATTTTCGTCCATTGCTCGGCACAACGATACATATCTGGCTTATGCTCAGACAATGAAGAAATTGAAGGAATACGAATCAACTCGAACAACTCGTTCAAGAAGCGTTCCTTGTTCTCTTCCACGTACTTTTTGATTTCTTCCATCTATTTGAAAATATATTGATTAATAAAATAAACATACTGCACATAGTTACAAATAACCATTCCAACAACATCTTTGTTGGAACAAATATAACATTTTCAGACGAAGGGATCAAACAACTGTTCCGCTAAATTCCTTTGGTGGAACAAAATAATTTCATACTTTTGCCAAGTGTTTCAACTAATGAATTAGATATGTCAAATCTTCCCGAAATTAAAGTTTTCGCCGGAGAGAATAGTCAATATATTGCAGAAAGTATTGCTAGTTCTCTAGGGCTGGAACTCGGTAAAAAAACGTTTACGAGATTTAGTGACGGAGAATTCGTCACCTCATTCGACGAAACGGTGAGAGGCGAACACGTGTTTATCGTGCAATCAACCTTCCCGCCTAGTGATAACCTCATGGAATTACTCTTGATGATCGATGCCGCCAAAAGAGCATCTGCCTACAAGGTAATCGCCGTAATCCCCTATTTCGGGTTTGCGCGTCAAGACCGGAAAGATAAACCGCGTGTCGCCATCGGGGCAAAACTAGTGGCTAATATGCTACAAGCTGCCGGGGTTGACCGGATTATCACCATGGATTTACACGCCGACCAAATTCAAGGATTCTTCGATGTTCCCGTGGATCACCTATACGGTTCTACCGTGTTGATTCCTTACATCAAATCCTTAGGATTACGTGATTTTGCCATTGCCTCCCCAGACATCGGTGGAGCCAAAAGAGCAAATTCTTGGGCAAAATACTTTGATTCAGGGTTGATCATCTGCCACAAAACCCGTATTCGGGCAAATGAGGTTGCCGACATGAAAGTGATCGGGGATGTAGAGGGCAAAAATATCATCGTTGTTGATGACATGATCGATACGGCCGGAACAATTTGCAAAGCAGCTGATATGCTTATCGACAATGGTGCTGCCAGCGTACGTGCCGTAGCCACCCATGCAGTACTTTCCGGTAAGGCATACGAAAATATCGAGAAATCAAAACTGACGGAAGTAATCTTCACCGATTCCATTCCCCAGAAACAACCTTGCTCAAAAATTAAAGTATTACCGATCGCTCCCATGTTTGCCGACACGATCCGCAACATCTACGAGCATAAATCGATCAGTGATCACTTCCTCATGTAATTCATTTTTCATGATATAAAAAATGGCACCCGAGAAGAGTGCCATTTTCTATATCCCCACATTTTCAACTGTTAACCGTCAATCGTTTACTCTTCGAAGCTTTCCTCTTATCTTTCGACAACATGAAAGCATACACCTCCAAATTCTCTTTCACCCAGCCACTATCCAAACTAATCGTCGTCACCCCATTTTCCTGACGATTCCGGCAAGGCTCCACGATCATTTGGTTTCCCGTTTTCTCGTAAACCACCACGTACAACACGTCTGTCGGGTTCGCCACCACCGACCAACGACTTTGTGCCTCCTGGGTAATTGTTACGATATTTTGCTCCTCATTCAACGCCACGGCCAGCGTCCCATCCTGCAGGCTCCCCTCAGCACACACGATTTTCTCATAATCAATCGTGGGATTATACTCCTCGTCAACCGTAACGGCCTGCATATTCGCTTTCACGAAGGCGTTATAAAACGTACTTCCCGCCTTTCTTCCCGGGAAACCGAGTTCTGCCGCCGGAGCAAAATACAGCGAAACCTTTTGTAACGCTTTCATCTTCGCCCGTTGCGCCAACTGCCCGGGAGTTTTGGGATTACGCATCGTGCTTCTCTTTCCCCGGGCAATACTATACCCGTTTGCACCCGAGTACATCGTGATATTTGCCACTGATTTTCTCACTTCCCCCAATACAAATGATTTAAATAAAGCCATAATCTTAAAATTTAAAATGAAACATATAAATCACAATACTAAATGCAAATTCTCCGAAAAATCACACCTGTTTATCGAACCGAAAAAACAATACAAGTGAATCCTCTTCCCCCGCTCTTCCGAGAGTTCAATCTCCGCACTCTCATCCCGACGAACACACCCGATCGCCTCGGGAGTTACAATCCGAAACCTCATGTCTTCCATCATCACCACGCACCACAACTCGTCCCCTAAACGTTCTTCCCGTACCACGTTTTCATTCTTCCACGTCAGGCGTACCTTATCGCCCTCCCGGCATCCCTGCAACTCTCTCGGTAAAAACAAGTTTCCTGCACTGAAATGCACGAGATCATACAGTAACCCATCTCCGTTAAACGCCCTCATGTTAGCTTGCAGGAAAAGAGTATATCCCGAGCGACGTTCCACCACGCCCAACATCTGCCAAATCCGGGCCAGCCATGTCTGCCGGATCACCCCGTAAAAAGTCGCCGTCTTCCTCATCCTCTCCCGGTAATACAATTGTAACTCCGAACGACACCTTCACCTTTCCCGGGGCAGCTCTCGCGTAAAGATGATCCCCTACCTGGTAGTAAATAACACGTCCCACCCGCCCCGACAAACGATTAAACAGATTTGAATAACAACAAGCCATACTTACCTCCTTTTTTCATTACTAAAACTTCAACCTTTTTCTCAACTCATCGAAGGGAAAGGCCGGCCCCGGATCCGTCTTTCGAGGGGTGATGTCCGAGTGTCTCACCAAGTATTTGATCCCGTAACACGCTTTCAACAAACGACAGATCTCCTCCGTAATTGCAAACTGCCCCTCGGTAAAAGAATGCCAGTATCTCGCCCTTCCCCCTTCTTCCGTCGTGTACACCTGATCGGGAGAATATTCCCGCCCGAAACACGAATAATATCGATCTCCCACACGTTGTAACTCCCCTGCATTATCCAGCTCAATCCCAATCGAACAATCATTCAAGTTCACCCGCCCGGCATGAAAACTCTTCCCGGCGTGCCAAGCCTTCACGTCAAAAGGTAACAACTGGAAAACCTCCGCATCCCTTCCGACCACCACGTGAGCGGAAACACCCGTGTCCGGCCGACCCAAATAAAGAGCCGATGAAATCGCCCCGGCTCCAACCGTACTATGTAAAACAATCGTATCCACACAAGATAATTTCACCTTACACTTTGAACACTGCAAATACTTCACGCTATCCCCAAACAACAAATTCTCAATAATTTCCATGGCACCATGTTTTATTTCCATTTCTTTGACAACAAACTCTCTGTTACCTTCTCCCCGCTTCTTCCTATCACGTATCCCCCGAGCCCGATCTCCAGCAAATCCCACAAACGGGAACTATCGGACAATAACGTCGATTCCATGAACATCCCCGACAGAATCACCACCGCAAACGTCAACATCACGATGGGCCGCCAAGACCTCTGCAACCAATTTCCCCAGGCTTCTTCCCCCACCGCTGCCGACTGTTCCCGCACCAGCTCACTCTTGTAACGATACACTAAAGACTGAATCTCCTCCTGAATCTTCTGCTTCTCCTTCGAAGAAACTGACAACCGGTTCACGATGTCACCGATCTCCCTAATCACGTTCTGTAATACACCCATAATCTTCTGTTTTTTAATTTGATATACCAAAAGTACACCCCAGAACGCCCGTTACCAACCATAGTATCCGAACACACTCATTTATCATCCGAATGACAGGAAAATACATCTGAACGGACTTTTTCTTCCCCCCATGAGATAGAATACCTGAAAATGGTATGCGAGAAAACACCTAATGAAAACCTTCCCAACGACACGTGGGACTCTGTTGAATGACCTCCCTACCCCACCTTACATAGGAATGAAAACCGCTTGGTAATCAGCTCTCCCCCCGTGCAAGGGGGAGTTGGAGGGGGTAGCTTGTAGATACCGAATAAGACTTTTTGGACAGCCCCTTGTTTGCAAGTAATTGATTACAATATTTTATTAAGCTCCCATGCTTTGATATGCCTGATACCTTCATTCAAAGGCATAGTTATTTCATCAAGAGAAATTACGACTTTTTCAAAATTATCGTCAATAGCTTTGAGTGCAGAATATTCCCTTTCGACCGTAGCTTCATCTGTAAGCATATAGGTGCTTTGCAAGTATATCGTGCGATCTGCCTTTTGAGCGATGAAATCGACCTCTTTATTTCTGAGAGATCCGACATAAACATTATACCCGGTTCTTTTAAGTTCCAAATAGACAAGATTTTCCGCTAAATATCCATAGCCGTAACCGTATCCCGAATAGAGATAGTTCTTGTATGCCAAGTCGTTGATGTAATATTTGGCATTCCCCGACATAATATCTTTTCCTTTAATGTTATAACGATCACACTTATGAATAAGAAAAGCGTCTTCGATATATCCGATGTAAGTCGAAACGGCATCATAACTTGTCTTACGTCCCTGACTTTTAAAAAAATTGACTATGTTGGCAATCGATACGAGATTGGAGGCATTGCTTACCAAAAACGCAAAGATATCCTCAAGCAACTTCGCATCTCGTACATTGTATCGCTGAATAATATCACGTAATAAAACAGTATCCTTTATTGCCGAGACATAATTACGTTTGAGTTCAGGTTTGTTCAGCATAAACAATTCAGGGAGTCCTCCACTGCTCATATAATCCGAATAACTTTGTCTGCCGCTCTGTTGTTGCGTGATACCTAAATATTCCTGGTAACTGAATGGAAACACCTCCAATGATACATATCTGCCTGAAAGTAAAGTTGCCAATTCCCCTGAAAGCATCTTTGAATTAGACCCGCTAATAAACAGTTCATAACTTTCAGAATAATCCTGAGAATAAGAGTTGACTACTTTTTCCCAGCCATCGATCATTTGAATCTCATCAATGAATATATAAATCTTTCCCACCGGATTCAACTCCTTTTTATACGCCTTTATCACTTCGTCCAAATCCTTGTAACTTTTTAAAAATTCAAGATCTGTAAACTCTTTGTTGATAAAGAGTATGTTGTTCGGATTTATTCCACTATCAATAAGCTCCCCGGCTATTTGTCGCAGAATATAACTTTTTCCGGAACGCCGTTGTCCAACAAGCACTCGAATAAGTTTACTGCCGATATATCCGGCAATGTTATCCGTATACGTACTTCGTTTGTATCCTAAATCTATAGAATCTGAGCCCCAGAAGTTATACCGCCTTAATAATTCAATTTTTTCGTCCATAACATAAATATTTGCACGAATATAACCATTTTCGTTTATAAACGAAAATATTGCACGCCTTTATTTATTCTTACCCATAGATATCAATAGAAATTAAACTATTTACTCAAAACCAACACCGAAACGCTTTACCAGCATCCGTTTTCGACAATCGGCACGAATAACCCACGAGAATATTCAGCTTATACGCTATACAAGTTGCTTGTCACACATAAAATACCAAAAGCATCATCTAATAAGCAGGGCAATCACGTCAAAACGCTTTTGCCTCGGTAGGTAGCAAGGCTACCGGGATGTATGCCCATAAGGCGAATAGATCTTATAAACTTTAAGAACCTTATAAACCTTTGACTCAAAGGGCAGAGCATTTTAATGCGGTTATCCTATCCAATAAGGCCACCCCACAAGAATAGTTAACAACAAATTCCCCTACATTTCCTTACCCTCTTGCCCCTTTTTCTTTCTCACGATATCCCAAAAATCAAAACACTCGAATACCTCTGTCCGGTAAGGAGGACTAATCGGAAACACATTCTTCCCGATACAAAGCGCTTTCCCTATAAAGCCATCCACCTCGCAAAGATTCACGATATAACTTCGATGTACCCGTTTAAACATCTCCTCCGGCAGAAAAGGTTCCAACATGAAGAGAGGATGAGCTATCGACAGCCGGGGTTTATCCCGCCGATAGATATAACAATAACACCCCGAAGCTTCCACGTACAATATCTCCGAGTAAAAACATCTTTCCCTACGTTCCCCCTGACGCACAAAAAAACAGTCTCGTATGAGACATTTCGCCTGATCATTTGTTTTTTTCATAACGATTATTTTTAAATCCCGCAAGATGACCTTAACAACAAAAACACCTCATAACAAAACTATTCGAAAACAAAAAGGGTATAACAAAAGCGCAAACCACTTTCGTTATACCCTTTTTAAGAATAATACTATCTCTACCGTCTTTTCAAGATCAGATTATTTAATAACCGGATCCCAATAGGTATCCGGATACGTAGGATCAAAAATTTCATTTGCCCACATCACTGTTACCAAATTTTCTGTTTCCGAAAGATTAATGATATTATGAGTGTAACCCGGAAGCATGTGTACTGCCTGAATATTATCCCCCGAAACCTCAAACTCGATAACTTCATCGGTTCCCTCCTTACGTTCTTGAATCAGTCCATGCCCAGCAACAACAATAAAAAACTCCCACTTGGAATGGTGCCAATGTTGCCCCTTCGTGATTCCCGGTTTGGAAATATTTACACTAACTTGACCACACTTTGCAGTATGTAAAAGCTCCGTGAAAGACCCGCGGGCATCAATATTCATTTTAAGCGGAAAAGCGACTTTAGATTTCGGCAAATAGCTTAAAAATGTCGAGTATAATTTTTTTGTAAAAGAACCGGCAGGAATCTCCGGCATCATCAATGTCGAAGGCTGGTCGGCAAATTCATGCAACAAATCTACAATCTCCCCGAGAGTCACCTTGTGAGTGATAGGACAATAACAATAAGTTCCCGTAACAGAAGGCACCACATCCAAACCGTTAAACTCACAACGATGCACCTTCCCTTTCAAGGCAGAAATCATCTCTGTCACAAGATCATCAATATAAAGTAATTCCAGTTCTACCGTAGGATCATTTACCTGAATAGGCAGATCATTAGCAATATTGTGACAGAACGTGGCTACTGCCGAATTGTAATTTGGCCGACACCATTTTCCAAATAAATTCGGGAAACGATAGACCAACACTTTAGCCCCGGTATCCATTGCATAATCAAGGAACAAATCCTCTCCGGCCTTTTTCGAACGCCCATACTCGGAATTACCAAAACGTCCGGTCAATGAAGCCTGTTGGGAAGATGAAAGCATCACCGAACACACGTTCCCATGTTTTTTGAGAAAATCAAGTAACGTGGAAGCGAAACCGAAATTCCCTTTCATAAACTCCTCTTGATTTTGCGGGCGATTGACTCCCGCCAAATTAAAGACAAAGTCACACGCCTCACACCACTCGTCCAACTCCTCTGAAGTCGAATCTACGTCATATTCAAAAACTTCGTCAACAACAAGATCTCCCCAACAACGAGATTTCCCGTCCTTGATATTTCTCAATTCGGCACAAAGGTTCTTACCCACGAATCCTTTTGCACCCGTAACAAGTATTTTCATGCTAAAACTTTCTCCAAACCATCTTGTTAACAATACCGGTATAGGACTGTATAATCTTCACTACTTTCGTCGAAACATTCTCGTCCACGTAATTCGGGACAGGAATACCATGATCACCGTTCCTGTTCATATCAACAGCACATTCTACTGCCTGTAACAAAGAATCAGAATCAATCCCAGCGATAAAGAAACAAGCCTTATCAATAGCCTCCGGTCGTTCCGTAGAAGTTCGAATACAAACTGCCGGAAACGGATGCCCCACGGAAATAAAGAAAGAACTTTCCTCAGGCAATGTTCCACTATCAGAAACGACGGCATAAGCATTCATTTGCAAACAGTTATAATCGTGAAATCCCAAGGGTTCGTGCCGAATCACACGATGATCAAGTTGAAAACCGGAAACCTCCAAACGTTTACGACTCCTTGGATGACAACTATAAAGAATCGGCATATCGTATTTCTCTGCCATCATGTTTATAGCCGTGAAAAGAGAAAGAAAATTTTTCTCCGTGTCAATATTCTCTTCACGGTGAGCCGAGAGAAGGATATACCTCCCTTTCTCCAACCCGAGACGCTCATGAATATCTGAAGTCTCTATTTCAGCCAAATTCTGATGCAACACCTCCGCCATCGGAGACCCCGTCACGTAAGTACGCTCCTTGGGCAACCCACATTCCGCAAGATACCTGCGGGCATGTTCACTATAAGCCATGTTAACATCGGAAATAATATCAACAATCCGGCGATTTGTCTCTTCCGGCAAACATTCATCCTTGCAGCGATTACCCGCTTCCATGTGAAAAATCGGGATATGCAAACGTTTCGCGCTAATCACACTAAGACAAGAATTCGTATCCCCAAGTACAAGAACCGCATCCGGTCGGGTTGCCACCATCAACTTGTAACTTTTATCAATAATATTACCCATTGTCTCTCCCAAATCCGCCCCCACAGCATCCATATACACGTCAGGATCGGCCAATTTCAAATCTTTGAAAAAAATCCCGTTAAGATTATAATCATAATTCTGCCCGGTATGAGCCAGCAAACAATCAAAATACAGCCTACATTTATTAATCACGGCGGCCAGACGAATAATTTCCGGTCTTGTTCCCACGATGATAAGCAACTTCAACTTACCATTATTCTTAAATTCTGCCATACTATTTCTTTTTTGCCAACTCCTCTTGAATATACTCCAACGAAGTAATTTTTGCCTTAGTTTCTTCCAAACTCAATCGATAAGCATTATCGGAATTAAATTCCTCGATGGTAACATTCTTCACGTCTCCCTCGGTAAAGAATTTATCGTAATTCAAATCCCGGTTATCCGCCGGAACTCGATAAAAATTCCCCATGTCCACCGCCTTGGCACACTCTTCCCTAGTGAGAAGCGTCTCGTACATCTTCTCCCCGTGGCGAATACCAATCACCTTAATATCCTCTTTCTTCCCTCCGAAAAGCTCACAAACAGCTTCCGCCTGCACTTGAACCGTACAAGCCGGAGCTTTCTGCACGAGAATATCTCCATTAACTCCATGCTCAAAAGCAAAAAGGACAAGATCAACCGCTTCATCCAAACTCATGATAAAACGGGTCATCGATGGCTCCGTGAGAGTAACCGGAAGTCCTGCTCGAATTTGTTCGATCCAAAGAGGGATAACGGAACCGCGGGAACACATCACGTTACCGTAACGCGTACAACAAATTTTCGTTTTATTCGGATTGCATTGCCGACTCTTGGCAACAGCCACCTTTTCCTCGATAGCCTTAGTGATCCCCATCGCATTTATCGGGTATGCGGCCTTATCCGTGGAAAGGCAGATAACACTCTTCACCCCACTCTCGATTGCTGCAGTCAACACGTTATCCGTCCCGACCACGTTCGTTCGAACAGCCTCCATCGGAAAAAACTCACATGAAGGAACCTGTTTCAAGGCTGCCGCATGGAAAATATAATCTGTACCTGGCATGGCAGCCCGTACACTCTCCAACGAGCGAACATCTCCAATATAAAACTTGATTTTATGCGCCACCTCAGGAAATTTCGCCTGGTATTCGTGTCTCATATCATCCTGTTTCTTTTCATCCCGGGAGAAAATACGAATCTCTCCAATATCAGTACGAAGGAATCTTTTCAACACGGCATTCCCAAAACTACCGGTACCACCGGTAATCAATAAAACTTTGTCTTTAAAAATGGACATGATAATATTTTATTATTAATGCGAATCAGAAATTGAAAATCTCTTCTGATTCACAATTTAAAAGTTTGTAATTTAGTTAATTATCTCATTGCGCTATTTTATAATCTCCTTAAAAATCCATATATTAGAAGGATAATTCCAGTTATTTCCTAATTATGATTCCCAAGGAGAAAAAGTTAAAACTAATAGGTTTATATATGTATATCTGCGATGTCTATAATTCCTCTCTGTGTTTCCATTGCCAGAGATTCAGCAACAACTCCAGCCCTGAGTTTACGGATGAGGAGGTTCTTAATGTCTATCTATTTTGCGGATACTGTCAGAGATACTTTGGCATCAAGGAGATACACACTTTCGCCAAGGAGTATCTGTCATCGTGGTTTCCCAAACTGCCGTCCTATCAAACGTTCAACACACGTTTAAGCATGCTTTCAGAATCATTTAAAGCACTGGTGGAAACCATGATACAATCATTCAGACCCAAGGATTGCGACTCGTTCATATCCATTGTGGATTCCATGCCGATTGTAACCAGCAAAGGTAAGAACCGGAAAGGAAAAATGGCAACGGAGATAACCTCGAAAGGATATTGTTCCACCAAGAACATGTACTACTATGACATGAAACTGCACATGGTAGGAAAGCGCAGGGAAGAGACAATCCCTTTTCCAGAGATGATGGCCATAATGTCCGCATCGGAAAATGACCTGACAGTATTCAAAACCGAACGTATGCCATATCTGAATGGAATGACCATGTTTGCAGACAAGATTTACAGCGACTTCTCTTTCTTTGATGGAAACAATCCAGTAAAAGTACTTACCCCACATAAAAGGAGATTAAGAACGAACCGGAACTCATCAGACAAAGGGAAAAGGCAACCAAAAATCTGTTCTCTCGGACCTTTTCCAAGATCAGACAACCAATAGGGTCGTTTTTTTCAACTGCCTGAATGAAAAAACAGAAATTCAATGGGCATCTAAAATCAAAGCGACCAAAGGGCTGTTCGTACATACTTTTGGAAAGTTGGCGATTACTCTACTTAAATTTGTCATTTTTTAATCAGGACGCCAACTCTTGATTCGCATGATATTATGAGTGTAATCTGGATTACACTCCCATTATAGACAACATATTTCTATTGATAATAGAAATCTCATACTTATTTTTACAAAGTTCAAGACTCTCTACTCCCATTTTCTCTATATCATCTGGATGTTCTATAAAATGAATCATCTTTTCTGCACAATCTTCTGGATTATGTATCAACACAAAAAAACCATTTATTCCATCTTTCACAGTCTCTTTGCAACCTGGTGTGAATGTTGTAATAATAGCACGAGCTGAAGCCAATGCTTCCAATATAACTCTAGGAGTTCCTTCTCGATAAGCAGTTGGTAATACAAAAACTGATGATTTTGCATAATATTGAGCAATATCGTCAGTTTCCGGGAAAAATTCTACAATCCCTTCATTCACATACGGCATTAAATCTTCTACGGTAATTGCGTCAGGAAGAGACTTATCTATCTTTCCCAAAATCATAAATCTAGATTCAGGATATTTCCCTTTCACGATCTTAGCTGCTTTCACAAAATCCATACCTCCCTTAGCATAAACCAACCTACCGAGGAAGAAGAATGTCACCACTTCAGGATATGCCGCAGGAACAAACTTTTCCATATTAACACCAGAACCATTCACCACATGGCACTTCTCTTTTTTTACAAGTCTATGTTCCACGAATTCATTCAAGTCATCCACATTCTGAAATATAACTTTCTGCGCCACTCCTAATCCAATCTTATATAATAAGAAAGAAATTAAACGAATAATTCGTGCTTTTAAACTCGTACTTGCAAACAAATAACCGGCCCCCGTCACCATGGCTGCACGGTTCTTCACTCCAGCCAACCAACCTGCTATAGAACCATAAATCACAGGTTTAATCGTATATCCGAGAATAACATCTGCATTCTCTTCTTTCATGATTCTCCGCAATTTCAAGCAATAGGCAATATCTGCAAACGGATTCAACCCATTTTTATTTACAGGTATTTCCACAAATTTAGCTCCAAGACTTTCGATTTTTTCTACACCTTCCCTGTTAGGACCTGTAACCACCACGTTATAACCTTTCGTCTGAATTTCTTTGATTAAATCTCCCCTAAAGTTATATGCAGATCGATTTTTAGGGGATATCAATATAAACTTTTTCATTATCTTTTTGCTACAAAGTTTTTCAAATTACGATACATCACATCAAACATTCTTTGATTGTTTCCATCCGAAACAAAAGAATTGTGGGGCGACAACGCCACATTATCAAGTTTCCACAATATACTATCATTGGGTAAAGGCTCTTGCACGAAAACATCTAACACAGCAAACAGATCTTTCCGTTCTGTCAACACATCACACATAGCCTTCTCGTCAATTAAACCACCACGTGCAATATTCACAAGAACAGCATTTTCTTTCATATTTTTCAACACCCTGCAAGATATCAAGCCTTTCGTTGACGCCAATAATGGTGCTGTAACAACAACAATATCAAATGTACCTACTAATTCTTCAAGCCTCTCTATCATCAGCATATTCTCAAAGAAAGGCGTCTTACTGATGTGAATATCAAATCCTGTCGTCATCGCTCCCAATACTTGAAAACGTTTAGCCACTTCCTGTCCAACATTTCCCGCACCAACAACAGCAACCTTTCGTCCTGCTATTTCACGCAATTCTCTATGTTTTGTCCATCTACCCAATTCCTGTTCTTTTTTGAAAAACCAGCCCTGCTTGTAATACTCCAACACTCTGAATATCACCCATTCTGCCATAGGTATGCTGTATACACCACGAGCGTTGTACAATTCTATGTTTCTCTTCTTTATTGCTTCTACTGGCACTCGGTCAAATCCTGCACTCGTCAATTGAATAAATCTCAAATTTTTGAATTTAGATATATCATGAAAAAGGAATAAGCCATTGCAAATCATTGCATCTATTTCTGCCGCATATAAAGGTAACTCATCCTTCTCTTGTTGCATAAAATGAATTTTATACCCCAAAGCCTGTAGTCTTTTAAACTGTTCTTCAGTATACTTGAAACACCCTGTAAGTAATAATTTCATCATATATTTATTCTCGTAATAACCTGTTGTGACAACCATCTAAGACAAACTGCACTAACAAAGATTATCGTAGTCAATAGTAACCAGTTTAGCGGGAATGGACCAATCTTGAGATAATCCAATATCACATATTGGACTAAATAAATTTCCAAAGTTCTATCTGCAATAAATTTAACGAATTTCCATACTCGTCCATTTTCAAACTTCTTCAATTTATTTTCCATTTCCATGAATATTTGAAACAAAAAATACAAAAGCAACCACAACACGATTTGATTAAGTAATTGATAAGCAGAAAGAAATTCAAACTTTACAAACAATAATTTCGAAACAAAGTATATTGCAAACATTACCCCCCCCAGCAAGCATCTGACAACCAGTCGATTATGCAATTTTTTCTCATTATTACAGCGCCATCTATAATGCAAACCAAGCAACATGGACTGGAAAAACAAGAATTCAATCATGGGTTCTCGAACTTTGTCTATATGATAGTAAGAATAATCATAAATAGTCAAATACAATACTAATTGAAACATAAACAGGCTTAAAGCAATACACCAATAGTTCAGTCTATTCATCTCTATATATTTTAAGACGAAGAACAAGGGGACATAAAGAATTATTATACTTGCTACGAAATGCCAGTGAGTTGGCCATATAAAAAAATTAAATATCTTTTGCGGGCTCGTTAACACGTATACGCCCAAAAACATATAGATAAGTGTCATCAACCATGAAGGAATATACACTCTTATAAATCGCTTTAAATACCACCTTGAAAAATTGTCACTTGTATTAGACAAGCAAAACCCCGAAACAGCAAAAAACATAACATCCCCCAATAAACCTCCATTTGCTATCAAGTCTGTAGGATATACTCCCGTATAATGGGAATTAGTTATAATAATAGCGGCCAATGCTCTCATCAGCACAATGAACAGAAAAATTCTTTTGCTCATATCTTGGTAATTATATCATGGACACTACCTATTACAGCATTTCGATTACTTGCAAAATAATTTGCAGCCTCTGCCGCTTCTTTTTCCAATCTACGAATATCGGCGATGCCTTTATTAAAGATTTTCCTGACTTCATCCAAGTCTATAATCTTATCCGTATTACAGAAACTGCGACTAACAATTACCATTGAACTCCCCAACCTGTAGTGCTCTTTCAACACCATCGCTCCAGGCATAGCCCCCCCAGTAAGCGTGGCAATACCCCCAAAACCAAACGGAATACTTTTTCCTTTTATTTTGGCAGCAAGTCTATCAACCGTTCCATCTGCCAACAATTCAAACATGAATTTCATTCCCAATGCAAGGTGTAAATCATTCAAGCCGAGATGAATCATATCAATCCCTGGCAATTCCAATATTTCATCTAGTAACAATGCAGCTTCAGGAGTCTCTACTAACAAACAAATCTTAGTTCTACCATCCACATATCTCAAAAATTTACGTACTTCATCTACAGTTTTGAAAAAAGGAAGCATCACAATGTCAGCACCAGCCTTAATTGTGTTATCAATCTCATCCTTTGAAGACGGATAATCTGACAAAGCATCATGAATAGGATTGACACGTACCAATACTTTAGCCTTAGTCACAGCCTTCTTTATATTGGCAACATCCTCCACAGTATGATGATTCTGCACCGTATCTAAGCCTTTCTGACGGGCATCTTTGCCAATGAATTCCATATCTACAAATATCCAGTCTACACCTGCATTCTCTGCAATACGTGCTATCTCAGGACGATTCGTTATATACATTAAATTCAGCATAAGTTCTACCTCCTTTTACATCTTTACTCCTGTTTCACCCACATTTTCATTATTAGCATTAGTAGCGACCTTAAATACAGTCATGAAGAAAATCTTTAAGTCAAGCCATAGAGACATATTCTTAGCATACCACACATTCAATTCTATACGTTCCGGCCATGGTACTTCCTTTCTGCCATTCACTTGCGCCCAACCAGTAACTCCGGGCAAAACATCAAACATATGTTTCTGATGATCCGTATACTGCTCATACGGCCAAGGATGATACGTCAAAGCTGGACGTGGACCAATTAATGCCATATCACCTTTTAATATATTCACCAACTGAGGAATCTCGTCAATACTTGTCGCACGGATAATACGTCCAACTTTCGTGACACGAGCATCTCCCTTATACGAATATACCCCGCTACCTTGCTTTTCTGCTCCAACGCACATACTACGAAATTTCCAGATTTTGAACGGCACTCCATTTTTACCCAATCGCTCTTGCTTGAAAATGATAGGACCTTTACTATCAAGTTTTATCAAAATAGCTGTTATAAACAAGAAAGGGAACAACACAATCAATGCGACACTCGCAACAATAAAGTCACATATCCTTTTGAATATTGAATACATTAGCATATAAATTTAATGTTCATCCCAACAATCTACCACGTTTTAATCGTCTATTTTCCCTCAGATATATCGTTTTTTAATTTTATGATTCTTTTTCCGGTAGTCGAAATTTTTTCCCCATCTCAAAATCAAACGAATCTGGATTAAATTGCACATATCCACTCCATGGAAAAAATGTTAATTCTCCAAAATAGATTCGACCATTTATATTGTACAAATCCACACGAACAGCTGGAAAATCCTCTGAAAGTTTTGTTGCTATCTCAACCATCCGCTCATAGTTTTTCGGCTTTTCAAATGTTCGATCATCGATACATGGATGATCTGAAATTACATGTTGGTCTATCCACTCTACATCGTAAATATTACGTTTGTGATTTGTAAATCTGTCAATATCAAGAACAACATACTCCGGCTTCCCATTAAAGCACAAATATTTATAATCCCAAATAGCTCCATCTAAACTGTTATGATCTTCCAGTAATTCTTCAATGATAACTTTCGGTACCCCCATAGCATATGCCCATTCACGTCCAGCAGAAGCACTTGATTGTTTTAAAAATTTATTTACATTGGCGAGAATCTTTTCCTTAGATAATTTGTTTTTGTCTCGACAAATAATGTTTGTTCCACTACCATTTGATGTCTTCAGTACAAACTTGTTGGGCAATGTTTCGAAAGGTATATCTTCTACTTTTTCATATACGCCATAAAGTTTCACAAGAATATTAGATAAACCTTTACTTTCAAGATATTCACGTACACGATATTTATCTACACAGATTGGCATCTTTTCATTACGATAATACAATTTGTAATACTGAATCTTCTCCGTATAACGCCTAGGATTCTTTAAGTTCAACTTACGATGAAGCTTCATCCAATACTGAAACTGGATCATTTGCTTATCAGGAACAAATTTGAAAAAACGTAAAATTGCAAATCTCAATTTTTTGGATAGAAATTTTTTATAAAAATTCATTATGCTTTCAATTTTATGATTTTTGCAGGAACACCAGCCACAATTGTTCCACTGGGAATATCTTTTGTAACGACACTTCCCGCTCCTATAACTACATTATCCGCAATATGTACATCTTTGAGAATTGTGCAACCAGCACCTAACCAACAATTCTTTCCAATAACAATTTCTCCTACATCAAAAGACTTATGCTTTACTCCTGTTTTAAAGTCAAATTGGTGGTTGTGATCAAATATCATAACATTCGGCCCAAGGATAGTTCCGTCGCCAATTTCTATTTTGTGATGACAAACTATTTGATTATTATTGCCAACTCCAACACCTTTACCTAAAACGAGCTTACCCTTGGGTAAAACAGAAATGAAGCTTCCCTTTCCTATAAAATTATAATCTTTTATTGTTACATATGCTTTGGGATGCATTATCAACTTTGCCCCGCTGTCAACCCTCAAACGATATCCTACATGAACATTCTTTCGGAAAAACATAAATAACTGGAAAAAAACTCCTCGAATCAAAAAAGGAATATTCCTCTTAATTCTGAACAAATAATCATTCATGTCATTTTTCGTTTATCAATTTAACAAAATCATTATGCAATTTTTTTCTTATCACTTCTATCGGGAAAAGTGCCTTAGCAACGACATTCGTTTGTTTGGCCCGGTTTACTATCGAATTAGGATCTGCAATAACAGACCTTATATTTTTCTCAATTAAATCTTCTTTATCTATGACAACAACACCATCTATACATTTTGCCTCTTCGACAGATGCAATACCACTAGGACCAACGACCAGCATCATTGAGCCAGATTCCAAGCAATCAGAAATTTTGGTAGAATACGATAGACGAACAATTTTTATGTTTTGAGGTTCAAACGATTCTACATGTAAGACAATATCCGCCTCTTTCAAAATTTCTTGTATGTCAGCAAATCGACGGCTCCCCATTATTTTCGAAGTACCTTCTACATTAAGAGCGACTTTATTCTCATCAGTGATTACTGCATTCGTATAAATTTCTACAAAGGCCAACTGTTTTTCAGAGTTTATTCTCTGAAGCACTTCTATGATCTTACCCAAAGTCTTATCTCTACCATAAAACAAATTACCAGCGTAAACAATACGGATTGGTTCATTGCATTGATTTTTTGAGGAAGAAATATTACATCCTTTATATAGTGGAGATAATGTAATTCCAAATTGTTTTGAATAAGTATCACACATTAATAACGAGGCTCCATAATTCTTATCTGACATTTTAATCAATTTAGGATAACGTTGTCTAAATATCCAATTTTTGAATCCTCTACCTTGATACATTGAATACATATCGTCTGCAAAAAAAGCCACAAATTTTGCTTTCGTGTGACGTTTCAAGAATTTCAGATTTTGATAAATAAACGCCTCCGACTTTGCAAAATAAAATACTATATCTGGATCAAATGAATGTATGTAATCTTTATATCTTCTATTTTGCCAA
>ERZ773193.621-NODE-621-length-53502-cov-10.894961_pt1 | contig 53502 bp, 55 predicted proteins | sample MGYA00511110_ERZ773193 | MGnify/ENA primary metagenome ERZ773193 (study PRJEB29015, sample SAMEA2737784) | human gut metagenome | biome: human gut; feature: human-associated habitat; material: faeces | place: China | collected 2012 ... | reverse complement strand
ATGGCTAAGAAGTATGATTGTCCCTTTGTGGATAATGAAATGCCTTATGGCAGAGGCCCGCAGGGACATCCGGTGATCGTGGATTATTTCTATCATGAGGAAATCCCAGGGTCAGAAAATACAGGAAAAAGAAATTGTTAAATAAAGCCTTAAATAGAACTAAAAACAGTAGGTGTCTTTTCAAATTACAATGGAGGGGAGATATATTTTGGCATTGATGAATTATGTTAAAAATGTTATTTAGTGTTGCATTTCCACATAGACTATGATATAGTGAACATATGAACAGATATTCATATGTTCATAAGATAATAACAGGAGGCGTTCAGACGTGAATACCGAGGAAAATAAGGCTCTGGAAGCAGAGGCAGAATGTTGTGAAAGTTTTCAAGTGCATAGTGATATGGTAGAGGCCGTGCGGTGTCATATGCCGGAAGATGAGCTGCTGGACAGTATTTCAGATACCTTTAAGGTATTTGGCGATAAGACGAGAATTAAAATACTGTATGTATTGCATACATGTGAGCTCTGTGTATGTGATATTGCACAGCTTCTGGATATGAACCAGTCGGCGATTTCCCACCAGCTGCGTGTGTTAAAGCAGGCAAAGCTGATTAAAAGCAGACGGGAAGGCAAATCTGTATTTTACTCGCTTGATGACTCTCATGTGCGAATGATTTTAAGCATGGGTATGGAACATGCAAAAGAACAAATATTATAATAAAAAGTAGAAAGGTGGAAAAAGTTATGAAAAAGAAATTTAAGTTACAGGATTTAGATTGTGCAAACTGCGCAGCAAAAATGGAGGATGCAATTAAGAAGATTGACGGTGTACAGGATGCAACTGTAAGCTTTATGACTCAGAAGATGACAATAGAAGCAGATGATGCACGCTTTGATGACATCATGAAGGAAGTTGTATCTGTATGTAAGAAAGTAGAACCGGATTGCGTTATTTTAATGTAGGAGTTGCGTATGACAGATAAGCAGAAAAAAGTTTTATACCGTATTATTGCTACAGCACTGCTGTATGCGGTGCTGCTTGTAATGGAACACATCGTAAAGCCTGCCTTTATGGAACAGTGGTATGTGACACTGGTATTATTTCTGATTCCGTATTTTGTAATCGGCTGGGACATTATGTACAAAGCAGTGAGAAATATATCACACGGACAGGTATTTGATGAAAATTTCCTGATGCTGATTGCAACAATTGGCGCGTTTGTGGTCGGAGAATATTCCGAAGGTGTTGCGGTAATGCTGTTTTATCAGGTCGGTGAACTGTTCCAGAGTTATGCAGTCAACCGTTCCAGACAGTCTATTACGCAGTTAATGGACATTTGTCCGGAATATGCCAATCTGGAAGAAGACGGCAAAGTCAGCCAGGTTGACCCGGATGATGTAGAAGTCGGCAGTATTATTGTTGTAAAGCCGGGCGAGCGTGTGCCGCTTGACGGGATTGTCATCGAGGGTGAATCCATGGTGGATACTTCATCCCTGACCGGTGAATCCGTGCCACGCCGGGTGGCGAAAGACAGTGAGATTATCAGTGGCTGTGTGAATGGCAGTGGGCTGTTGCGTGTAAAGACGACAAAAGAGTTTGATGATTCTACCGTTACAAGAATCCTTGAACTTGTTGAAAATGCAAGCAGTAAGAAGGCAAAGGCAGAAAACTTTATTACAAAGTTTGCAAAATATTATACGCCGGTCGTTGTAATCGGTGCGCTGCTTCTGGCAGTGATTCCGCCGATAATCTTTGGTGGAAATTTCTTTGACTGGTTACAGAGAGCCTGCATTTTTCTTGTAATTTCATGCCCGTGTGCGCTGGTTATTTCAGTGCCGCTTAGTTTCTTTGGCGGAATCGGTGCGGCATCTGCGTCCGGTATTCTGGTAAAGGGCGGAAATTATCTGGAAGTGGCAGCAGATTTGGATACGATTGTATTTGATAAGACCGGTACGTTGACAAAGGGTGAATTTGAGGTCAATGAACTGCTGACGGCAGACGGCGTGTCCGAGGCGGAACTGCTTGAAGCTGCCGCATATGCGGAAAATTTTTCAGACCATCCGATTGCTGCTTCAATTAAGCGTGCATTTGCAAAGGAAGGAAATGAAATTGCCGCAGAGCGCATTTCTGATGTAAAGGAAGTGGCAGGTCACGGTATCCGCATCCTGCTTGACGGTGCAGAAGTATTTGCGGGAAATGAAAAGCTGTTAAGTGACAACAGCATTGCGGCAGTACCGACTGAAAAGCCGGGAACGGTTGTTTATGTGGCAAAGAGCGGCAGCTATATGGGCTGTGTCATTATTTCAGATACGATTAAGCCGGAAGCAAGGCAGGCAATTAAGAGCTTAAAGCAGGCAGGTGTAAAGCAGACGGTTATGCTTACGGGCGACCGCAAAAAAGCGGGGGAAGCCGTTGCAAAGGAACTTGGAATCGATACGGTTTATACCCAGCTTTTACCGGCAGATAAGGTGGCAAAGGTTGAGGAACTGTTAGCACAACACACGGATGGAAAAGGCAAGGTTGCCTTTGTCGGTGACGGTATTAACGATGCGCCGGTGCTTTCCAGAGCGGATATCGGTATTGCAATGGGCAGTATGGGTTCCGATGCGGCGATTGAAGCGGCGGATATTGTGCTTATGGACGATGACACCACAAAGATTGCCAAGGTTGTAACAATCGCAAGAAAGACTCTTGTGATTGTAAGACAGAATATCGTATTTGCACTGGCAGTAAAGGCATTTATCCTGATTCTCGGTGCATTCGGACTTGCCAACATGTGGGAAGCGGTTTTTGCAGATGTCGGTGTATCCGTCATTGCAATTTTAAATGCAATGCGTATGCTGCGCGTAAAATAAAGCTTTCATTAAGCTTCAATTAAACTTTAATAAAGTTTGTGTTCTTTTCCAGACATCTATTGCACAATGAAAGAAAGTGTATTATAGTGTAACCTCGAACAGGAAAAATGGAGGAAAAGAACAATGAGAAATTTTAAGAAACTTGCACTTGTCGGTGCATTTGCAGTAGTAACAGCATTTTCCGTAACAGCATGCAGTTCATCAAACGGCACAACACAGGAAGCAACAACTGTTGACAGCCAGGCAGAACAGGACAGCAAGAGAGCAGCTTACAGAGAAGAACAGTCAAGACTTGCAGAGTCTAAGGCAGCAGCTGCTGCAGAAGCAGAAGGCACAGCAACAGAAGCTGCAAAGTAATATAAATAAAATCGGCGGACAGCCGGAACAGGGGACAGCAGCACGCAGCGGCGTGGGGCTGTCCCCTGTTTTAAACAGCATCAGGGGTGCAGGAAACTTGACTTTGTCTGTAAAAATATGGTACTATATACATTGTCTGCGGGTATGGCGGAATTGGCAGACGCGCCAGATTTAGGTTCTGGTGGGAGACCGTGCAGGTTCAAGTCCTGTTACCCGCATTAAAATAATAATCAGGTGTGATAAAGGCAGCGGTATCGAAATATAAAGATGCCGCTGTTTTGTTATTTTAAAAACTTATAAAAAGTTTATAGATTTATCCGGTAAAAAGTGGATTTTTGACTTGAAATATAGTAGTATATGTAATATAGTATTTAATACTACGTAATGCAGATTGGCATTACATGATATGAAGTTAATGTGATACACGGAAATGAGGATGAATTATGGAATATAAAATTATAGCAGACGGGGCATGTGATCTTTACGGTGAAAATGCAGATAAAATCGGAGTTCAGATTGTACCGTTTTATGTTGCGTTTGAGGAAAATGTATATAAAAAAGAGGGTGCGGAAATTGAAGTCCGCCACTTCTATAAAGAAATGGTAGAAAATCCGACGGTTTTCCCAAAGACGTCCATGCCGTCTGTACAGGACTATGTAGATGTTTTTACACCGATTGTTAAAGCAGGCGAGGGCGTGCTTTGTATCTGTATTACCACAAAGTTCAGCGGCTCTTATAATTCAGCGGTCAATGCCAGAAATATGCTCTTGGAAGATTATCCAGATGCAAAGATTGAAGTGATTGATTCTACATTAAATACGGTTGAGGAAGGAATTTTTGTCAGGGAAGCTGCGCGGATGAAAGCGGCAGGACTTTCGCTGGAAGAAAGTGTGCAGGCACTGGAACGGATTAAATCAACCGGCAGAATTATCTTTACGGTAGGCAGTCTGGATTATCTGATTCACGGCGGAAGAATCGGCAAGGTGCTTGGCGGTGCGGTCAATATGCTCGGCATTAAGCCGATGATTGTCATGCAGGACGGCGAGATTTTCTCAAGCGGCATGGCAAGGGGCAGAAAGAAATCCATTGACAAACTGCTCGTGCAGATTAAAGAGCATTTTACGAAAAACAACCTCAATGCCAATGATTATGAAATTGTGGTGGGTTACGGTTACGACTATGATGAAGCGGTGTCCTTCAGGGACAGACTGCTGGAATCCGTGAAAGAATATTCGGATATTACATCAATCGACATTTATCAGATCGGTGCAACAGTCGGCGTGCATACAGGACCGTATCCACTGGGTGTCGGACTGTTAAAGAAATATGATGCATAAGGCAGAACGGAAAATGTATACCGATAACCGGAAGGCATATCGGGCAGAACGAACAAAACAGGCAGTGCCGCAGGAGAATTCTAAAAAGAAAAGTCCTGCGGCACTTTTTGTATAAAAGAAGACTGGACAACCATGCTTTCGGGTGCTATACTCACATTGCAAACAAATATATAACAAATAATGAAATATATAACACGAGGAGATTATTATGGAACTGGCGTTGATTACAGTGAAACAGGTAATTGTTTTATTTATACTGATTTTTGCGGGATTTGTCTGCGTGAAGACCAAAGCCGTTAAAATGGAAGGGAAAAAAGCATTTTCGGATTTACTCTTATATCTGATTGTACCGGCAATGGTTATCAATTCGTATATGATGGAATTTAATATTGACATTCTCCATAATCTCTTGAAAGCGTTTGAACTTAGTATTTTACTGCTGCTTATCGGACTTTTTATTACGCTGGCATTGACGGCAAAGCACAAAAGTCCCGATTTGCCGATTATGCGGTTTGCCTGCATTTTTTCCAATGCGGCATATATGGGATTTCCACTGATTCAGGCGCTGTTTGGCTCGGAAGGACTGCTTTATGCCAGCGCATTTGTAACGGTTTACAATATTTTGCTGTGGACGGCCGGATACGGCATTGTCAGTAAAAAGGTTCGTGCAAAAGAGGTTTGGCGTACAATCTTTACCAATCCGGTATTGATTTCGGTTGTGGCAGGACTGCTCATTTATCTGTGTCAGATTCCTGTGCCTGATATTATAAAACAGCCTATCAGCCTGATTGGCAATATGAATACGCCGCTGTCGATGTTTATTACCGGCATGATTATTGCGGGAAGTGACATAAAAGGGCTGGTTTATAATAAAAATATATGGTATATTATTCTGGTGCGCCAGCTGGTGATTCCGGCGGTGTGCTTTGGCGTATTTTCGCTGTTTCATGTGACAGGCATGGCGGCGCAGGTGGTGCTTTTGCTGGAAGCCTGCCCAAGTGCGGCGATTACGTCTGTGTTTGCAGTGCAGTTTCAGTACGATGAAAATCTGGCGGCAGGAGCGGTGGTTATCACTACATTTTTAAGTATCCTGACACTGCCGGTCTGCGCAATGCTGCTGACAGTTTAAATAAAGAAATGGAGAAAAGGAACAAGAGATGAAATCAAAATGGAAACTATTTTTTCCGTGCTATTTTGCATTTTTTGTAAATGGTGCGATGGTGCTTCTGGTAGGGGCAATTCTGCCATATCTGATTGAAGAAGCGGGTATCAGCTACAGTGTGGCGGGCGGACTGCTCTCTGCATTTGCCATCGGAAATCTGCTGGCAAGCTTTGTAAATCCGCCGCTTGCGGGTAAAATCGGCAGAAAGGCAACGATTGTGAGTATGTCGGCATTGATTCCGCTGATGTGGCTTATAATTACATGGATTCCGCCGGTGCCGGTATTATATGCGGCATTTGTACTGCTCGGTATCGGCAGGGGTTCGGTCAGCATTATCAACAATGCGGTTGTCAACGATAATTCGGATGGAAAACCGGCAGCGTTAAATCTTTTACATATGACATTTGCAGTCGGTGCATTTTTATCGCCGTTTTTAACATCACTGTATATCGGTGCAGGCATGGGCTGGCGTGCGGTTGCGTACACGGTTGTTACAGGTTCGGCGCTTGCCTGCCTGTTTTATGCATTGATGGAGCTGGATTATAACTGGCCAAAGGAATCCAAAAAGGCACAGCAGGAAAATAAGGAGCAGTCGAAAGAAACATTTTATAAAAATCCTGTATTTTATATTATGGGATTTCTACTGTTTTTGTATCTGGGACTGGAAAACTGTGTCAACGGCTGGTTTGTAACGTATTTTAAGAGTATGGGCATTATGAGCAGTGCGTATGCGACAAATCTTGTATCTGTCACATGGATTATGGTAATGCTCGGAAGGCTGCTTACGGCAAAGCTTTCCACAAAAATTGATAAAAATAAGCTGATTTTTTCATATTGTATTGCTACAGCCGCATTTTTTATCCTGTTATTAGCGACACACAATCTTGCAGTCATTACCGTAGCGATTGCGGGACTCGGATTTTTCTTTGCGGGCATTTATCCGACCAGCGTATCCAGCGCCGGTGCGGTATTGAAAGGCTCAAACACAGGAATGTCCATGTTTCTTGCGATTGCAGCACTCGGCGGTATCGTAACACCGCAGATTGTCGGCGTGCTGGCAGATTCTTTTGGCATGACGGCGGCAATTTTGGTGCTGTTGTTTAATGCGGCAGGCATGTTTGTATTGTCATTGGTGAATTTAAAGGTAAACAGTAAAAGCAGACTGTTTTGATGACAGATGAGAAATCGCCTGCGCGAATTTCTCATCGTCACTTCGCGATATAAAATCGCTCAGTATGGAGGGTATATGGAATATAAAATTGAAAATGAATTTTTAGAGGCGGTGGTTTGCAGTAAGGGCTGCGAACTGGTTTCCGTAAAGACCAAAAAGGATGGCGCAGAGCATATCTGGCAGGGAAATCCAGATGCGTGGAAGCGCCATGCGCCGGTGCTGTTTCCGTTGGTCGGAAAGTATAAGGACAACAAAACAGAATATCAGGGAAAGACGTATGAAATGTCCCAGCACGGTTTTGCACGGGATATGGAATTTGTACCGGTGTCAAAGACGAAAGATTCGATTGTGATGAATTTAACAGATACCAAGGAAACACTTGAAAAGTATCCGTTTCATTTTGAATTACAGTGCAGTTTTACGTTAAAGGGCAGCAGTATTGAAGCAGGATGGAAGGTCATCAATTCCGATGCGGAAACGATGTATTTCAGCATTGGCGGACATCCGGCATTTATTTGTGACGACAGACAGTCGATGGCAGGCTGTGAGGTGGTTTTTGGGACGAAAAAGCCGGCATTATCCTATAAGCTGTTAAATACAGACGGTTTGGTGGAAAATGAAGCGCATGAAATGAAACTGCATGAAAGTAGAGTCACCGTCACGGAAGACTTTTTTGACAAAGACGCATACATTTTTGAAAACAGCGGCTGTCATGAGGTCTCAATTCGGGCAGACGGTAAAACGGCAGTCACCGTGATCTTTGATGCACCGGTATTCGGGCTGTGGTCGCCCGGCGGTAAAAAAGTGCCGTTTATCTGCATTGAGCCGTGGTACGGCAGAGCCGATGCGGAGGATTTTGACGGAAACCTTCAAAAACGTGCATGGCAGAATGAATTAGAACCGGGAAAAGTTTTTGGAAAAGTGTATACAATCGCATTTTAAGTATATAATAAATACAAGGCAAAGGCAGAATTGTAAAGAAATATTTACGGTTCTGTCTTTTTTTTGTGCAAAATACACTAAAAACGGTCAAAATTTTTGCGTTTTTGACTGATTGATTTTGACTGAATTTGACGGTATAATCAGATTAACAAAAGGAACAGTGAATGAACAATTAAAAAGGCAGCGCAGGACGTTTGCAGAATGGAGAAGAATATGATTTATACAGTGACGTTGAACCCTTCGCTGGATTATATCGTTTCTGTAGAGCATTTTAAACTGGGGCTGACAAACAGAACCGGTTTTGAACAGATTCTGCCGGGTGGCAAAGGCATTAATGTGTCAATTGTGTTAAAGAATCTTGGAATTGCCAGTACGGCACTGGGATTTACGGCAGGCTTTACAGGGGATGAAATTATCCGTGAACTGGAAAATACCGGAATATCACAGGAGTTTATCCGGCTGGAGGAAGGCATTTCAAGAATTAATGTAAAGTTAAGGTCCATTGACGGAACGGAAATCAATGGCAGAGGCCCTGAGATTAAAAAGGAACGGTTAAAGGAACTGACGGACCGGCTGTGCCGGTTACAGCGGGGCGATGTATTATTTTTGTCCGGCAGCATTCCCGTATCGGTGCCGGAAAATATTTACAGCACGATTATGCAACAGTTGAAAGACAAAGGTGTGATGATTGTTGTTGATGCGACAAAAGATTTACTGATGAATGTACTTCCATATCACCCATTTTTAATTAAACCCAATAATCATGAATTAGGAGAAATATTTGGCGTAGAATTAAAGACAAGGCAGGAAGTTGTGCCATACGGAAAGAAACTTCAGGGACTTGGCGCGGAAAATGTACTGATATCCATGGCAGGAGAAGGGGCTGTACTGATTACAAAGCACGGTGCGGTTTACAAAAAGGAAGCACCGGAAGGAAAACTGGTAAACGGCGTTGGTGCAGGGGATTCTATGGTGGCAGGATTTATGGCAGGATGGCTTGAAAAACAGGATTATGAATATGCATTTCATATGGGGATGGCGGCAGGAAGCGCCAGTGCATTTTCAGAAAATCTGGCGACAAAAGCAGAAATTCAGGCAGTATATGAGCAGGTAACAAGGATAAATTTACAGGAACAGACAGGAGGGATTTTATGAGAATTACGGATTTACTTGATGCAAGAAGCATTTCCTTACAGGCAGCACCGGGGAATAAGGAAGAAGCACTCAATCAGGCAGTAGAACTGATGACACAGCGGGGAAATATTTCAGATAAAGCAGCATACCGCAGACAGGTTGGGGAACGTGAAAAGGAAAGTACAACGGGAATTGGTGAAGGCATTGCGATTCCACATGGGAAATGTGCAGCGGTATCTGCTCCGGGACTGGCAGCGATGGTGATTCCGGGCGGTGTGGATTTTGATTCGTTAGACGGAGAACCGGTTACACTGCTGTTTTTGATAGCAGCACCCGATACAGAAGACAATATCCATCTGGATGTACTCGGTAAGCTGTCCATGCTGTTAATGGATGAAGAATTTACACAGCGGTTACGCGGTGCGGGCAGTGTAGAAGAATTTATAAAAATTATTGACGAAGCAGATGAAGAAAAAGCGGGAATTGAAGAACGGCTTGAAACAGCAGGAGAAACCAAAAAGAGCAGTGAAGGCAGCGTAAAGATTCTGGCAGTAACATCCTGCCCGACAGGAATTGCACATACGTACATGGCAGCAGAGGGGCTTGAAAAGGCGGCAAAAGGGAAAAACTGCACGATTAAAATCGAAACGCGGGGTTCGGGCGGTGCTAAAAATGTGCTGACAGAACAGGAAATCAAGGAAGCCGATTGTATTATCGTGGCGGCAGATGCCAAAGTGCCGATGACACGTTTTAACGGCAAAAAAGTGATTGAGTGTCCGGTATCAGACGGTATCAGTAAGGCAGATACATTAATTGACCGGGCAATAAAGGGGGACGTTTCCATATACCATGCGGGGGAAGAAGAGCAGGATACAAAAAATGAAGCAAAAGGCGGGATTGCACATCAGATTTATACACAGTTAATGAACGGTGTATCGCATATGCTTCCATTCGTAGTCGGTGGCGGAATCTTAATTGCCATTGCATTTTTAATTGATGGTCTGTGTGTGGATGTCGGTGCATTGACCGCAGAACAGCGTTCTAATTTCGGTACGATTACACAGGCGGCAGCACTGTTTAAAGGTATCGGTGGTGTTGCCTTCGGATTTATGCTTCCGGTGCTGGCAGGGTATATCGGCATGGCAATCGGGGACAGACCGGCGCTGGCAGTCGGTTTTGTCGGTGGCATGATGGCGGCAAACGGAAAATCGGGATTCCTTGGCGCACTGGTTGCAGGCTTTGCGGCAGGATACATTATTCTGGGACTGAAAAAGCTTTGTGTGAAACTGCCGGAAACAATTGAAAAACTGACACCGGTATTGATTTATCCGGTAGCGGGTATTTTAATCATCGGACTGCTTATGCAGTTTATTGTAGAACCGGTGATGGGCGGCATTAATACAGGATTAAACAGTGCGTTAACCGGCATGAGCGGCACAAGCAAGATAGCACTCGGATTTATTCTTGGCGGCATGATGGCGGTTGATATGGGCGGCCCGTTTAACAAAGCGGCATATGTATTCGGTACGGCATCCATTATTGCAGGCAACTATGATATCATGGCGGCAGTTATGATTGGCGGTATGACACCGCCGTGTGCAATCGCACTGGCAACAATGTTGTTCCCGAACAAGTTTACAAAGCAGGAGCGGGAAGCAGGACCGACCAACTTTATTATGGGACTGGCATTTATTACCGAAGGTGCAATTCCTTATGCAGCATCCGACCCCCTGCATGTCATACCGGCATGTGTCATTGGTTCGGGGATTGCAGGAGCAATGTCTATGGCATTCAAATGTACACTGATGGCACCGCACGGCGGCATCTTTGTCGTACCGGTAATCGGGAATCCGTGGATGTATCTGATTGCACTGGTTGTCGGAATGGCGGTTTCAACGGTGTTACTCGGAGTATTAAAGAAAAAGGTAAGATAAATGTGCCTACAGAAAAGAAAGGAGAATATTATGAAAGAATTTCAGTACACAATTACAGATCCGGAAGGGATTCATGCAAGACCGGCAGGAGAGCTGGTTAAGGCGGCAAAGGCATTTACAAGCAGTATTAAGATTGTAAAAGACGGAAAAGAAGGCGACTGCAAAAAGATTTTTACGGTTATGGCACTGGCAGTAAAAAAAGATAATGAAGTGACAATCCGTATTGAAGGTGAAGACGAAGATGCCGCATTTACGGCAATGGAAAAATTCATGAAAGAAATACTTTGATTTAAAGTGTGCGGATTAAGGAGGTGCGGCGATGCGTGTATATAGTGGAAAAAGTGTTTTTGGCGGCATTGCAATCGGAACGATACAGTTTTATAAAAAAGGGGAGCAGCAGGTCAAAAGAAGAAAGATTGAAGATGTTCCCGCAGAAATCGGACGGTATCGCACGGCAAAGCAGACAGCGTTAGAACAGCTTCAGAATCTGTATGACAAAGCGTTAAAAGAAGTCGGGGAAGCCAATGCGGCAATTTTTGAAATCCATCAGATGATGTTAGAAGATGACGACTACAATGAATCCGTAGAAAATATCATTGAAACGCAGAGGGTCAATGCAGAATATGCCGTCGCCGTAACCGAAGATAACTTTGCACAGATGTTTGCTTCCATGGAAGATGAATATATGCGTGGAAGGGCGGCTGACGTGCGGGACATTTCCGAGCGGCTGGTATCGGTGTTGAGCGGAAACGCAGGCGGCGGTGTGCAGACCGAAGAACCGGTTATTATTGCGGCACAGGACCTTGCACCGTCAGAAACCGTGCAGATGGATAAGCAGAAGGTGCTTTCCTTTGTGACAATAGACGGTTCTATGAATTCCCATACGGCGATTCTTGCAAGAACCATGGGAATCCCAGCACTTGTCGGTGCATCAGTTCCGCTTGACGATACGATTGACGGCAGGCTTGGCATTGTAGACGGAGTCAGCGGCGTGCTTTATGTAGAGCCGGATGAGGAAACACTGGCGCAGATGAAAGAAAAGCAGGCACAGCAGGAAGAACAGAAGCGGCTTCTTGAATTATTAAAAGGCAGGGAAAATAAGACGTTAGACGGAAAGACCATACAGCTGTATGCCAATATCGGAAACAGCAAAGATCTGGCGGCCGTGCTTCAAAATGATGCAGGGGGTATTGGATTATTCCGCAGTGAATTTATCTATCTGGAGCGGGAAGATTTTCCGACGGAGGAAGAACAATTTCAGATTTATAAGACGGTTGTGCAGACAATGGCAGGAAAACGTGTTATTATTAGAACACTGGATATCGGCGCAGATAAACAATGTGAATATTTTCACATGGATAAAGAGGACAATCCGGCAATGGGGTGCCGCGCAATTCGCATCTGTCTGACGCGTCCGGAAATTTTTAAAACACAGTTGCGGGCATTGTTTCGGGCAAGCGCCTTTGGAAAACTGGCAATTATGTATCCGATGATTACCAGTGTGAAAGAAGTGCGGGCAGTTAAACAGATTGTTTCAGAGGTAAAAGAAGAATTAGACCGGCAGGGTATTGAATACAACACACCGGAGCAGGGCATCATGATTGAAACTCCGGCGGCAGTTATAATTAGTGATGAGCTGGCAAAAGAAGTTGATTTTTTTAGTATCGGAACGAATGACCTGACACAGTATACACTGGCAATTGACCGTCAGAATACAAAACTGGAAGCATTTTACGATGCACATCATCCGGCAGTTTTAAAGATGATTGAAATGACGATTGCCAATGCACATAAGGCAGGAATCTGGGCGGGTATCTGCGGCGAACTGGGGGCAGATACACAGCTTACGAAAGAATTTCTTGCAATGGGAGTTGATGAACTCTCTGTTTCACCGGCAAAAATTCTGCCGGTGAGAAAGGTTATTCTGGAAACAGATGTAGAAGCATATCGCAGAAGAAAGCAGGAGTAGTCATGTTGACAGAACAGCGTTATGAAATGATATTAAATCTGCTGGAAGAAAACAAAAGTGTTACTGTAACACAGATTAAGGAACTGCTTCATATTTCAGAGTCTACGGCACGCCGGGACATTACGGCACTGCATCAGGCAGGAAAGCTGATAAAGGTTTTCGGTGGCGCAGTGGCGTTGGAGGGTGAAGTGATTTCAAGGGAACCAACCGTACAGCAGAAGGAAAATGTAAACAAAGAACAGAAAATACGCATTGCAAAGTATGCGGCATCGCTGATTGAGCCGGATGATTTTGTGTTTATTGATGCGGGAACAACCACGGCATATATGATTGACTATATTACACAGAGAAATGCCACGTATGTGACCAATGCAGTATTACATGCGAGAAGACTTGCCGCGGCGGGATTCCGTGTGTTTTTAACCGGCGGCGAGTTAAAGGGCAGTACGGAGGCACTGATTGGAACGGAAGCAGTCGGAGCATTACAGCGGTATCATTTTGTCAAAGGTTTTTTCGGTGTAAACGGTATCACCTTAAAATGCGGCTTTACGACACCGGATATTCATGAAGCATCGGTGAAGAAAGCAGCGGTGGCACAGTGCCGTAAATGCTACATACTGGCAGATTCGGAAAAATTCAACCGTGTCAGTCCGGTGACCTTTGCACCGTTTTACGGTGCAAAAATTATAACGGACAGCATTCCAATGGAATATGCGGAGTATAAAAACATTGTAAAATGCGGGTAAAGCCGAAGAATCTTAAATAAAAATATCTTCCGGAATCAGAATATAAAGCTGGTTCCGGAAATTTTTTTATAAATGAATTGTATGCAATTGAGAACTGTACAAAAACGTACCGGATGTTGTATGATAAAAGCAGTTTGTTACAGAAAACAACGCAGTCAAAAACGGCAGAGAGAGAGGTCATCATGAGCAGATATACAAAAAATGATATTTTCAGAATGGTAGAGGAAGAAGACGTTGAGTTTATCCGTTTACAGTTTACGGATATTTTCGGCGTGTTAAAAAATATTGCAATTACGTCCAGCCAGCTTGAACGTGCATTAAATAACCAGTGTATGTTTGACGGCTCGGCAGTGGAAGGCTTTGTGCGGATTGAAGAATCTGATATGTATTTGTATCCTGATTATGACACATTTGAAATCTTTCCGTGGCGTCCGCAGCAGGGAAAGGTCGCAAGACTGATTTGCGATGTCTATACGGTGGACGGAAAGCCGTTTCAGGGTGACCCGCGAAACGTTTTAAAGAGAGCAATTCAGGAAGCTGCTGATATGGGTTATGTCTTTGATGTCGGACCGGAATGTGAATTTTTCTTATTCCATACTGATGATAATGGACTGCCGACAACGCTGACCCATGAAAAGGGCGGTTATTTTGATTTAGGTCCGATTGATTTGGGTGAAAATGTAAGACGTGATATGATTCTGACACTTGAAGATATGGGCTTTGAAATCGAAGCTTCCCACCACGAGGTTGCGCCGGCACAGCACGAGATTGACTTCCGCTATGATGAAGCGTTAATTACGGCGGATAACATTATGACCTTTAAACTGACGGTCAAGACGATTGCTAAAAGACACGGTCTGTATGCAACCTTTATGCCAAAACCGAAATACGGCATCAACGGTTCGGGCATGCATGTCAATATGTCCCTTGCAACATTGGACGGCAGAAATATTTTTACAGATGAAAATGATGAACGCGGACTCTCGGAAGATGCGTATCATTTTATTGCGGGACTGATGGCACATGCAAAGGGCATGACGGCAATTACCAATCCACTGGTCAATTCTTATAAAAGACTGGTACCTGGCCACGAAGCGCCGGTTTATATCGCATGGTCGTCTGTTAATAGAAGTCCGTTAATCCGTATCCCTGCAGGCAGGGGCGAAACAACCCGTGTGGAATTAAGAAGTCCGGATCCGGCAGCCAATCCGTATCTTGTACTGGCGGCATGTCTTGCGGCAGGCTTGGACGGTATTAAAAGAAAGCTTACCGTGCCGGACAGCGTAGACCGCAATATTTTTGAGATGACACAGGAGGAACGTGATAAGGCAGGCATTGAAAAGCTGCCGGAAAATCTTTACGAAGCTATACAGTGCATGCAGGAAGATAAAGTCATCTGTGATGTTTTAGGAGAACACATTGTATCCAAATACGTCGAAGCCAAGTTAAAAGAGTGGAATGATTACCGCACCCGGGTTTCCCAGTGGGAATTAGATGAATACCTGTACAAGTTCTAAGCAGGAATAAAGACAGCCAATACAGTAAAAACGGAGGAAAGGAAAATGGCAACACTGATTGTAGCATTTCCTAAGTTAGAAGAAGCAAAAGCTGTCAGAAATCTGCTGGTCAGGAGAGGTTATGAAGTCGCTTCGGCATGTACATCAGGGGCACAGGCAATCAATATGGCGGACCGCCTGTCAGACGGAATTATTATCTGTGGATATAAGCTTTCAGATAATATGTTGTATTCCGAACTGTATGAGTATAAGCCGAAAAGCTTTGAAATGCTGCTTGTGGCATCGAAAAATCTGTGGGATGACTGCCAGGACAATGACATTGTCTGTGCGGCAATGCCGATCAAAGTCAATGACCTGATAAATACAATAGAAATGATGCTGCAGGTACAGGTGCGCAGGCGGAAAAAGAAACGCATGCAGCCGAAACGCCGCAGCCCGCAGGAGCAGAAGGTAATTGACGATGCAAAAGCAATCCTGATGGAAAAGAACAATATGACAGAACCGGAGGCATTCCGCTATATTCAGAAATGTAGTATGGACAGCGGAAACACAATGGTAGAATCCGCTTCAATGGTAATAGGAATTTATTCAGAATAAATATATCAGAAATGTGGAGAAGTGTGAACAAGCCATAAATCTAAGCTTGTTCACACGGAGATTTGTTTCTGAGCGAAAACAAATCTCCCTGATTGCAGATGAGAAACCGCCTGCGCGAATTTCTCATCGCAGCTTCGCGGCAAAGTCGCTCAGAAATGAGGAGTAGTATGAAATTTACAAAAATGCAGGGAGCAGGAAATGATTATGTCTATGTGGACTGTACCCAAAATGAATTAAAAAACGTGTCAGAAGTGGCAGTTGCGGTCAGTGACAGACATTTCGGAATCGGTTCGGACGGACTGATTCTGATAAAAAAATCCGACAAAGCAGATTTCTTTATGGAAATGTATAACGCAGACGGTTCACAGGGCAGCATGTGCGGCAACGGTATTCGCTGTGTCGGCAAATATGTATACGACAACGGACTGACAGACAAGGCGGAAATTACCGTGGAAACGTTATCCGGTATTAAGACATTACAGCTTTATCCGGGTAGTGACGGCAAAGTAAAGACGGTCAGGGTCAATATGGGTGCGCCGATATTACAGCCGGAACAGATTCCGGCAGACATTCATGCTTTTAAAAATGCAGAAACCCTTAAAAATGTGGACAAGCTTGTTGCACAGCCAATCAGCGTAGACGGAAAAGACTACGAAGTGACCTGTGTATCCATGGGAAATCCGCATGCAATTGTTTATTTAGACAAAAATGTGGATTTAAAAGCATTTGAACTGGAAAAAATCGGTCCGATGTTTGAAAATCATCCGGCATTTCCGGACAGGGTAAATACTGAATTTATTCAGGTGTGCGACAGTGAAAACTTAAATATGCGTGTGTGGGAGCGCGGCTCCGGCGAAACGTTTGCCTGCGGCACAGGTGCGTGTGCAAGCCTTGTGGCAACCGTGTTAAACGGCTTGTGTGATGATACTGCTACACTGCATTTGTTAGGCGGCGATTTAAAAATTACATGGGATAAGAAAGAAAATACCGTATATATGGAAGGACCGGCAGAAACGGTATTTACGGGAGAATGGCAGTTAAAGGAGGAAAACTAAAATGATGGCAGAACAGAATATGCAGGAATTTATTGAAGTGCTTTCCTCTAAGGCAGCAGTACCGGGTGGCGGCGGCGCATGTGCATATGTGGCGGCAGCAGGTATGGCACTTGGCGCAATGGTTGCCAATCTGACAACCGGCAAGAAAAAGTATGCGCAGTATCAGGAAGAAATCGAAGAACTCTTATCAAAGGCGGAACAGCTTTCTAAAGAATTGATGACATATATGGATAAGGATGCCGAAAGCTTTGAACCGCTTTCAAAAGCTTACGGACTTCCAAAAGACACAAAAGATCAGCAGGAATATAAAGAAGAGGTTATGGAAAAGGCATTAAAAGAAGCGAGCCTGACCCCGGTTGCCTTAATGGAAAAGATATTGGATGCATTAAAAATCCTAGAACGGTTGTCCGTTGTGGGAAGCCGTCTTGCCATCAGTGATGTCGGCGCAGGTGTACAGCTTTGCAAGGCTGCATTAAACGGCGCTTCTTTAAATGTATTTATCAATACAAAGCTGATGAAAGATACAGAAACGGCAGAAGAATTAAACACAAGAACTGATGCACTGTTAATTGAAGGCAATGAACTGGCAGACAGAATTTATGAAGAAGTCGTGGATGCGATAAGATAATTGGATTTGCAGGCGGTACAACAGAAATGTAGGGATAAAGTATTGCCTATGGATACGGAACTAAAAAAAGGTTTGGAAAAGAGGAAACATGGAATTATTAAAGGGAATAGATGTTGCAAATGCAATCAATGAAAAATTAATCAAAGAAAGTGCGGATATGGGCGGCAGAGTACCGAAGCTTGCCATCATCCGTGTCGGTGAGCGTCCGGATGATATGTCTTATGAGCGCGGTGCAACAAAGAAAATGGAAAAGGTAGGTTTTGCCTGTGAATCCTTCGTTTTCCCGGAAACCATCGAAAATGAAGCCTTTCAGAAAGAATTTGACACAATTAATGATAACCCTGAGATTGACGGTATTTTACTGCTTCGTCCGCTTCCAAAACACTTAGATGAAGAAGCGGTGGTGGGCAGAATTTCCCCGGAAAAGGATTTAGACGGCATTTCCCCGGTCAATTTAGCCAAGGTTTTTGCAGGGGATAAGACAGGCTTTGCACCGTGTACGGCAGAGGCAGTTGTTGAAATGCTGGATTTTGCGGGAATTGATGTCACAGGGAAAAGAGTCACGGTTGTCGGCAGAAGCCTTGTAATCGGGAAACCGGTATCCATGCTGTTATTAAAAAAGAATGCAACTGTGACAATCTGCCATACAAAGACAAAGGATATGAAAGAAGAATGCCGCAGGGCAGACATTTTAGTAGCGGCGGCAGGTGTCGCAAAGATGATTACCGCAGAGTATGTCGGCAAAGGTGCCGTTGTGATTGATGTGGGTATTAATGTGGATAACAACGGAAAATTATGCGGTGATGTGGATACAGACGGTATTTCTTCGCTTGCATCCGTGGCAACACCGGTTCCGGGCGGGGTAGGTTCGGTTACAACATCGGTGCTTGCAAAGCATTTGTTACAGGCAGCAAAAGAAAACAGATAAAAATTACAAAAAGTGAAAGGTTATGGCATGAAAGTTGCAATTTGCGATGATAGTGAACAGGATATTGCAGATCTGAAAGAAAAACTATTAAAAATCATTGAGGGACAGATAGAAAATTGTGAAATTCATGTATATACGGATGTTACAAAATTCTTAAAAGAGATTCATACAATTTCTTTTGATGGAATATTTTTGGATATTGATATGCCGCAGATGACAGGAATACAGGCGGCACAGCGGGTCAGGGAGGCTTTGCCGGATGTTGGCTTGGTTTTTGTGTCGTCCTGTGAAAGCATGGTTTTTGAAGCGATTAAAACCACACCGCTTCGGTTTATCAGAAAAGCGCGGCTTGAAGAAGAACTGGAAGAGGCAGTTACGGCATTATTAAACAGATATCATAGCTTGAAAAACTACTATGATTTCTGCGTCAATGGCAATACCGTGCGTTTAAAGTTGTCAGAAATTTACTATTTTGAAAGTGCCAAGCACTATGTAAAAATAAAGACACTTCAGGAAGATTATATGGTTCGTGCCAAAATGGCAGATTTAGAACAGATTTTTAATGAAAAGGGATTTGTGCGGGTTCAGTCAGGATACATCGTTAATCTGCGCCATGTAGACAGAGTCCGTTACAAAGATGTGCTGATGAATAACGGGGAGTGTATTTCCATCAGCAGGGACCGTCTGGAAGACCTGAAATTAAAACACCTGGAATTTATCCGGCGTGAAAATAATTTGTGAGGCAGATTTGTAAATGTTAAAGTTGGATATAGTAACAAATATTGTTTCAACATTGATTGAATGTACAATTTATACGGCAATTTTAAATGCATACTGGAAATATGAGAGCAAGTACCGCTATGTTGTCAGTACGCTTGCAGCAGCACTTTTTTTTGTTGTTGGATTTTTCTTTTCTGACAGTCCGGTGCTTCAGATGGCACTGGGCGTTGCCGTAATTATCGGATACAGTATGATTGTGATGCATGGCGGGCTGTGGCAGTCTGCTACAATTGCGCTGGTGCTGCTGATTAATACACTGCTTGTCAATCTGGCGACCAATCTGTGCGTGGAAATTTTATCGTGGTACCGCGGTGCGGAACAGATTATCAACACCGCTGCTTCCCAGATGGCATATGTGGCATTAAACCGGATTGTATTTATTATTACCTTTTATATCTGGGGCAGACTCCTTGCCAAAAGGCGCATGATTAAAAGAGAAGAATGGCTGATGCTGGCAGTTTATTTTATTGCGGACAGTGTTGCCGCGGTAGCACTGATTTTATGGACCTATGTGCGCCACTTTGACGGACGGGATTATATTTATGTTCTTGCAATTGAAATTGCCATCATTGTAATGACTGTTGTACCGCTTGCGATTGCCAATTCAATCAGTTATAAAAATGATTATGAAAAACGCAATGAACTGGCAAATTTAAAGCTGCAGGCACAGCGTGCGGATATTATCCGCATGGATAAAGAGTATCAGGATATCCGCAAAATCCGCCACGATATGGTGAAACATCTTAATATTTATATGCACCTGTTAAATGATGGAGATTACGAAGGATTAAGGCAGGCAATCGGTGAACATATTGAAGACTGTGGACAGAATAAGTATGTTTATGTGGCGGGAAACAATCTGGTCAATTCCGTGTTAAATGAAAAAAAAGTATTATGCGAACATGAAAATATTAAAATGCAGGTAGAAGTGACGGCTTCCGTGGACGGAGAGCGGGAACTGGATATTGCGGTGATGCTTTCAAATCTGCTGGATAATGCGGTAGAAGCACAGAAAAAAATCACACAGGATAAGCCGCGCAGCATTTTTCTTAAAATTTTCTCATATGAGAATAAATATTCAATTCTTATAAAGAACACCGTTGCAAAATCAGTGTTGCAGAATAACCCGCGTTTTATTACTGATAAAACCAATCGCTATCTGCACGGAATCGGCATGAAAAGCATTGAACATACAGTAGATAAAAATGGCGGATATATCCAGCGGTATGAGGAAGACGGGATGTTCTGTGTACATATTTTGCTGTAAAACAACGCAGATTATGCCAAAATAACGTGAATTATGCCACCTGACTTGAATAAAAATGCACAGTAAATTATAGTATAAGTGACAGGAACACATATGAAGGACTTTTCTTTTCCGTTAATATTCACTGGGGAGAGTAAGAATATGAACAGCAGCCGGAATGCGGGTTTAGGCTGCTGGGATAAGTATCGTGAGAGAGTTTTAACTTTATACGAATTGAGTTTGTGCGGTTGTTATAAAGCTAGGTGTTTGCAAGAACATACAAAGAGGGATTGTAATAAGAATACAAACGATAAGAGAAAGAATTGGTAAGTGTCTTCAGTCATAAATGTATGGGATATTGGTGGTTGTGAAAATAGGAACGTGTATAATTTAGTGTGTTAACAAAAAAGGATTAGCAGGACAGGGCTAATCCTTTTTTGACTAAAAGAAAGAAAAATATACCACCGAATCGGAAACCGGGAGGAATTGTAGTTATGAAAAAGCACATTGCATTTAAAATCATGTTACCGTTAATTGTTATTTTTATTCTGACTGTGACGGTCAATGTCAGTACGACAAGCCAGTTCCAGTCATTCCGTGAGGTCTGCGAGGGAATGTCTAATACCACAACAGAAGTGCCACAGGAAATCCGGGATACGGCGGGCAGCATGGCAGAAGGAATTACGGCGGGATTATCAAGAAATGGCGTGATTTCATCTTTACAGCTGGCAATGGTTATTGTAACGATTATCGTAACGTATGTTTCGGTTGTAAAGCCGCTGCAGAAGACACAAAAACAGCTCAACGATATGATTGAAAAGCTGGAAAAGAATGAAGGCAATCTTGAAGAACGGATTGAAACGAAAAAAGAAGATGAAATCGGACGTCTGATTTTCGGTATCAATATGTTTTTGGATAAATTACAGGTGATTATGAAGCGGATTGAAGACCATTCAATTTCACTTGATGGGGCATCCGGCAATATTATAAAGAAGGTAGAATCCTCAGCAGAAAGCGCAGGGGAGTTATCGGAAGAAACAGCAAAGCTTTGCAATGAAATTGATGCAATTTCAGACGCAGTTGAAATGATAACAGGGGATATGAAGCAGCTGGAAGCAGGCAGCAGTGAAATCGAAAAAGCGAGTGCTGACGGTAAAGAATATACAGTCCACATGAAAGAAAGAGCCAATGAAATCCAGGCACTGGCAGGAAACAGCAAGAATGCTTCCAAAGAAATTACATCTTCTTTAGAGAAAGATTTAAGAACATCTGTTGAAAGCAGTAAGAGTGTCAATGTCATTAAGACACTGACAGAGGATATTTTATCCATTGCAAGCCAGACCAACCTCTTAGCACTGAATGCTTCCATTGAAGCAGCAAGAGCCGGAGAAGCAGGAAAAGGTTTTGCGGTCGTAGCAGATGAAATCAGACAGCTTGCGGATAACAGCCGTAACACGGCAAACAGTATTCAGGAAATCAGCGAAGAAGTGGTATCTTCCGTAGAACAGCTTGCAGTTTCATCCGATAAACTCTTAGAGTATGTCACATCGAATGTACAGGCAGATTATGATAAGTTTGTAACAGCTTCTGCACAGTATTTAGAGGATGCAGATACACTCGAAAATATGATGGCTGATTTTGAAAATAAGACCAGTAACCTATTAGAATCATCGGCGCATGTCGGAAGCAAGATTGTGGAGATTTCCGATACGATTGAGGAAGAAAAGAACCGTGTAGAGGCATTTTCCGGTTCAGTGGACAAGGTCCTTTCCAACATGGATGAAATACAGGAATGTACCAATGTCAATGAGGCAGTATCAAAGGATTTAAAGAAAGAGATTGCAAAATTCAGTGTAATCTGATTTAATTCTTGCATTTTGCCTGACCCTATGGTATTATCAAAATTATCAAAGATAGGAAAAGGCAAAGAAGGAGACTCTTTTTCATGGAACCTGACAGGAAGGCGGTGTCATCGACTGAGAACCCGCTAAGGGAATTGTTAAAGGGAACGCTCCGGAGCTGGATTGTTGAAAGCGGTTAAAGCCGTCGTAGGCAGTTCCGTATGCGCGCGTTAAGCGGTTGAAGGAGTGCTTATTTTAGTACTTGAAGCGGGTGGTACCGCGGATAAGATGAATTATCTGCCCCGGAATATTTCTTGAAAGAGAAGTATTCCGGGGATTTTTTGGTTTGAAGAAACTGTTATGCAGTATTCGTAAGAAAGCCCGAATGTTCCGGTACACAGACTGATGATACGGCATAAATATTGTGCGCGTTTTACTTTTTCACACAAAGCGGATAGCTTGTGAAATAAATGACAAAAATATCTATAAATTTAAAGAAAAGGAGTCAAAAAAAGAATGGGAAACATTTACAGAGATACCACATTGAACAATGTGAGTGAACAGGACATCGGAAAGGAGTTAAAGGTTGCAGGCTGGGTTGAAAATATCCGTGACCACGGCGGAGTATCTTTCATTGATTTAAGAGATATGTATGCCGTATTACAGGTTGTTATCCGTGACCCTGAACTTTTAAAGGGCATTAAGAAGGAAGAGTGTATTTCTATCGAAGGCGTGGTAGAAAAAAGAGATGAAGAAACATACAATCCGAAGATTCCGTCAGGAACAATCGAACTCGAAGCAAAGAAGATTACAATGCTCGGACAGGTTTACTCAACCATTCCTTTTGAAGTTATGACTTCTAAAGAGGTTCGTGAAGATGTCCGCTTAAAATACCGTTATCTGGATTTAAGAAATGAAAAAGTAAAGAACAACATGATTTTCCGTTCACAGGTTATCGCATTTTTACGTCAGAAGATGACAGAAATGGGATTCCTTGAAATTCAGACACCGATTCTTTGTGCTTCTTCACCGGAAGGTGCAAGAGATTATATCGTACCGTCCAGAAAATACAAGGGCAAGTTCTACGCTCTGCCACAGGCACCACAGCAGTATAAGCAGCTGTTAATGGTATCCGGTTTTGATAAGTATTTCCAGGTTGCACCGTGCTTCCGTGATGAAGATGCAAGAGCAGACCGTTCACCGGGAGAATTCTATCAGTTAGACTTTGAAATGAGCTTTGCAACACAGGAAGATGTCTTCCGTGTGGGTGAAGAAGTGCTGACAGCCGCATTTGAAAAGTTTGCACCGGAAGGTTATGAAGTAACAAAGGCACCGTATCCGATTATCAGCTACAAGCAGGCAATGTTAGAGTTCGGTACAGATAAGCCGGATTTAAGAAATCCGCTTCGTATTATTGATGTAACAGATTTCTTCCAGAGATGTACATTTAAGCCGTTTATCGGAAAGACAGTCCGTGCCGTAAAGGTTCATGCAAATATGTCTAAGGGCTTCCATGAAAAGCTGTTGAAGTTTGCAACAGGCATTGGCATGGGCGGACTGGGTTATCTGGAAGTTCTTGAAGATTTATCTTACAAGGGACCGATTGATAAGTTTATCCCGGACGATATGAAGAAGGAATTCTTAGAACTTGCAGGACTTGAAGCTGGAGATACAATTTTCTTCATGGCAGATAAGGAAGAAAGAGCTGCATACTTTGCAGGACAGATTCGTACAGAACTTGGTACAAAGCTTGACTTACTGGAAAAGAACGCATACCGTTTCTGCTACATTAATGACTTCCCAATGTTTGAAAAAGACCCTGAAACAAAGAAGATTGGATTTACACACAACCCATTCTCTATGCCACAGGGCGGTCTTGAAGCATTAAATACAATGGACCCGTTAGATATCTTAGCTTACCAGTATGATATTGTCTGCAACGGTGTAGAATTATCATCCGGTGCCGTAAGAAACCACGATATGCAGATTATGGTAAAGGCATTTGAAATTGCAGGCTATGATGAAGAAGTATTAAAAGAAAAGTTTGGCGCACTCTACAATGCGTTCCAGTTCGGTGCACCGCCACACGCCGGTATGGCACCTGGTATCGACCGTATGATTATGTTACTGCGCAACGAAGAAAATATCCGTGAAATTATTCCGTTCCCAATGAGCGGTACAGCACAGGATTTAATGTGCGGCGCACCAAACGAAGTAACAGAACAGCAGTTAAGAGAAGTGCATATCAAAGTGCGTGATTAAATATTGACCTGCGGCGCATAACGCCTGCGGATTGGAGAGAAGTGTGAAAAAGCCATAAATTAGAGCTTTTTCACACAGATATTTTGTGGAGCAGGCACCACAAAATATCTTTTATCGCAGGACGGATATGAAAATCCGTCCGCGAATCCTCCGGCGCATAACGCCTGCGGAATGGAGAGGAAATATGGCAAATGTAATTAGTGACGAAACCATTGAATATGTCGGCATTCTGGCAAAGTTAGAGCTTTCTGACGAGGAAAAGGAAGCAGCTAAAAAAGATATGGCAAGCATGTTAGACCATATTGATAAGTTAAATGAACTGGATACAACGGGCGTTGAACCGATGTCCCATGTATTCCCGGTTGAAAATGTGATGCGTGAAGATGTCGTAACCAACGGGGACGGCAGTGAAGCCACACTTGCAAATGCACCGGAACGGAAAGAAGATGCATTTGTTGTGCCAAAGACAGTCGATTAAGTAAAACGGTAGCGTGAAACGCTTCGGAATGGAGATAAATATGAGTTTGTTGGAATTGACAGCCGTGGAACTGGCAAAAGAAATCAAAGCCGGTAAAACCACAGCAGTAGAGGCAATGAAAGCAGTGTTGGAACAGATTGAAAAAACAGAAGAAACGTATCACTGCTATATCACGATAGATAAAGAAAAAGCAATGCAGGCAGCCAAAGAAGTACAGGAAAAGATTGAAGCCGGAACACTGACCGGACCTTTAGCCGGTGTGCCGGTTGCCATTAAGGACAACCTTTGTACAAAGGGCGTTGTGACAACGTGTGCATCAAAGATTCTGGAAAATTTTGTTCCGCAGTATGATGCAGAAGCCGTTGTGAAATTACAGGAAGCCGGTGCGGTTATGATTGGTAAGACCAACATGGATGAATTTGCCATGGGTTCTACCACAGAAACCTCTGCATATGGCGTTACAAAAAATCCACGCAACCCGGAACACGTACCGGGTGGTTCTTCAGGCGGTTCGGCAGCAGCGGTTGCGGCAGACGAGTGCTTTTTTGCATTGGGTTCTGATACAGGTGGTTCTATCAGACAGCCTGCATCTTACTGCGGTGTTGTCGGCATGAAACCGACATACGGAACAGTATCCCGTTACGGACTGGTCGCTTACGGTTCATCCTTAGACCAGATTGGACCGCTCTGCAAGGACGTAACCGATTGTGCAACGATTATGGAAGTCATCGCTTCCCATGATTTAAAGGATTCTACATCGGTAGAGCGCAAAGATACCGATTTTACAAGTGCGCTGGTTGATGATGTAAAAGGCATGAGAATCGGCATTCCAAAGGATTACTTCGGGGAAGGCTTAGACCCTGATGTCAAGGCATCGGTGCTGAATGCAGTTGAAGTCTTAAAGGCAAAGGGAGCAATTGTTGAAGAATTTGATTTAAGCCTTGTAGAATATGCAATTCCTACGTATTATACGATTGCGGCAGCAGAAGCCAGCTCCAATCTGGAACGTTTTGACGGTGTAAAATACGGATACCGTGCAAAGGATTACGAAGGTCTGCACAATATGTACAAAAAGACCCGTTCCGAGGGCTTCGGACCGGAAGTTAAGAGAAGAATTATGCTGGGTTCTTTCGTATTAAGCTCAGGCTATTACGATGCGTACTACTTAAAGGCACTGCGTGTCAAAGCGCTGATTAAAAAAGCATTTGACGAAGCATTTGCAAAATATGATGTCATTATCGGACCGGCTGCACCGACAACCGCACCGAAGCTTGGCAGCTCTTTAAGTGACCCGATTAAAATGTATTTAAGTGATATTTACACCATTTCCGTAAACCTTGCAGGTCTGCCGGGCATGACCGTGCCTTGCGGAACGGATAAGAACGGTCTGCCGGTCGGTATGCAGCTTATCGGCAACTGCTTTGAAGAAAAGAAACTCATTCAGACAGCTTATACGTATGAACAGAGCAGAAAGGAGAACTAAAATTATGGCAAAAGAATATGAAACCGTCATTGGTCTGGAAGTCCATGTAGAACTTGCAACCAAAACAAAGATTTTCTGCGGCTGTTCTACAGCCTTCGGAGGTTCTCCAAACAGCCATACATGCCCTGTCTGCACCGGTATGCCGGGTTCGCTTCCGGTATTAAACAAGCAGGTTGTGGAATATGCGGCGGCAGTCGGTCTTGCAACCAACTGTACGATTACACAGAATTGTAAATTTGACCGTAAGAATTATTTTTACCCGGATAATCCGCAGAATTATCAGATTTCACAGTTATATCTGCCAATCTGCCGCAACGGTCATGTTGATATCGAGTTAGAAGACGGCACGACAAAGCAGATCCGGATTCATGAAATCCATATGGAAGAAGATGCCGGAAAACTGGTTCACGATGAATGGGACGATGTATCTTATGTGGATTACAACCGTTCCGGTGTGCCGTTAATCGAAATCGTATCCGAACCGGATATGAGAAGTGCAGAGGAAGTTATCGCTTACTTGGATAAGTTAAGACTGATTATCCAGTATCTGGGTGCTTCTGACTGTAAGCTTCAGGAGGGTTCTATGAGAGCCGATGTCAACTTATCTGTCAGAGAAGTGGGCAGTGAAACTTTCGGAACAAGAACGGAAACAAAGAACTTAAATTCTTTCAGCGCGATTGCAAGAGCGATTGAAGCGGAAAAGAACCGTCAGATTGACCTGATTGAATCCGGTGAAGCTGTTGTACAGGAAACAAGAAGATGGGACGATAATAAGGAATATTCTTATGCTATGCGTTCAAAGGAAGATGCACAGGATTACCGTTACTTCCCGGACCCGGACCTTGTACCGGTGCATATCAGTGATGCGTGGTTAGAGGAAATCCGTTCCCGCCAGCCGGAATTTAAGACGGAAAAAATGGCAAGATACAAAGAAGAATTCGGAATCCCGGACTATGATATCGGCATTCTTACGGATTCTAAGAAGCTTGCGGATTTATTTGAAGCCACTACGGCAATCTGCAGCCAGCCAAAGAAGGTTTCCAACTGGTTAATGGGCGAAACGATGCGCATTTTAAAGGAAAAGGAAATGGAACCGGAAGACATTACATTTTCACCGGAAAACCTTGCAAAGCTGATTGGTCTTGTTGAAGCAGGAACAATTAACGGTTCAGTTGCAAAGGAAATCTTTGAAAAGATTTTCGATGAGGATATTAATCCGGAACAGTATGTGGAAGAACACGGCTTAAAGCAGGTCAATGATGAAGGGGCGCTGCGTGCGACAATTGAAGAAGTCATTGCGGCAAATCCACAGTCCGTTGAAGATTACAGAAACGGTAAGGAAAAGGCAATCGGATTTTTAGTCGGTCAGACAATGAAAGCCATGAAGGGCAAAGCAAACCCGGGCATGGTCAATCAGATTTTAAAAGAATTATTGTAAAATGTATGCGCGGTAAATTTAGTTTTGCCGCGCATATCACAAAATAGCGGCGGTATGCAGGCAGAATGGAGTACATAAATGACAGGAGCAGATTTTTTAATTACCCTGCCGGAATTCCCGGATAAAAAGGTGAGCATTAAAGATTTCGGTGCAGTGGAAAATCAGACAGACATTGCGGGAAGCAAAAGAAATGCGGCGGCAATCAACAGTGCCATGAGTGTTATTTCAAACGAGGGCGGCGGAACGGTTGTGATTCCGAAAGGAATCTGGATTACCGGACCAATCCGTCTGCAAAGCAATGTGTGCCTGTATTTAGAGCGCGGCGCGGTTGTAAAGTTTTCAAAAAATATAGAGGAGTACCCGCTGATTCTGACCAATTACGAGGGACAGGAGTGTATCCGTACTGTTTCACCGGTTACGGCAGACCATGCAGAAAATATTGCAATCTGCGGTGATGGTGTGATTGACGGAAGCGGCGACTTATGGCGGCCGGTCAAGCAGTTTAAGATGACAGAACGCCAGTGGGCAGAGCTGATGAAGAAAAACAGCAATGTCCTCGATACCAAAGAGGGAGGAATCTGGTTTCCGACAGAATCCGCATTTTTAGGCAACGAAAAGAATATCCAGAAGGACGAAGCTGATGCGTTAAAGAAAGCAGAACAGCACTACGACTTCTACCGTCCGGTGATGGTAAGCCTTGAATACTGCGACAGAGTGCTGTTAGAGGGCGTGACCTTTATGAATTCACCGGCGTGGAATATTCACCCGTTTTTCTGTACGAATCTGACGGTAAAGGACGCAGTGATCCGCAATCCGTACTATGCGCAGAACGGGGATGGCATCGATGTGGAATCCTGTAACGGTGTTGAAATCTATAATTGTACGTTTGAAACGGGTGATGATGCAATCTGCATCAAATCCGGTAAAAATGCAGAGGCGCGTACCTTTGAAGGTCCTTGTGAAAATGTGTATATCCATGACTGCCTTGTCAATGAAGGACACGGCGGCTTCGTTGTGGGCAGTGAAATGTCCCGCGGCGTAAAGCATGTTTTGGTGGAAAACTGTACATTTTTAGGTACGGATGTCGGTGTGCGCTTTAAGAGTGCCATGGGACGCGGCGGCGTGGTAGAGGATATTGAGGTAAGCCATATCCAGATGACCGGTATCAAGCATGAGGCAGTGATTTTTACAATGTCTTATGTGCTTAATCTTTTAAACCGCGAACAGGGTGCAGAAGGATTTTCAGAAGACGATATTCCATATTTTAAGAATATCACCATGCACAATATCAACTGCATGGGCGCAGAAACAGCCGTAAAAATTGAGCCGATGCAGGGAAAACCGGAAACAATCAGTGATATTACGATCCGGGATTCATGGTTTGAAGCAGAAAAAGAAAATGTCATTGACGGTGTGAATATCCACATCGAAGCATAATAAATATACGACAAATAGCTGTGTAAAAATGTCTTTTAAAAAGCGTTTTTACACGGCATTTTTAAAATAAGAGCAGGAAAAAGCATGGAATATCAGATTTTAATTGTGGATGATGATAAGGATTTATCGTGGATAATTGCAGAAATGTTACAGGATTATGGGTATAAAGTATTGTGTGCCGCAGACAGTGCATATGGATACGACACCCGAAAAGCGCATGAAATTTGCCGAAGTTATTATCAGAAAATGCGATGAAGTATCGGCGCTGACCAATGACTTATTTTTACACGCGCTTTCCGATATGGACAGTGTACGGCTTTACCTGCCGGATTCGGAATGGGTGATTTCGGCTGATGAAAAAAGGCTCATGCAGCTTACGGAAAACATTTTAAATAATGCGGCAAAATATGGGGAAATGCCGGTGGATATTACGATACGGCAGAAAGATAACGATACGGTGCAGATAAATTTTAAAGATTATGGAAATGGAATGAAAGACGAAGACATACCGTTTGCACTGATTGTGGTTATCATGTTCTGTCACAGAATGTTTTTGCAGGAAAAAACGGATCTCGGCATTTTAAAGGCAATGGGACTGACATCCATACAGCTTCGGTTGTCGTTTGGACTGCGCTTTTTACTGCTTGCGGTATCGGGAGCAGTGCCGGGAGTGATTTGCTCTGTTCTTTTGTCGGGAAAGCTTCTGACTGCAATATTAAAGCCAATGGGGATTACACATTTAATCATTTCACTGCACCCGGCTTCGGTGCTGTTTCCGATAGGACTTATCTGTGTCAGCTTCTTTTTATTTGCGTTTTTGGTATCCCGCGGGATAAAAAAGCTTTCCACTACTGTACTAATTGCGGAGTAGAAATGAGATTTTCTATATTGATTTTGCCAAAAGTGTGTTATATAATTTTATAGTTAATACAGCAAAATTTTATGGAGGAGTCAATGAAGAACTATCTTAATCAGACCGACAAAACGGTTGAAGATGAATTACATGATGAATGTGGTGTTTTCGGCGCATATGATTTCGACGGAAATGATGTAGCATCAACGATTTATTATGGTTTATTTGCATTACAGCACCGAGGACAGGAAAGCTGCGGTATTGCAGTCAGTGACACAGAAGGCCCGAAGGGAAAAGTCCTTGCACACAAGGATATGGGACTTGTCAATGAAGTGTTTAATGCAAAAAATCTTGAGAATTTAAAAGGAAATATCGGTGTTGGACATGTCAGATATTCCACAGCTGGAAGCAGTGTCAGAGAGAATGCCCAGCCACTGGTTTTAAATTATGTAAAAGGAACACTGGGACTTGCTCACAACGGTAATCTTTTAAATGCACTGGAATTAAGAGAAGAACTTTCTTACACAGGAGCAATTTTCCAGACTACCATTGATTCTGAAGTAATTGCATATTTAACTGCCAGACAGAGATTAAAGGTTGGAACCGTTGAAGAGGCGGTAAAGGGTGCAATGCAGAAGTTAAAAGGTGCATATTCCCTTATTGTCATGAGTCCCAGAAAGTTAATCGGCGCAAGAGACCCGTTTGGCTTTAAGCCGCTTTGTATCGGCAAGCGTGACAATGCGTATTTTCTGTCATCAGAAACCTGCGCACTTGATACGGTCGGTGCAGAATTTGTCCGTGACGTGCTTCCGGGTGAAATCGTAACGATTACAAAGGACGGTATTGCATCGGATACCAGTCTTTGTCAGGAAAAGAAAGCAAGATGTATTTTTGAATATATTTATTTTGCCCGTCCGGACAGCGATATCGACGGCATGAGCGTTTACGAATCCCGTATCAATGCAGGAAAGATTCTTGCAAAGACCCACCCGGTAGAAGCAGACCTTGTTGTCGGTGTGCCTGAATCCGGAAATGCGGCGGCACTTGGCTATTCTATGCAGTCCGGTATTCCATACGGCAATGCCTTTATTAAGAACAACTATGTAGGACGAACCTTTATCAAGCCGAAGCAGGAGCAGCGCGAGTCCAGCGTAAAGGTAAAGTTAAATGTTTTAAAAGAAGCGGTGGCAGGCAAAAGGGTTGTCATGATTGATGATTCCATTGTGCGCGGTACAACGAGTGCAAGAATTGTCAGCCTGTTAAAGAATGCAGGCGCAGCAGAGGTGCATGTAAGAATCAGTTCTCCTCCGTTTAAGCACCCATGCTACTTCGGAACGGATATTCCGTCAGAAGACCAGCTGATTGCTTCAGGACACACCGTAGACGAAATCTGCAAGCTGATTGGTGCAGATTCCCTCGGCTATCTGGAAGTAGACCGTTTAAGTGAAATGATTAACGGACAGAAAGATTACTGTGATGCCTGCTTTACCGGAAATTACCCGATAGAGCCGCCGACACAGGATATCCGTGGCGAAATGGGCTAAACAGACAGAGAAGTAAAGCTTTCTTCGGTCGGTTTGATGAAACGGCACGAATGAAGAATGAGAAATATACAGCTTGTATATAATATACGATATATAAATACACTCAGTACATAAAGTATGAAAGATGTATAGAATGTGTGCAATATATAGAGTGATGTAAAAAAAGAAAGGCGGATTAAATCATGAACGACAGATACCAGACACCGCTTGCAGAACGTTATGCAAGCAAGGAAATGCAGTACATTTTTTCACCGGATATGAAATTTAAGACATGGAGAAGACTTTGGATTGCACTTGCCGAAACAGAAAAGGAATTAGGACTTGATATTACAGACGAGCAGATTGCTGAATTAAAGGCACATAAAGACGATATCAACTACGAAGATGCCAAGAAGCGTGAAAAGGAAGTACGCCACGATGTAATGTCACACGTTTACGCATATGGTTTACAGTGTCCGAAAGCAAAGGGCATTATCCATTTAGGCGCAACTTCATGTTACGTAGGCGATAACACCGACATTATTATTATGACAGAGGGCTTAAAACTGGTTCGTAAAAAGTTAGTCAACGTTATCAACGAACTTTCAAAGTTTGCGGACAAGTATAAGGCACAGCCGACACTGGCATTTACACATTTCCAGCCTGCACAGCCGACCACTGTCGGTAAGAGAGCAACACTGTGGCTCAATGAACTGGTTATGGACTTAGAAGACCTCGACTACGTGCTTTCAACTATGAAGCTGCTCGGATGTAAGGGTACAACCGGAACACAGGCTTCTTTCTTAGAGCTGTTTAACGGCGACCATGAAAAGATTAAGCAGATTGATAAAAAGATTGCACAGAAAATGGGCTTTGAAGCATGTCATCCGGTATCAGGACAGACTTATTCAAGAAAAGTAGATACAAGAGTATTAAATATTCTTGCAGGCATTGCGGCAAGCGCACATAAGTTCTCTAACGATATCCGCTTATTACAGCATTTAAAGGAAATTGAAGAACCGTTTGAAAAATCACAGATTGGTTCATCAGCCATGGCTTATAAGAGAAATCCGATGAGAAGTGAAAGAATGGCATCTTTAGCAGATTATGTTATCTGTGATGCGTTAAATCCGGCAATCGTATCTTCTACACAGTGGTTTGAAAGAACACTGGACGATTCAGCCAACAAGAGATTATCCGTTCCGGAAGGATTTTTAGCAGTAGACGGTATCTTAGACCTTTACTTAAATGTTGTAGACGGACTGGTTGTATATGATAAGGTTATCAACAGAAGACTGATGTCAGAGCTTCCGTTCATGGCAACCGAAAATATCATGATGGACGCTGTAAAGGCAGGCGGCGACAGACAGGAACTGCACGAAAGAATCCGCGAGCTTTCTATGGAAGCAGGCAAGCGTGTAAAGCAGGAAGGCTTAGACAACAATCTGCTTGAATTAATTGCGGCAGACCCGATGTTTAACGTAACGCTTGAAGAATTACAGGCAAAATTAGACCCGATGAAGTATGTCGGACGTTCTAAGGAACAGGTTGAAGAATACTTAGCAGAAGTGATTCAGCCGATTCTTGCTGCAAGCAAAGACGAGCTGGGCATGACAGCAGAGATTAACGTATAAAAAGAAAAAAGAAACAGCTGATAACGGCATTGTATATTGGTAGACAGCGATATACAGTGCCGTTATTTTTATGGTATAATGCAAGCGTGGATTTTTTAAATCGTAATTTAATTATTTAAGGGATGAATAATGAATAATAAGTCAATTATCAAAGGTTTTTTATTTCCGACATTGCTTCAGATAACTGTTGTTGCGGCACTGGTTGGGATACTAAAAGCGAAAGGGTATGAATTGGGATACAATTCGTTTTTGGGAATGGTTTTTATTATATTTGGCGGTGTGTCATCTGCACTTTGGGGTGTATTTTACCAAATCAAATATAATGCTAAAAGACCGTTAAGTATATTAAAAGATTTTTTCGATATAAAGCAATCAATTAAAATCTATGCAGTAGTACTGGTATTTTTATTTATGGATTTTTGTTCTGTGATAGTAAGTAAAGGATTTAAAATAGAAAGTTTACTGATTCTGCTAGTTCTTTTCTTTAAGGCAATAGCATTTGGCGGAATAGAAGAAATAGGCTGGAGATATTCATTTCAACCTTGCTTAGAGAAAAAGATTCCATATATTGCTGCAACGATTATTACTTTTTTGTGTTGGAGCATATGGCATTTCCTGTTCTTTTATATTGATGGCAGTATAGAAATTGTTAATGTTCCGTATTTCTTATTGGGATTATTAACAAACTGTTTTATTTTTTCGGCGTTGTTTGCATATTCAAATAGTTTGTGGATATGTGTAATGACACATGCCTTAATTAATACATTATCCCAAATTACTGTAAATGATAATGCACTTATAGGTAATATATTCAAAGTAGTATGTATATGTTTTGCGTGTTTTTTATTTCATGTATCAAAGAGGAAAAGAATATAAGTTATTGTATCCCCGCAGATCGAAAGTTGTTTAATGGAGAATGTATGAAGAAGAGAATAACGCTTATTGTTTTTTCGGTGCTAATAATTGTTGCTTTATATGTGTTGTATTGTTTTAATTATATTCCACATAAAAAATATACAAATGCAGATTTCAAGATAGAAGCTTACAAGAGCAATATTGATAAAGACAATGATGGCATAGATGACCAAACAGATATATTAAATAATGCAAATAATTACATAAAAACTAATCCAAAATATAAAAGCAAATATTACAACACAGGTTATCCAGATGATGAATATGGGGTTTGTACTGATGTAGTAGCTTTTGCTTTAAAAGATGCAGGATATGATTTGATGGTATTAGTAAATGAGGATATAAAAAACAATAAAGAATTATATGCTATAGATGCCGTTGATAAAAATATAGATTTTAGAAGAGTTAAAAACTTAAAAGTATATTTCGATAATAATGCAATAAGTCTTACTACAGATATAAATGAAATAGAAGAATGGCAAGGTGGAGATATTGTTGTATTTAAAAAACATATCGGCATTATATCTGACAAGAGAAATCGAAAAGGTATATGTTTTGTTATTCATCATGCAAACCCATATCAAATATATTATGAAGAGGATATACTGGAACATCGTGATGATATCATAGGACATTATAGAATCAGTTAAACAACTTCCGGTTTGCAATGCAAAAGTTTTTAACAGCAATGATTATACAGAATGATTGTAAAACAATTATAAAGCCTTAAATATAACTAAAAACAGTTGTAAATTCAATCGTAAAAAAATACGATTGAATTTATGGCTGTTTTTGCGTATAATAAATATAACAAATTGGAAAGGAATAAATGGTATGCGTGAAACAAGGATAATAGAATTTAAAGAAACAATTACAAATACATTTTTAAAAACAGTAAGCGCCTTTTCAAATTACAATGGAGGGGAGATTTATTTTGGCATTGATGATAATGGGAATGTCAAGGGAATAGCAGATGTAAAACAATCCTGTCTTGATATAGAAAATAAAATTAACGACAGTATTTCGCCACAACCGGATTATACACTTGAAATACAAAACGACAGTACGATAAAGCTTACTGTAAAGAGTGGAATTCATAAGCCGTATCTATACAAGTCAAAGGCATATAAGAGAAATGATACTGCAACGATAGAGGTAGATACATTAGAGTTTTCACGTCTTATATTGGAGGGCAAAAATATAAGATTTGAAGAATTACCATATAATGAACAGAAATTAACATTTGAAGTTTTGCATCAAAAATTAAAAGAAAGCATTCAGATTGAAACTTTTAATAAGGATACTTTAAAAACACTTAATTTATATGATAATAATAATGGATATAATAATGCAGCAGGACTTTTAGCGGATAGAAATCATTTTCCCGGCATTGATATTGTAAAGTTTGGTCAAAATATCAGTGTTATTCAAAAAAGGGCAACGATTGAAAATATATCCATATTAGAGGTATATGATAAAGCAATAGATATGTTCAGAGATTATTATCAATACGAAATAATAGAGGGGGCAGAGAGAAAAAATGTAGAAAAAATACCGGAAGCAGCTTTTCGTGAAGCGATTGCAAATGCTTTAATTCATAGAGCGTGGGATATAGAATCACAAATAAGAGTTCTGATGTTTGATGACAGAATTGAGGTTATTTCGCCCGGAGGTCTGCCATCAGGAATAACAGAAGATGAATACTTATCAGGTAAAATTTCTGTTTTAAGAAACAGGAATCTTGCAAATGTATTTTATAGGCTTGGGTTTGTTGAGATTTTTGGAACCGGAATTACAAGAATAAAGCAATTATATGAAAGTGCATTAAGAAAACCTGATTTTGAAGTATCAGAAAATACGATTAGGATTATGCTTCCTGTTTTTGAAGAAAATATAAATTTAACGGAAGATGAAAAGCAGGTGTATGCGCTGTTAAGCACGACAATGCTCAAGCCTATCAGTGAAATAGCACCCTATACACCATTTGGTAAATCAAAAACAACACAGTTATTGAAAGAAATGAGCAAAAAGGGAGTGGTAGAGGTTAAAGGAAAGGGCAGAGGCACAAAGTATATAATAAAACGTATGAATTAATACAAATGATTTTTATTTGCTGCAAAATTAGTATCAGAATACCTGTTTTATGTTTTCTGACGGGGACAAAATACAATGAAAATAAGTGAACATATGGATTGTGATATTTGAATTTAGGGAGGATATTGACTGATGAAAATACGTATTATTGGTTGCAGTGGTTCTGGAAAAACCTATTTAGCAAATGCACTTTCAAAGAAGTATAATATTTCTCATTTCGACTTAGACGATATTCAATGGGATAACAACGCCAAAGAATATGGAAAAAAGAGAACGCTTGATGAACGAAAAGCGTTATTACAAGAAATATTATATAATAATGATGAGTGGATAATTGAAGGGGTATATTATAACTGGGTACAGCAAAGTTTTGATGAAGCTGATAAAATATATGTTTTAGATATGCCCGGTTATTTATATAAAAGTAGAATTATTATACGCTCTATAAAAAGAAAATTGGGAATATTAAAAGGAAAGAGAGAAACTTTGAAATCGGTCTATAACCTTTTGAAATGGACTGAAACTTTTCGGAATAAAAATCTGAAAGAAATACGAAGTATTTTGGATAGATATGACGATAAAGTTATATGGTTATCAAGAAAAAAGGATGTAGAGAAAATAATAAAGGTGGTATGATGAATTTAAGTTTGTAGAATTAAGGAAATCGGGGTTTAAGGGAAAATTAATAATGACAATAGAAGAAATTTTTAGTGATTTATATGATAAATATGGTGAAGATTTTAACTGGTATATGATTCCATTAACACAAGCTGATGGAGTGTTTGTTACTGAATTGAAAAATGAAATTGGGGAAGACCACTTCTTATATGACAAAAGAATTTGGGCAGTAGCAAAGAGTGAATTTAATGATGATGTGTTATATGTTACTGACAACGGAAGGAATCAGGACATCTATTATATTTTCTATTTGACTTACTCAAAGCATAATCCTGATGGGTTTCCGAGATATGAAGAATTAAAGGATGTATATGCAGTGAAAGCATTTATTGAGCAGTCCATATTTGAAAATAAAATATAAACCACAACTCCCAGTTTGTAAGAGAGCATTTTGTTAGATTTTATAGGGAAATATTTATGTTAATGAATTATGATGAAAGCATCCGTGCCCGTCAGCATATTGACGGTTGGAAATTGGTAACGAGTTTTTCTGTTAGAGGTTTTGAGTGGCTTGGTTTTTCTAAGGAACTTTGTTATTGCAAATGATGGGGAAATTATTGTTATAAAGAGATGTTGATATAAAGAGGGAAAATTTAGATGAATAAAGAAACAAAAGAAATATTACAAAGAGCAATTTCAGATGTTGGTTATTGGAAATGGTGGAATCAGGAAGAAGAAAAAATCCAGATTAAATTTGGTGCAGTTCTTTTATTTGATGACACAAAAAAAGACAGAGAGGCAAGAACAAGCGATATAGCACTTGTTTATTGTGGCAATGCATTTATTATTTTTTTAGATAACGATGAGCAGGACGGATGGTTTGATGAACTGCATAAAGATGTAATAGCTCCTTATACACTTGATGCTGAAGGTTTGGTATTTGATAATGCAGAGTATGCAATTAATTTAATAAAACAGTTTAAAAATAAAAAATCAACGATAAACGAAGTTGACGAAAATATTATTAAAAATGCTAAATATTTTGTTGCGGCAACAAGCGGAAATGTGGGATTTATTGCAGGTGGGGATGAACTTAAATTATTTGGATACAGAGGTTTATTTAAAGAAAATGATATAAAACAACTTTCAGAAAAATGGTGGGAATATTGGAATGATTACTGGAAAAAGCGTGGAACAGAGTCAGCATATGATAAAGATTATGCGTGTGAAGTTACTATTCCGGTAAGAAGTTAGGATGTATCAGAGAGAGGACTTTCAAATTCAGAGTGAAGGTTTAGATGAAGCTATGGGCGAAAAAGATTATGTAATGTTATGGCAGGCAAAAAATGATTATTAATACAGGTATGCGTACAGATATACCAGCTTTTTACAGTGAATGGTTTATTAACAGAATAAAAGAAGGTTATGTTTTGGTTCGTAATCCATATAATCCTAATCAGATTACGAGGTATAATCTTAATCCTCAGGTGGTAGATTTAATTGGGTTTTGTACCAAAAATCCAAAACCAATGTTAAGATATATGGAGTATTTACAGCCTTACGGACAATATTGGTTTGTGACGATAACACCTTATGGAAAAGAGATAGAACCTTTAGTTCCAGACTGGAGAAATGTGATAGATGACTTTATAAGATTAAGCAGAATAGTCGGCGTAGATAGTATTGGATGGAGATACGACCCAATGTTTATATCTGATACTTACACTATAGAAAGACATTTGCACGATTTTGAGGAAATAGCTTCAAGGTTAAAGGGATATACTAATACGTGTGTTATCAGTTTTATAGACTTATATTCAAAGGTTATGCATAACTTTCCAGAGGTGAAAAGTGTATCACAATCCAGCCTCACCATTACTTATTGGAGAGGTTGGATATGGTGATGTAATTCATCAGGCAAAGCAGGAAAGCTGGAAGGATGGGCAGTTGTCGATATTTGATTATATATGATAGAATGTTGGTGACATTTTATGATATATGATTGAATAAATCGGACATTCTTTCTAACTATGATTAACCATAGAATATAAGTATTTGTTATTCCTATAGCTTGAAATTAGAATGTACAAAAAATATAATATAGGTATTTATTATACATACATAAATAAGCAAATAAAAACTATAGTGTACAAAAAAATATGGATTAACCGGAGGATATAACTATGAATGAAAATATGAGAAAAAGAAATGAAGTACTTGCACAGACAGTAATTAAGGGGCTGGAGTCACGAAACATATCAGGATATTACGCTAAAGATAAAGAAGAAGCATTAAAACAGGCGTTGGAGATAATTGGTGAAGGCAGTACTGTTGCTATGGGTGGCTGTCAGAGTGCAGGTGAGATTGGACTTATTCAGGCTTTAAATGATGGCAATTATAATTATGCCGACCGCGCTGATATGACTCCGCGTGAGAGCCTTATGTATGCATATGATGCAGATGTATTTTTATCAAGTGTAAATGCGATGACTAATGATGGAATACTTGTAAATATTGATGGTAATTCAAACCGTGTTTCCTGCATAGCACAAGGACCAAAGAAGGTTGTGTTTATAGTTGGAATGAATAAAGTCTGTTCAGATATTGATGAGGCGATGAAGCGTGCCAGAAATGTAGCAGCTCCAGTTAATGCCCAGAGATTTGATGTCAAGACACCTTGCAAGACGACAGGTAAATGCTTTGACTGTAAGTCACCTGATACAATATGCTGCAATTTCCTGATTACAAGATATTCACGTCATACAGGAAGAATGCATGTTATACTTGTTAATGATGTTTTGGGATATTAATAAATATTGTTTTGAAACTATAAAAGAGTAAATATATAAAATAAGTAAAGGTATTTATTGTTATAACTAAGATACATTAATTGGTTATTTAGTTTATGACATAGATAACGATAATTTCAAAAAATTGGAAAGAGTATCATTTTGTAACATAGATGAAACTATATAATATTTTATATTTAGCTATAGAAAAAGTATTTATTTTATGATAAAGAGGAGCATAGTTATGAAAACTACAGATATGCAAAATACAACTATTCAAAGTGCTGCTACACAGAATAGCAATATGTTAAATAAGTTACATATGGCGATGATTGAATTATACAAGGGTGATGCTAAAAGGATACAGCATTTCTGTAAGGTTCACAGTTATGCCAGGTTGATTGCACAGATGGAAAATGTGGATGAGAAGACTTTATTCACTATTGAAACGGCGGCGCTGACCCATGATATAGGAATTCATATATGCGAAGAAAAATATGGAGAATGTGGTGGCAGATTGCAGGAAAAGGAAGGACCTGCACTTGCTAAAAAGCTTCTTGAAAGACTTGGCTTTGAAACAGACATTTCAGAAAGAGTGCAGTATCTGATTGCACATCATCATACATATAATAATATTGACGGCATTGATTATCAGATACTTGTTGAGGCTGATTTTCTTGTAAATATGTATGAAGATAATCTGTCAAAAGAGGCAGTGTTAAAGGCTTATGATAGTATTTTCAAGACAGAATATGGAAAGAAAATATGTAAGGATATGTATTTGCTGTAAAATATGTTTTATAGATTTTTGATTAAGCAGGCATCAGAATATGATTAATGCATTGTGCAACAGATAAGATATATCTTGACAAATAAAGATAACAAGTTTATTACTATGCCTAAATTGGTATATAGCTTGTCTCGGCATAAATGAAGGCTATAGATTTTACTGTTTCTGAACACAACAGCAGGTCTATAGTCTTTTTATATTTATTGGGATAAATATAATAGCTGCCGGAATAAAACAGGAAAGGGCTGTAACAATGGGCAGGTTAGAATGGATAAAGAAAATAATTATCATAGTTGTTGGTTCAATCGTAGCTGCATATTAAGGAATTATTAAGTAAAACCAGTTGGGTAGTCAGCTTTATTTTGTGTTATACTATTCAAGGAATTGCAGATATTTTGCAAAGTGAATGGAGATAGTATGAAGATAGTAATTATAAACGGTCAGAACCATAAAGGTTCAACTTATCACATCGCTCATATGTTAGCGGAAAAAATAAATGGCGATATAAAAGAATTCTTTCTTCCAAGAGATTTTGGAGAGTTTTGTGTCGGATGTACAAAATGTTTTATGGAGTCGGAGAAGAAATGTCCACATTATGAGAAGATAAAGCCATTAACTGCTGCAATGGATGAAGCGGATGTTATTATCTTGGCGAGCCCAGTATATGTATATCACGTTACGGGAGCAATGAAGGCTTTTTTAGACCATTATGGTTACAGGTGGATGTTGCATAGTCCAGAGGAGTCTATGTTTAAAAAGCAGGGAGTATGTATATCCACGGCGGCTGGCGCAGGTATGAAATCGACTAACAAAGATATGATGGATAGTCTGTTTTTCTGGGGTGTGGCTAAAAGATATAAGTATGGTATCAGTGTCGCTGCGGTTAACTGGAAAGGTGTAAGTGAAAAGAAAAAGAGAGTGATTGATAAAGCAACATCAGTACTTGCAAGTAAAATTATAAGCAATTCAAGAAATGTTAAACCAGATATAAAAATAAAGGGAATGTTCTATGTTATGCGTTTTATGCAGAAGATTATCGCCAATCCCCGTGATGTCAGATATTGGAGGGCAAAGGGCTGGCTGGGTAATAAAAGACCTTGGAAGTAAAATTGAAATTGATAAAAGGTGCTCATTTACAAGCATAGAACTTATAAATGTTATGAGAGGATTATTGTGCAGATATACGAAATTAAAGCAAGAATACCTGAATTACTCAAAGACCTTCTGCTTATCTGGGAAAGGTCAGTAAGAGCCACACATCATTTTCTTTCAGATGAGCAGATTTTAAAAACTGAGTTGCTTATCGGAGCATAATGGTGATGCACGGCTAGACGAATATGGAGTTATATTTATATTTTTTACGATAATAAAAGAAATAATGAAGTTGTTGAAAAATGACACAACATGACATAATCGGATTGACTAAAGAGACACAAATATTTATAATATAGACAAAACGAGAATGACATGAATGGAGGACAGGGGTAATGGAGAAATCTGTAACACTTGAAGATGCATTAAAAAGAATTGAGGAGTTGGAAAAAGAGAATGCAGAACTTCGAGAGGAATTGGAGTATCACAGAAATCGTAAATTAAGCGGACGGCAGAAACATAATGCCAAGTGGATGGCAATTTATAATGATTTTGTTGTTGGGTATGAGAGTGGCATGACAATGGTAGAAATTGCAAAGCAGAACAATGTCAGTGAGAGGACGATTTATAGGTATAAAGCATATTATGACAAAATGAAGAAAAAAGAGGAATAGACCATTTTACTGATGTCAGTAAAATGGTCTAATGTGGGAGGAGAAAGTCTAATATGGAAAAGAAGATGATAAGATAGAAGAATAAATTGAAGAAAGATAAAACACATATGAGAATAAAAGAAGATTTTAAAACAGAAGATTACTACAGAAGTGTATTGAAGAAGTATGAGGCTGATGTAGTCCTTTTCAAAGATAAGATAGCTTCATCAGAAACAAGGACAAATATGCAGTATGTTATTGTCACAGATGACATCAGCAGGATTGTAAAGCTCAAATATGTGCTTGGCTATGATTTATCTGATATAAAAGAAATAGCACTTGATTATATTGATTATCTAAGACAGAAAATAGAGTTCAAACCGAAAGAACTCACATATAATGAAATGGCATGCGCACTTTCTTATGCTAATTTGTTTGATATTGATTATGCACTGGTAGAATATGTAAAAGGACATATGGTAAGGGAGTCATTTACAGATGTTGTTCTTGATGTTGTGAGACACATAGTATTTGAGGGAAAAGCATACTCTGATAAGACATATTATTTTAAGGATAGTGGATGTATGGGAGACAGTACTAAGGCTAAAGGCGGACTGGTCGATGTGTGTAATGCCAGCCTTAATGAAAGAACAGACCTGTTTGTAAAGCATCTGGCAGCAGTTGAGGGGAAACATCATAAACGTCTTCTTAAAAATTATGAGGAGATAGGTGAAAACAGGTATGTTTATGCCGGTTCGTATGATTTTCTATTGACGGCATTTGCAAAAGCACTCCAGATGGACAAAGAAAAGCTGGAATCATCCATATTTATAGCCACAGACCTGCTGCCATAATCCGCCTTTGACACTCTATCAAGAATTTTGTATAATGTGCGTAAGCAACGAGCCGTGCCAATTCAATTAAAAAAACAGTGCTGTGCTGGCACAGAGCACTGTTCTTTTAATTGGATTGATAGGGCGAGAGCCCGACAGTACAAGAACTAAAAGTTCTTGTACATGCACGGCGAAAAGAAAATTCAACAAAAAAAGAAATTCAATAGAAAAATTTAAAATGGAGCATCAATAATGAATTCATATTATAGAAGATATCAGGAAAACACGTTTCTGCTTAATATATGTAAAACTGTAATGGACATTGTTATGGTAGTTCTTGCCGCATATGTCATTGTTTCATTTGCTTGTACTAGGACAACTATATCAGGTGGTTCAATGGAGGATACGATAAAAAATGAAGATACTGTACTTATCAACAGGTTCGCATATGCCTTTGGCAGTCCTAAGCGTTTTGACTGTATAGCGTTTGAGCCGGATGCCATAGGCTCGTCTAAGCTGTATGTAAAGCGTATAGTCGGACTTCCGGGCGAAACCATACAGATAAAAGAGGGACATATATATATCAATGGCAATATCCTTGAAAATGATATTAACGATACATATATAGTAACAGCCGGTATGGCAATTAATGAAATTCATCTTGGCGAGGATGAGTACTTCTGTCTTGGTGATAATAGAAATAACAGCGAAGACAGCAGATTTTCAAGTATAGGAATGATTAAGAAGGAACATATCGTAGGGAAAGTGTGGATGGTATTGCATCCAATAGAAGATATGAGATTTGTCAAGTAAATATATTTATATAAAATTAAAGTATATAATCTATGAAGTAATGCAGAGGTCTGAATTATAAATATAGTAAATGCATAAAGATAAATATATTCCTCAACAGATAATGAAAGGTAATTGTATGGAGAATTCGAGACGTAACAGTAATTCAAAGAAGAATAACAAAACAGGCAGTAAATCAAAAAACAGTAACAACTTTAAGAATAATAAAACAAAGAATAGTAATTCTATAACTGATAAAACAAGAAACAACAGCTTTAAAAATAACAACTCAAATATTAGTAAGATAAAAAAGAATAACAAAACCAAGAATAAGAGCTTAAATGATACTAATAAGCTTCAGGACAGTGCCAGCCAGGGCAGCAGTACTACAAGCAGGGCAAGCTTTAACTGGTATCCGGGGCATATGACAAAGGCCAGAAGAATGATGGAGGAGAATATTAAGCTCATAGACCTTGTGATTGAGATTGTCGATGCGAGAGTGCCTATGAGCAGCCGTAATCCTGATATAGATAAGCTTGCAGCTAATAAGGCAAGAATTATTCTTCTTAATAAGGCTGACCTTGCGGATGATTATGTAACTAATCAGTGGATTACTTACTTTAACAGTAAGAATATACACTGTCTTAAGATTAATTCAAGGAATAATTCAGGCGTTAAGCAGGTTAATGGTCTTATACAGACTGCCTGCGCCGATAAGATAGAACGCGATAAGAGCAGGGGTATTATGAACAGACCTATAAGAGCGATGGTTGTTGGTATACCTAATGTTGGAAAGTCTACATTTATAAATGCATTTGCAGGAAAAGCAAGTGCCAAGACGGGCAATAAGCCGGGTGTGACTAAGGGTAAGCAGTGGATTAAGCTTGGCAAGAATGTAGAAATGCTTGATACACCGGGTATTCTCTGGCCTAAGTTTGATAATCAGGATGTCGGTATGAGGCTTGCTATGATAGGCTCTATAAATGATAATATCCTTAATATTGAGGAGCTTGCAATAGACACTATTAACTATATTTATAAGTGTTATCCTGACAACATTATAGAAAGATATGAGCTTGACAGGGAAAGTGTTGCCGCAAGTTACGATGAGGGTGCAATTAATCCTGATAATTCGGTGGCATTATACATTATGGAGCAGATTGCAATAAAGAGAGGATGTATTAAAAAGGGTAATGCCATAGATTATGAAAAGGCATCTAATATATTACTGGATGACTTTAGAAGCGGCAGACTTGGAAGAATTACACTTGAAAGGAATGAAGATAATGCCAACAGCTAAGGAACGTGAAGAAAAGAAGGCTCTTAAGCTCCAGATGGAAATGCAGCGTATAGAGGAAATGTGTACATATGAGAAGGAATATGAAGAATATACTTATATATGTGGTATCGATGAGGCTGGAAGAGGACCATTTGCAGGACCTGTTGTAGCGGGTGCTGTGATACTTCCAAAGGGCAGCAGAATACTGTATGTCAATGATTCCAAGAAGTTAAGCGAAAAGAAGCGTGAAGAGCTTTACGATGTAATAATGAATGAAGCTGTTGCAGTCGGTGTCGGTATTGTTGGTCCGGAGAGAATTGATGAGGTTAATATACTTAATGCAACTTATGAAGCTATGCATCAGGCGATTAATAATCTTGGTGTAACACCCGATATATTACTTAACGATGCAGTGGATATTCCGGGAATTGATATAAAGCAGGTGCCTATAATAAAGGGTGATGCAAAGAGTCTTTCAATAGCCAGTGCAAGTATAATCGCAAAGGTGACAAGGGACAGGCTTATGTACAGTTATGATGAGCTTTATCCTGAGTACGGCTTTGCAAAGCATAAAGGATATGGAACCAAGCAGCACAGGGATGCACTTGCAGAGTATGGTCCTTGTCCTATACATAGAAAAACATTTATTAAGAAGTACGTTTAGAAAGTATCTAATCAGATAAGAAGGAGGCAGTGTCAGTATGGATATTAATGTGCAGCAGCTTTCTAATATATCATCGGGAAGTACAGAACAGGCTAATAATGCATACAATACCTCCAGAACAGAGTCTAATATACAGAATGTGCCTAATTCCAGTGCGGGTAATGTCAATAATAATGCAAATGCAGCCTCTATATTAAAAAATCTTATGCCGGGGGATGTTTTGTCTGGTATTATTAACCAGATAAAGGAGTCACAGGTGCTTATCGGCTTTAATGACGGTTCTTTATTGTCGGCACATCTTACAGGGGATGCCAATGTTGCAAAGGGTGACAATATCACATTTCTTGTTAAAGATATATCAAACAGCCAGATATCTTTAAAGGTTATATCACAGGGTGAACAGCAGAGTATGTTTATTAATAAGGCACTTGAAGCGGCTGGCTTGTATGCAACTGATGAAAATACGGCTATGATTAAGGAGCTGCTTTCCCTTAATATGCCCGTGAATTCGGAAATGCTTAATAATGTAAGCCGCCTTATGGCACAGTATCCGGATGCCAATATCAACACGATAGCTAATCTTATCCGCCTTGATATGCCTGTGAATTCAGAAAATATAGCTATGTTTGAAGCTTATAAGAACTTTGATGCGCAGATTAATGGCCAGCTCAATTCTCTTGGCTTAGACATTTACAATAGTATAAATAATGCGGATGACCTGACAGATATAAGAAATCTTATAAATGGTATGTATGGAACGGGCGACAGCGAGGTTGCTTCTGAAAATCTTGGAAAGGCATTTTCTAAAGAATATACTAATAACCTTGCCAATAGTCTAAGCAACATATCAGATGCAGGAAAAGCACTGGCTGACAGAATTAATGCTGATGATATATCTTTAAAGGACACTATCAATTACATATTGAGTAATAAGGAGCTGGCTGCCCCATCCTCAGGTATTACGAATTCAGCTTCTTTTAAGCAGCTTCTTGGACAGTTTATAACTGAGACTATGAGGCTTACACCTAAGGATGTCGGTGCTTCGGATAATCCTATTAACAGCTTTTATAAAAGGGTGCGTAAGAATATTGAGGATGTCGAAAATGTATTTAAGAGCAGTAATATCAATGAAGAACTGTCAAAGAGTATGCAGGATATAAAAAGCAATATTGACTTTATGAATGACCTGAATAAAAATATGACATTTTTCCAGATGCCGCTTAAGTTTTCGGAGAATGAAGGCAATGGTGAGTTATATGTATTCACCAATAAAAAGGCGCTGGCGCATAATGCGGAGGATGTGAGCGCAATGCTTCATCTTGATATGGAACATCTTGGCCCTATAGATGTGTATGTCAAGCTCAATAAGAAAAATGTATCAACTAATTTTGTCCTTGAGAGTGAGGAGCTTCTTGATTTTGTGTATGCACATATTGATGAGCTTAACAGGCGTCTTGAACAGTTGGGATATTCAGCACATTTTGAGATGAAGGTGTCAGAAAATGTTAAGGATGAATTCAACTTTGTAAATGATTTTGTGGAAAGGGATATACATCCGGAGAATAACGGACAATATATACTTGATATTAAGGCGTAGCAGCAGAAAGGGCGTGTGAATATGGCGGGCAGCAGTTCATATAACAATAGTAATGAGGGTAGTAATGGCAATATGTATCCATCAGAGGGAACTGTAAGAAAACAGAAAGTAGCTGTTGCACTCCAGTATAATAAGGGGGAACAGGCACCTAAAATTCTTGCTACAGGAAAGGGACATCTTGCCGATAAGATTATAGAAAAGGCGAAGGAGTCAGATGTTCCGACTTATGAGGATAGCAAGCTTGCAAATACACTTTCCAACCTTGAGATAGGTGATATGATTCCACCAGAGTTATATACGGTTGTTGCTGAGATACTTGTATTTGTCGATAAGACAGATAAGTTAAGAGGGAAGATACATGGCTGAGTATAATAAAAGAGCAGTTGGCTCGATGTATGAGGATATGGCAGTTAAGTATCTTGTTTCGCAGGGACACACTATTATTAAGAGAAACTATAGAACCTCTTATGGTGAGATAGATATAATATCAAAGGATAATTCAACACTTGTATTTACGGAGTGCAAGTATAGAAAAAACAGCGCTTATGGTTTATCAATAGAGGCAGTCGATATACGAAAGCAGAAAAGAATAAGCCGTGTTGCGCTGTTTTTCTGTACAAAGTACGGATATACATCATTACCATGTCGTTTTGATGTTATCGGAATAGATAAAGATAATGAGATAACTCATATCAAAAATGCATTTGACTATGTATAGAGATTACAATATAAATTAACATCATAAATGAAATTATAAATAAGGTTATAAATATAAAGAGGAAGAATGTAATGCCAGATATTAATACAATTAAACGTGTAGACAGTTTTTCATTATACGGTAAGCTTATTGAACAATTCGGACATGAAGATAATTATAAGAATACTATTCTTACACATGTATCAGAAGATAATGTTTCTTATATGACATTCAGCCCATTTACGGAAAGTGATATCGTAAAGCAGGTATTCTCAACAAGGCTTGGAGGTGTCAGTAAGGGGATGTATGAAAGTATGAATCTTACTTTCAATCCTGTAGGGGAATATGAGGCAGACTCTTATGATAATGTGTATAAGAACTTTGAAAGAATGGCAGCAGTACTGGATATTCCATTGGAGAGAATGGTGTATACAAAGCAGACTCATACTACTAATATAAAGGTGGTAGATGACAGTAATGCCGGAATGGGAATTGTAAAGGAACGTGACTATGACAACATAGATGGACTTGTCACTAATACACGCAGACTTTGTCTTGTGTCATCATATGCCGACTGCATACCAGTGACTTTTGTTGATAATAAAGAGCGTGCGATAGCAGCTATGCACGCTGGATGGAAGGGAACTGTTGGTAATATAGCAGCTAATGGATATAATGCAATGAAAGCTTCTTATGGAACTAGGGCAGATAATATTACTGCATTTGTAGGACCGGGCATATGTGCTGACTGTTATGAGGTGAGCAGCGATGTTGCAGATAAGTTTAAGGAGGCTTATACAGATAAAGAGCTTGAATTCATATTAAAAGAGGGAAAGAGCGAAGGAAAGTATCAGCTTAATCTTCTTGCAGCCAACTATATTAATATTATTAACTGTGGTATTCCATCTTCTAATATATATGTGTCAGATGTATGTACAAGCTGTAACAGTGATATGCTTTTCTCCCATAGGGCTAGTAAGGGGAAAAGAGGAATTATGTGTAACTTCATATATCTTAAATGATATTTTATAATACCCAGTTCAAAATGTCTAAAACTATATGAGCCTGCTCATAGGTGGGAGATTGCGTAGCAATGTAGTAATCCCCATATATAAAGTAAGTGTTAAAGTATCTTTTGACTTTATATCATAATAAGAGGTTATATGACTTATAAAGAATTAATATAATGAACTATAAAAAATAAATGCTGGCTTCGATATATTTCTATATTACGAAGCCAGCATTTAATTATATATATGACCGATTTAAACATATCTAAATTATAAACTATAAATGAACAAATTTAAAATATTGCACAATTGTGTCCGTGTCAGAAAAACAGATTTTTCATAATCTATTAAAATGTATCTGAGGTACAAACAAAAGCAAAGTATTTTTGTGATTTTCTAATACTTGTTTATTAATTTATTTATTATCTCCATTACCATGTGTCTTTTCATATTCTGCCTTAAGTCTTGCCTCTTCATTAAGACGTTTTGCCCTGCCCTTAGGTCCAATCTTTAGAATTATGAAAAGAATAGCTGCAAGAATAAGAATAGGTAATCCAACTGTTATTATATTGGATAAAGTTTCGGATACAATCGTATTTTCTAATATAGACTTTCTTACCTTAGTATATTCAGCAGAGCTTATAATACTCTTTGCATTGGCTGTCATATCATCTGATACGCGGTTAGTCTTTGACTGGACAGAGTATGTGTAGATATAATCTCTCACAACTGTATAATACTTCTGGCTGTAGACGGTTACATCATTGGATACAGAGTGGATATTAGTCACAAAGTAAGGAATGTCGTTAATTCTTATAAGTTCGCTTGATTCAAGTTCTTCCTTTATATTATCGTTATCAATGGCTGACTGTGAGGCTACATATTCATTATATAATGAATTCAGGTCATCCTCAGATAATTCATTGAGATTACTAAGTCCTTTGGATGCTGTGTTGCCGTAAACAACTATCTCATAGCTTACATCTTCTGGAACTGCCTCAAGATATATCTTATTGGCAATCATATTGTTGGTAAGAACAGAAGCTTCATCCACACCTAACTTTTCAAGGTAAGAGTTGTTGTTGGTTGTTGTTCTTGTAAAACATATAAGTTCTTTAGGTACTTTTATAGACAGGTCTATATCAGAAAACTTAAAGTCATTAGTATCGCCTGCTGCGTATGCATATGTAAATGTCATTAAAACCATAATCATTGACATAACAGCGGCCGCAATTCTTTTAGTGAGTCGATTATTAAACACGAAAAACCTCCCATAAAGTGTTAAAATTATTTCTGTCAATGCATTTGTAAAAAACACGCATTTTCAATATTTCGTATGATAGCATAGCGCTTTACAAAAAGCAATTAAACTGTTATTATATTTTAGATTATGTATGTTAATTTTTCATAAATTGGGATTTTTTATATGGAGGCGAATATATGAGTAAACCAATAGTTGCTGTAGTTGGTCGTCCTAATGTTGGTAAGTCAACACTTTTTAACGACCTTGCAGGGCAGCAGATATCTATTGTTAAGGACACTCCGGGTGTCACAAGAGATAGAATATATGCAGATGTTACATGGCTGGATAAGTCATTTACACTTATTGACACAGGTGGTATTGAGCCTGACACAAGCGATATTATACTTGCACAAATGAGAGAGCAGGCAGAAATAGCTATTGAAACTGCAGATGTTATCATATTCCTTACAGATGTAAAGCAGGGACTTGTTGATTCAGATGCAAAGGTTGCAGATATGTTAAGACGTTCAAGAAAGCCTGTTATTCTTGCAGTTAATAAGGTTGATAATTTTGACAAGCTTATGCCGGATGTATATGAGTTCTATAATCTTGGAATAGGCGATCCACATCCAATATCAGCAGCATCCAAGCTTGGACTTGGTGATATGCTTGATGCGGTTATAAGCCATTTTCCGGAAGACTCAGCAGAGGAAGAGGAGGATGAGCGTCCAAAGGTTGCCATAATAGGTAAGCCTAACGTTGGTAAGTCTTCTATTATCAACAAGCTTATGGGCAAGAACAGAGTTATTGTATCTGACATAGCAGGAACAACAAGAGATGCCATAGATACAACGATAACTTATAATAAGAAAGAGTATGTCTTTATAGATACTGCCGGTCTTAGACGTAAGAGCAAGATTAAGGAAGACCTTGAAAGATACAGTATCATAAGAACTGTTGCGGCAGTTGAGCGATGTGATATTGCCATTCTTGTAATAGATGCCACAGAAGGCGTTACAGAGCAGGATGCCAAGATTGCAGGTATAGCACACGAGAGAGGCAAGGGTATAATTATTGCCGTTAATAAGTGGGATGCCATAGAAAAGAACGATAAGACTATATATGAATTCACAAGCAAGATAAAGGATACTTTAGCATTTATGTCTTATGCAGAGATAATATTTATATCTGCACTTACAGGACAGAGAATAGGAAAGATATACGAGCTTATAGATACTATTATCGACAGCCAGACTATGCGTATACCAACTGGTGTGTTAAATGAAATCCTTACAGAAGCAGTTGCCATGAAGCAGCCACCATCTGATAAGGGTAAGAGATTAAGAATATACTATATGACTCAGGTATCGGTAAAGCCACCTACATTCGTTATGTTTGTAAATGACAAAGAACTGACTCATTTCTCATATACAAGATATATAGAGAACAGAATCCGTGAATCATTCGGGTTCAGAGGTACTTCAATAAGATTTATTAACAGGGAACGTAAGGAGAAAGAGTAATGCTTAACAGAAGTATATGTCTTATATTAGGATATTTTGTTGGTGCTATTATCCAGACAGGTTTCTGGATAGGCAAGTTTAATCATATAGATATAAGAGACTATGGAAGTGGTAACGCAGGAACAACTAACACTATGCGTACACTTGGTAAGAAAGCTGGTATGCTCACATACTTTATGGATGCTTTCAAGTCATGCCTTGTTGCTATTATCATACATTTCATATATGGCAATAACAGCGGCGTTTCAGAAATGTTACTTATTCTTTATGGTGGTTTCGGAGTTGTGCTTGGACATAATTTCCCATTCTATCTTGGTTTTAAGGGTGGAAAGGGTATAGCTGCAACTTCGGGAATGGTTATAAGCCTGATATTATTTCCTAAGTACTGCTTTATGTTTACTATATTTGGTATACTTACTTTCGGTATAGTTACAAAGCTCTCAAGATATGTATCACTCGGTTCTATAATCGGTATAATTGGATTTTTTATAGAGTTCGTTATATGGGGATTAATTGGATGGCTTCCGCTTAATCAGGGAGAATTTCCTGAAGCAGCTATTGTAGTCTTTTTATTCGTTGCACTTGGCGTTGCAAGACACCACGCTAACATTAAAAGACTGCTTAACGGTACAGAGCGTAAGATAGGTGAAAAGAAATCGGTTAATTAATAGGCAATAATATATTGCCAGAAATGAGGATTAAATGGCAAATATAGGTATACTTGGAGCAGGTAGCTGGGGCTTAGGTCTTGCTATGCTGCTTAACAATAATGGACATGATGTTACGGTATGGTCAGTATTTCCTGATGAGATTAAGGAGCTTGATGAAACACGCGAGAATAAAAGGTGTCTTCCAGGTGTAATATTCCCTGAACACATTAAGTTTAATGCTGACACAGAATATGTTGTAAAAAACAGTGATGTATTAGTTCTTGCTGTTGCATCACCTTATACAAGGTCAACTGCCAGGATTATAGCTCCTTTTGTAAATGAGGGACAGTATATAGTAAATGTTGGAAAGGGTATAGAAGAACATACTCTTAAGACATTATGTGAAGTAACTAAGGATGAAGTTCCACAGGCAACAATGGCAGTTCTTTCAGGTCCAAGCCACGCAGAAGAGGTAGGCCGTGGTATTCCTACAACCTGTGTTATCGGTACAGCTAAGAAGTCGGATGCTGAGTATCTGCAGAATATATTTATGAGTAATGTATTCCGTGTATACATAAGTCCGGATGTTCTTGGAATATGTATCGGCGGTGCTCTTAAAAATGTTATTGCACTTGCAGCAGGTGTTGCTGACGGGTTAGGATATGGCGATAACACAAAGGCTGCACTTATAACAAGAGGTATTGCAGAAATATCAAGACTTGGCTGTGCTATGGGTGCAGATATAAAGACATTTGCAGGACTTTCAGGAATAGGTGACCTTATAGTTACATGTGCAAGTATGCACAGCCGTAACAGAAGAGCAGGTATACTCATAGGTAAGGGTCATTCTATGAAAGAGGCCATGGATGAGGTACAGATGGTTGTTGAAGGTGTATATGCTGCAAAGGCTGCACTTGAGCTTGCTAAAAAGTACAATGTTGAGATGCCTATA
>ERZ773193.619-NODE-619-length-53712-cov-5.312149_pt1 | contig 53712 bp, 43 predicted proteins | sample MGYA00511110_ERZ773193 | MGnify/ENA primary metagenome ERZ773193 (study PRJEB29015, sample SAMEA2737784) | human gut metagenome | biome: human gut; feature: human-associated habitat; material: faeces | place: China | collected 2012 ... | reverse complement strand
AAAACTCATTTTAACTTGTACTAAATCTTGACATAGGACCACATTGATTGAGGAGCGGGTGCGATTATCAGGGATGAATAAAAAAGATTTTTATATCCGTAGCTGCATATATAGTAACATATGCGTGGTAGGTTCTGAAGAAAATGTGCAGAAAATTGTAGATGCCGTACAGGAACTTACCTATACAATGAAGGAAATCGTTAGTCAATTACAGGCTGACGATTTTTCTTTATCAGAGGAAAGTTATAGAGAACTGCGTATTGACGTATTGGCGTTGGCAGTAACCTTGGTGGATATTTTGGATGGTGCAGCGTATCTATTTCATAAAAAGCCGGTGGAAGATACAAAGCGATGGAAGATGGAACTGGAACAGATGGGAGATGTGATTTATGATAAGATGTAATTTTTTGATTTGCAGTAAAAATAAGATAAATTAAAACTTGATTTGACACATATTAAAAATTCAAAGATTGATTATAAAAGGTCAGATTCATCAGTAACCATCGGGTTTGACCTTTTATATTGTAGAAATATGACATAAAATGGATATGTGATCATGACGATATAAGGTATAATAGACCTGTTGAGTTTAACAAATCGGAAATGAGTGGAGTAAATTATAATGAAACATAGAACAGAAATTATTATTACAACAATTATCACAATTTTAATATGTTTTGTGGCAGTTCCAGTGGGTGTTAATTATGCATTTCGTTATGAGGCACCGGTAGACATATTAGCTGCTCGCTGGAAAGCATCGGATGCTCTTAACTATATTGCAACAGTGCTAGCGTTTATAGGTACATTTTTCTTGGGTTTGGTTGCATGGAAACAAAATACAGATTTAAAAAAAATCGAGACAAATATGTTTATTGCAAACAACTCTTGTGAAGTCTTTTTGGAAAGTATTGAGCTAAAGAGCCTCAATCAGATTGCATGTAATCTTGCTACCGAACACATGGAGTCTATTGTAGTGGAAGAGGGAATACAAGGGCGTGATTATAGGAGTTATCAAATTGCAATTTGCCTTAAACGCAAGTCGGGATTTTCTACGCAGGTTCGAGTTAATGATATGGCGATATTTATTGGTGATGAGACAACTACAATTCCTATATGGACAAAACGATATGATGATACATTTAATAAAATTGCAATTACAGAAAATTATAATCGGTTCGATGTTACTGTGTTATTAAAGCCAGAAACCAAAAAGAAAATGATTGATCATTTAAATGATAATTGCAAAATAGTGATAGATATGAATATAGAACTTGTGTCTGCAAGTTATGTATCTACCAAAATGCAATGTCGAGGAGAATTTATAAAAACAAATTCAGATAATCTTGAAAATGATTTTAAGCTGTCTGGCAAAGAACCAATGTGTTTCTGGAATGGAAATATTATGTATTCCGAGAAGGATGTGGTTACAAGACTATAAATATGAATTGTGCAAACACATAATTTAAGGGGTTCATTACCTGTTATAATTTATTATTAAATTCTTGGCAAACCCTTATAAATACTAACTTTTCTGTATGAGTGCTTCCCCTTATGTGTTTCCTTGTGTTATATCGTTTCACAAGGATTTACGAACCCTCATAAGGGCAAAAATAAGGGAAGCAAAATCGCATAACACATTATAACACAATATGATTGGACTGTGTGAACTGATTGAAATGCTTTGAATAGCTGATTTGACATATTGGCTCTTTATAACCGATTTAAGCGTGGTTCAAGAATATATGGGAAAAGGGATTGGCAAAGCATTAGTTTGTAAACTACATGAATTAGTGGGTGGAATCAACTGAGCCATTATACAATAATATAATAATGTACACTTGTATTAACGAAAATGCTATACCATTTTATGAAAAGCAGGAATGAAAACACCAAATGATGTTATGGTATATGCGTAGAACAAACTGCAAATTATAAACAACCTTAAAAAAGTCAAGATAAATTCCTTCATAACAGCTATACTAGACTCACATCGCGATGAAAATTTGTTACTTGTAACGATACGGAGGTTTTGATATGAGTTATCCATCAAATGTAGGTGCCATTATATGTTACATTGAGTCACATATAAGGAAAGATAAATTTGATTACAATGAGTTGGAACGGCGTGTAGGTTTTTCAAATGCATATATCAGAGAAATGTTTAGTAAGAATACTGGATGTTCATTGGCAAAATATGTGCGGATGAGAAAAATCAAATGCTCTGCCTACGAGTTGCTTTATACGGATATGTCCATTTTGGATATTGCTTACTTGTACGGATTTTCAAATCCTGAAACTTATACGAGAGCATTTCAGAAGATTGTCGGAATGGTTCCAAGTACATTCCGAAGAATCAGACTAATCATTGGAAAGGAAGAACTTGCAGTTGGTGTATATGGTATCGGACTTCTTGACAAAAAAGAGCGAAGGAGCGATATTTTTATGAACAAGAATGTACACAAAGGTAATGAAAGCACGATTCTGTATGGTGTTCCAAGAGTTGGATATGGAACGTATGGCGGGAATACACCATATCCGATTTGTTTAAAGGCATGTTGTGAGTATCTAGGAGAAGATTTGGAGTATTATTTTACAATGTTTTCCAGTGCGGCGGCATTTCGTCTGGTGTGGAACATCGAGTGCTGGGATTTAAGTAATGTTGATATATTCCATACATTGGAAGAAACCAATGAAATCTATGAGCTTACTGCAAAGGCATTAGGCAGGGAGTTTTCTTTCTTAGGAAGAGATGAAGGTACAACGAAAGAAGAATTTATAAAGTTCATTAAGGAACACATTGACGAGGGATATCCTTGCATTGCACTGGGAATTATCGGACCACCGGAGCCATGTATTATCACAGGCTATCGAAAGAATGGGGAAGAATTGTTAGGATGGAATTTTTTTCAAAATGACCCGGAATTTGCGGCTAATATTCAGATAGATGAGTCAGGATATTTTGTGTGTAGCAACTGGTGGGAGAATACAGATACACAGGCGGTGATGTGTATGGGTGCCATTGCAGGAGAGAAGATTACGCATGAAGAAATTACAGCTAATGCCGTAAAGGTGCTTACAGGAAGAAAAGAATACAGCTATTGTAAAGGTTTAGATGCATATGATGCATGGAAGGAAGCATTACAGCAGGATAATGAGTTTACGGTAATGGATAATCTGTTCGTATTATTTGAAAAAATGTTGTGTCAGATGGATGCTATGTCCTGTATCACCGATGGACGTACCAATGCAGCAAGATATTTTAGTAAGCTCGCAGAAACAGATGTGATGAAACAGGCGGAATATAATGAAATAGCAGAGGCATTTACAAAGTGTGCAAAGACCATAGAAAAAATGTGGAGCTTGTTTGGAGATACCTCTGATATGGAAGGCGTGCTTACAAAACTTGCAGATAAATCAGTACGTGTTGAAGTGTGCAAGCTCATTGATATTGCAGGGACTGCTGATGGTAAAGCCTTGGAGTTGATAAAGTGTACGAGTGATAAATAATTGGGTGATATGGAGGACATCTACAACTATATTGCAAATATCCTTCAGGCGCCGGAAAATGCTATGGGACAATATAATCGGATTGCAGATGCAATACAAAAATTAGATATTTTTCCAGAGCGTGTGCGGATTATGAAATCGGAGCCGGAGCATACGATGGGGCTTAGACAGCTTTCGATAGACAATTTCTCGGTATTTTATGCTATTGAAGGTGATAAAGTGATTGTTACGAGGGTACTGTATAGTGCTTCGGATATCAGCAAGAGATTATCGGAAAGCTAACGGCGATGATTAATAACGTAAATACATTGTCTTAAATGTATCAGATATAAGAAATTTATTTCAAGAAGTGCTGGGTAGTTACCATTGTGGTAGCTACCTTCTTTTCTTGTTACAATTTGCATATTTGCAGAAGTATTCGTCTGTAGGATAGGAATTTGTTGCCTTTAAAAGAACTAGAGCCAGAAAATCAGCAAGAATATAGTGAAGAAAATGTCATGAGAAAAAATATAAATGTGTAATATTGCAGAAAATGGAAACCATATATATAAACAAATGAAGAAATTGAGATAATGCAAGATACATTTAGAGAAAAAATCGTCAAATAAAGAAAATTGATTGACGTATATTTGAAATCATCATATAATATTATAAAAAAGCAAAGAGAGGAGGACGAAATGATATGATAACAAAGATTTTAGTTGAAAATTTTAAGTCCTTTGATCAGGCAGTTGAGATGACCATGATTTCATCATCAAAGATTCGAACGAAGGTGGATCATCGGGTACAGGTAGGAAGTAAAACCAGATTATTAAAGCATGCCATTATATACGGAGCCAATGCTTCAGGCAAGAGCAATCTGGTAGATTTTTTTCGTTTTTTTAAGGCAACTCTGGATGGAGGGATTCCTTTATGGGGAACGAGGCATTTTTGTAGAACTAATCCGGAAAATGAGGGACGTGACAGTATATTTGAAATTCAAATGGAGATTGACGGTAAGTTTTACGCTTACGGATTTTCAGCAGTATTATCCCAACGGACGATTACCGGAGAGTGGTTGTATGAATTATATCAAAATGGCTCTGCAAAATGTATATATGAGCGAGAGAAATCCGCAAAGCCGGTATTAGATGCTTCGATTAAATTGACTTCGGAGGAGCAGAATCGATTCGACACATATGCGGATGATTTTGAGGATAATACATCGGACCTGTTTTTGACAGAGATGAACCGTGGAAAAAAGTATGCAGAAACATCAAAGCTACAGATATTCCAAAAAATTTACAGATGGCTGAGAAATAGTATTATCATTATTACCCCAGATTCCGGGTTGACAAATTTTCAGTATTATTATGAGGAAGAATCTCTGTCTTTGATCAATGATCTGATAACTACGTTTGATACGGGAATATCAAATGTACGCATAGAGGAAATTGATATTAATGAATTATCTAAGATGCTTCCGAAACAGATATTTGAAGATATTTTAGAAAAGGTAAGAAATAGTATTGCTCATTCAAAAAATCCTCATTTTAGAATGTCCGGTCGATCAGACAAGTGCTTCTTTAATATAGAGGCAAACGGAAATGACGAGCCAAAAATTACTACGATCAAGCTTACGCATGGTAAGTCGGTATATGATTTTGATTTTTCAGATGAATCGGATGGAACCAGAAGGTTATTTGATCTGATGGATATGTTGCTTTTGAAAAGGGAAGATGTTGTGTTTGTAGTAGATGAATTGGAAAGAAGTCTGCATCCAAAGTTGACAGAACATTTTTTGGAATTATTTAGTGAGCTGCATAGAGAACGTAAGACGCAGTTGATTTTTACTACTCATGAAGCATCTATTATGGATCAAAGATTGTTCCGGAGAGATGAGATATGGTTTATCGAACGTGGGGAACAGGGAAGCAGCAGGCTTTATTCTTTGGATCGATTTAAGGAGCGTTATGACAAAGTGCTTAGCAAAGCATATTTGGAGGGGCGTTATGGTGCAATACCGGTATTTGAAAAATTCCGGTTTGGGGAGGGGGTATAGTTATGGCTCCTATCCGTACATATACAGATTGGAATAAACGTCTGTCTGATCAGGAAGATCAGATAGAACCATATCGAAAATATTTCTTTATCTGTGAAGGTTCCAATACCGAAGTGTGGTATTTTAAGAAGTTGATTGATTTAAGGAAGCAGTTAAGAATCCATCCACTGATCGATATCAGGTTAATGGAAAAGACGGAAGAGGATAAGACGGTGTCCAATCCGAAAGCATTGATAAAGTTTGCAGAAAAACAAAAAGGGATCACGGAAAATAAATTCGATCAAAAGTATGATAAAATGGTTATTGTTTTTGACGCAGATATTTACAAGGGAGATCCGGCAAAGTATAATGAGATTATAAAACTTGGAGGAGACAATCTTTTGGCGGTTACAAATCCAAGCTTTGAACTGTTTTTACTATTACATTATGAAAATTCTTATGAGGAGCTTATTAAGCCAAATGAGGAAGAGATATTATGTAATAAGAAAACAGGAAAACGAAGATATATGGCAGCGCTGTTTACTGACAAAAGTGGAATGAATCCAAAAGAAAATCCTGCGGTCGGAGATCTTGCAGCGAATATTGATATTGCTACAGAGCAGGAGAAGCAGCTTAATCAGGACATTTATAAGGCGATGGGAAACCTGACAAGCAATGTGGCTGCAATCATTCAACAGATCCGGGATGACAAGGCGCTGGATTAGCATTGATATAGACCATATGATAGCGTAGGATTCTTGTGGTAACCAACACATGCTTTGGCAATCATTTGGTAATCGAATCTGAAAAAAGCATATGGATACCATAGAAAAGGACCTTGGTTTTAGTATCAGAGGAACAATAAAATCCTGCAAAAATGGAGGATGGACAAATATGAGAGTTGAGTTCGAATAGGAAGAAAATAGCGGGAAGCCTTGTAAATAGGGGATTCCTGATTTTGATATAAGCAAAATTGTTGAGTGATTTTGGATAATATTCTGCTTAGTGTATAGAAAATTGCAAAGGGGATTATGAGAAATGAAGATTGATTTATTAATGGTTGATACTTTTGAAGACAGTGAATTGGAATTAGAAAAAAATTACATTTATTTTTGGAAAAAACGGAACTGGAAAATCGACGTTTACAGAGGAAATTAAAAAAATGACTTCAGATTACGATGTTTCAGTCTTTCAGGGATTTAGGAAGGTAGGTATATAATGATAAACAGCTCTTTAACAGTGGAATGTAATAAGATATTTAATTTTTGGAAATTAGAAGAATATTTTACACCATCAGATTATCCGGCATTGGCTTTAACAATAAAAGAGGGAAAACAGAATATTCCGTTTGATGCGTATAATAATGAATACAGTATCAGAAGTTTGCCATTAAAAAGATACAAGGCTCATAATGAGTATTTGAGGCAGAAGAACAAATCTGATGAGAGGTTATATAATCGAGCAAATATTTATTGTGGCTGTTATAGAACTAAAGATTTCGTTGAAAAAATGGCTGAAAAGTGCAAATTGGATATGGAAAAATATGCGGAGATAAATGAATTAACAGGACGGTTTTATGCTTTTTCTGTTCAGATAGATTTAGATGGAAAAATTACAGAAGAAGGCGTGCAAGTTAGTCCGTTCTTTTATGCTGTACTTTGTATGATAAAAGCCGAGGACATAAATGTTAATATTATGCAAGGGAATATATGGAAGTTAAATGAAGATATAAACGAAATACTTAAACAAAATAATGTACGAATATTGGAGTTTACGGATGTAACAATAGTAAAAAATATTATATTTGATAAACTGAAAATTGAGTCTGAAAGTGAAGTTGGGCTAAAAAATGCTTCAGATAAAGTATATGCATGTAAAGGCTTGAAAAAAGAAGATGAAACAAGTGACTTTACCAGTTTTTATTTGGATGAAATAGAAAATGTTCAGAAAAACTATAAGAATAATGAGAATTTAATAAAATATACCACCTCATTATTGGCAGAAAAACAAAAAAGGATAATGATAGATAGCGATGTTTGTTCCATGAAAAAATGGTTGGAGGTAGATAGATTTCCAATGGGAAAATATCCATCAAAGTTTTCTCCGACATTAATGCAGCAAATAGCTGTAAATATAGCAATATCAGAAAAGGATAGAAAGGAAAAAATATTTTCAGTAAATGGACCACCAGGAACGGGAAAAACAACTCTTCTGAAAGAAATAATAGCGTCAAATGTTGTCCAATTAGCAGAAGTTTTAATTAAATATGGAATAGGTGGTAGTAATTTTGTTTCTAGGAAAGTTGAATCCGCATCAAATGCTAGTTATACAGAAAAATATTATGAAATACCAGAAGAAATTTCTAAATATGGAATTCTTGTGGTATCAAATAATAATGGAGCTGTAGAAAATGTCACACTCGATTTACCGAAATCTGGCGATATGGGAAAGGATAAAACTAGGACAGATTACTTTGACAGAAAAATAAATAAAGAAGTGTATTTTTCAGCGGTAGCAGATAATCTTTTAGGTAAAGAGGGCGGTGCATGGGGATTAATATCAGCTCGTATGGGAAGAAAATCCTATATTACAGAAGTTTTAGAATCTTGTGTGTTCGCTAAAAAAAATGATGCTTCGGATAAAGTGACATTAGATCTTGCAAGAGAAGATAGTATTTCGTGGGAGGAAGCTGTTGATAAGTTTAATGTAGCTAAAAAAAAGGTTTTGTTATTAAGAGAAGGCATAAAAAAAGACCAAAAACTCTTGGATGATTTTTATAAAGAAGGAGAGCGTTTAGCGAAGAGTAAATTGGATTTAAAACAGTTGCTCATAGAAAAGAAGCAATTAAATGTAAAGTCAAATGAGATAAGAACGGAATTAGAAAGTAATGAACAGTTGACTTTAGAGCAGGAAGAGGAAATTAAGTATATTAAGGAACATAGCTCTATTTTTAAGAAAATACTTATTCTTTTGGGGATAGGGAAAATAGGTAAGCATGTTGCTGAAAAACAAAAATATGTTGATGAGTTAATAATTAAGCACGAAGATGTTAAACGTAGATATAGTTTAGCCGTGAGAAATACAGAAGAAGTATGTGCAAAAATTGAAAAGCAATATAGTATAAATTCTACTTTAGAAAAGACAGTACAAATACTTGAGGAAAAAATATATGGAAATAATGAGTCGTTAAAAAACAAATACAAAAATAATTTTGCAGACAGAAGTTTTTATGAAAATATCAAAGAATCTGAGGAGTCGCAGAATGCGTGTCCATGGACATTTGAGGAATATGACATGGCTAGGGAGGTATTGTTTTATGCTTCATTGCAAGTGCGAAAAGCGTTTATCTTGGAATCACCATATATAAAAAGAAATTTGTTTGTATATGAAGCATATAACAGTGGGAAATATACAATAGCAGAGAAACAACAGATGTTCCCACATATATTTAATTCATTGTCAGTAGTGATACCTGTGTTGTCCTCTACTTTTGCTTCGGTGGGAAGATTTTTGAAATATGCTGGTAATATGAGTTTAGGTATGCTTATTATTGACGAATCCGGACAAGCAGTTCCACAGTCTGCTTTAGGAGCTATTTATAGAACAAGGCAATCAGTTGTTGTGGGAGATCCGCTACAAGTAGAACCTGTTATAACAATTCCTAAAGTGCTAATTGACATATTAGCTGATAGTACTTGTGTAGCAAATGAATATAAGGTGATTGAAAATTCGGTTCAGACATTTGCTGATAATATAAATGAATTTAATGGTATGATTGGGGAACGTCAGGTTGGTTGTCCGTTGGTTGTTCACAGAAGGTGCATAGAACCAATGTTTTCTATTTCAAATTTGATTTCATATGACAATAGAATGTTTAATAAAACAAATAAGAGGGAAGAATATTTGAAACCCGAAAATCCATTTTTGATAAAAAAATCAGGATGGATTAATGTAGAAGGGACAGAAAATGGTGGTAAGGATCATTTTGTGAAAAAACAAGCAGAGAGAGTATGTCAATTAATGGAAGATGCAGTACATATATATTCCGATTTGTTTGAGACAGATGATAAGATTTTTATAATTACACCTTTTAGAACAGTTGCAGAATCAATGCGTAAGTTTGTCATTAGCTACTTTTCAGTAAAAGGATATGATAAGGAAATATTGTCAAAATGGACGAAAAATTGTGTTGGTACAGTACATACTTTTCAAGGTAAAGACGCAAATGAGGTGCTTTTGGTATTAGGTTGTTCAAATAAAAGTGTAGGTGCAATGAATTGGGTGGTAAAAAAAGCTAATATACTTAATGTTGCATGCACCAGAGCAAAATATAGAATAGCAATTATTGGTAATATAAAAGATTGGAAAAATAGAAGGTACTTTAGAGCGTTTATTCCGAATTTAATTGATATAATAAATGTTAAAAAAATAGACGATATGGAGTGAGAATGGGAGATATTGTTATGGTAGTATCATATAAACGATTATGGAAATTATTAGTTGACACCTGAATCCGTGAAACTTATATTTCCATTGTTCCAGTTTTACACTTAAAATTCAAGGCTGTGGACGTTTGAGTTTCCACATTTTTCAAACCGCTATCACTTGAAACCCAATCCAGCAAAGCTGTTGTGGTAAAATTTAGTTGTAACACCCCGACCTAATGAGTTATAATCTTACTAGGAAGCGAGGTGCACTACATTGAATCAAAATTGCGAACCGGAATTCAAGAAATTTGTGGGTCTCCATCTTGAAGAGGGAAGGCCTGCAGAGGTGTTGCTGAAGAATGTCAAAATAATGAAGAAGCCAAGCTGAATATGATTACATGATTAGATTTGATAGTAAAGTGTATATTAATAAATAATCTTTCTTGGAAAGCGAGGACACTATGGAACTTGAAATAAGCGTAGAAGATTTATTAAACAAAAGAAAAATTGAATCAGACCGCATAGAGTTTAAAGCGGGATGGAACCCGGATGACATCTATCATAGTGTTTGTGCATTTGCAAATGATTACAACAATGATGGTGGTGGATATATTGCTGTCGGTGTTGAAGAAAAAAATGGAGTGGCAGTCCGTCCAGTGAAGGGAATTCCAGAGTACATGTTGGACGAAATTCAAAAAGAAATGCTTAGCTACAATAATATGATTGCTCCGCCATATTTCCCTAAGGCGATTCCGTTGGAAGTTGACGGAAAATGGATCCTTGTTATTGTGGCGAGAACTGGACAGCAGCGTCCTTACAAATCACCAGAACATGTTACCAGTAAAAAGGACAAGAAATACAATTATTATATTCGTTATCTAACCAGTTCTGTCAAGGCAAATTCAGAGCAGGAAAGGGAATTGATCAATATGGCAGATCAGACTCCTTATGATTGCAGAGCAAATCATAAGGCTGTTTTTGATGACATTTCCCCTGTCCTTTTGGAAGACCATTTGAGAAAAACAGGTAGTAGACTGGCAAAACAGGTTAAGGAACGAGGCGCAGAGGAGATATTAGAAGATATGCAATTGCTGGTAGGACCGCCGGAACTACGTTATATTCAAAATGTAGCAATCATGATGTTTTGTGAGCATCCGGACCGTTTTTTCCCATACACTTATGTTCAGATGACGTCATTTCCGCAGGGGAGTGTAGAAAATCCAAGTGTAAGCGAGGATTTTCCTAATATTACGGGATCCGTACCACAGATGATTCAGGCAACAATGGAACGATTTAGAAATCTTTTTATACGAGAAAAAGTAATCAAGGTTCCAAATCAGATGGAAGCTTTGCGGATTAAGAATTATCCGTATCAGGCAATCGAGGAGGCTGTTGTTAATGCTTTTTACCATAGAGATTACACGTCTTGTGAGCCGGTGACCATTGAGATAGAGCCGGACTGCATTAATATTATGAATTTCCCGGGAATTGATCGGTCTATATCTGAAACGACGATAGCAGAAGGTAAGCGATTTGTTTCAAGATATTATCGTAACAGAAGATTGGGAGAATTTTTGAAAGAGTTGGATTTGTCAGAAGGTCATTCCTCCGGTATTCCGACAATACAAGAAGAACTGGAAAAGAACGGTTCTCCACGAGCAGAATTCTTTACGGATGAAGATAGACGAGCTATGAGGATTAGGATTCCGATTCATCCAGCGTTTTTGGAAGAAAACGAAATAGAAAATGAAAACTTGTTGCAAAATGAAACAAGTTTTGAAACAAGTTTGAAACAAGTTTTGAAACCAAAGGATTTTGAAAAATTAGTGGATATCATTAGAGTATTAGAGGTGAAAAGAGAAATTTCTGTTCAGGAAGTAATGGAAATAACCCAGAAATCACGAACAACTGCGTGGAGGTATATGAAGATATTGGTTAATTTGGGAGTTCTTGAAAAGGAGGGGAATACGAATAATATGCTATATCGTATAAGGTAGATTTTTGTGTAACTATGAAACAAAACGTACAAGATTTGCGAAAGCATTTGTAGATGACGGATTTATATTATAAAATGTAGTAAACTTTCGATTCTATGATAAATTTAGAATAACAAAGTATGCTATAACAGATTGAAAAAATTGAAATGTTAAGAAGGTGAAAGAAATGCGTAATGTATATGGAAAGGTATTTCAAAATATTCTGACAAGAGATGTTGAATATTTTTTATATGATCCTCAACAAAATTATTATGATGTAGTTCAGAAGGCTTCTAAAAGAGGATATCAGCAAAGTATTTTTACATCCTCTGTTATGATAGCTCTTATAGAAGAATTTTTATTAAAATTCAATGCAATTGTGTCAGAAATTGAATTTTTGGTAGAGGATGAAGAACTAAATCAAGAAATTAAAGAAATTTTAGAAAAAATGAAGGATAATGGTGCTTATTGGGAAATACTTAAGGAGAAACTTTCTTTTTTGAGTAAATATGATTCAATTGATATCAAGAAAGTAAGTATTAAAAGTAGGCAAGGAATGGGATTTTTGCTTAGCATGCAAGTAAATGGTATTTTTGATGTTACAGAGAACGTGTATGATCTCGTGGCAACAGAAATTTGTAATGTTGTTAGGAGGGTGATAGCTTGAGACCTTCCTCAATTATTAAAATTCTTATTAAAGCAGTAGTTCTTCCTTTTATAGCAATGTTCATGTTACATAAATGGAATTTGTGCGAATATGTCACATTTATTCCAGAAAATTATCGATTTGAAGCAGGATTAGCATTGTACATGGCAATTTTGGAAGCAATTGCTGAATTGGCGGAATATTTTATTGCGAAAGCCAATGCGACTATAACATGTACTTTTTATACTGATGAACGGCATGAAGATGGACGTACTAGACCTAGTATACAGATGAGTGAAAATTCAATGGGAGTAGCAAGTGCGTGGTGTCATATCATACTTAATGGTAATTATAAAAAACTATCAGGAACAGAAGTATGTTTAGATATACCGCAGTGGTTTTCTACACAATTGGATGGTAATAGTAATATTACACAAGAAGCTTATCAAATAAAATGGAATGTTTCTACATTATTGCCAGAACATGATAATCATAAGAACGTTTATACAGAAATACGAATGAAATTATCGTTCATAAGGAATGAGGCAACTGATGTATCTATAGTCCTTGAGCCAACGGTTAAGAAGAAGATTGGTCTTGAATTTGTGACTAATGGAATTATGATTCAAAATGTAGGAGGAATAAATTGATGATAACAGTTACAAGATGGGTAGATGAAAAAACAACAAACCTTGCAGATATAGAAAAATTGCTAGATTCTCCACATCCAGATGAGATACCAGAGAGCGGAACCAAGTATATTAATTGGGAAATAAATAAAGTATTTGATAAGGATAAAAGGGATGTTTTTTATGGCAGAGAGATAACATATAATTACTATACTTTCTCGGTGGATCAAATTCCAGGAGGAGAGGAAATAACAGATGATGGAACCTATACTAAACGAGGGTTTGTTATTCCATATTTCAGTTCGGGAAAAGTACGTTATATTATAAGTAAAAATACATATGCACAGACTTTGCTTCGTAAGATGCTATTTTACTCTGGACGAAGGGAGATATTGAGTAATACTTTAGAATTGTCTGGCGATTTATTTGTATGGCTTATAAGCAAAGTATATGGTAAAGAGAATACCATATCAAGTGAAAACGAAGAACTTAGTGATTTGATTATAGATTCAATAAAGGGCTTTAAAGGAGATACGGAGGATTTGCTAGCAAAAGTATCTATGTCCGGAGAATCAGTCATGAATATTATAAGTGCTTTATCATTTCTAATTGAGAGTAGAAACTTAAACCAGATTACAATTGCATTGTCCTATAGAAATCATTTAAATATTGAGATATCATTGAATAATAAGAATACTATAGGATTTGATGAGGATAAATATCTTGGAGAACTTGTTCAGGTCCCTCGGCATGAAATGATAGCAACTTGTTTTTTGTCACTGTACATGGAAATAGTCCCGATTTTGTTACAGAAATATCAGAGCGATATAGATTTGAATTTGTGGGGACAAGGGAAATGTGTTTCTTTTTTGGAAATGGTAGCAGATGATTTAAATAATAAGGTTAAGATGCGAATTGAAGATTTGATTGCTAAACCAGAGCAACTCAAGTTTAAAATGGATTCGAAAGAAGGTTTTCTGGAAGTACCTTGAACAATAACCAAGAGATAGGTGTTCTAGAGGATAAAAAGAAGTTTTTCTATTTCCACTTTGGCATTATTAATTTTTGATAGAGTTATCAAAAATACAAAAAACTTGTAGCCTATAACCTGATATTTATTTTTGTGATTGCATTAAGTTAACTTGTTATTTTAACTTACCTATGCCGAGTTAAAATGTTAATGAAATAGGCTGAGATGAATGGATATTATAAAACCCTGTCAGCAAAATGTAAGCAAAAAAGCCTGCAAACTCAAAAAATTACTAGAATAAGTAGGTTGAACATACAAAATACCCGCTTTAACGAAGTGACAAACCACAACATATAGATGTCGGAATTGAGTTTGAATAGTATCCACAAGTCTGGGAAGCCTTATAAACAGGCATTTCCGGACTTTTCCTTTTTCTCTGCTACTAATTTGCTACTAAACACATTTTATTGTGGTGTCATCAGGATAATCACCAACTTGTTAAAATATGATCCTAAAATGGAATTTTAAATTTTAAATCTTCAAAAAATATAAGTGGAATGTTGGAATAGTGCATGGTACAATGAGAAAGGAAAAATTTGAAGTTGACGGAGGAAAATGCATGAGTGATTTGTATGTTTCAGATTTAGATGGGACATTATTGAGAAGTAACGAAGTAACCTCTAAATACACAAATCATGTAATCAATTCATTGGTTGAAGAAGGGATGATTTTTTCCTATGCTACAGCTCGTTCTTTAGTTACAGCTAAAAAAGTGACCGAAGGAATAAATGCAAAAATTCCGTTGATTGTGTACAATGGAGCCTTTGTGATTGATAATATTACAGAAAAAATATTAATTGCTAATTATTTTGATGATTCGGTACATTCCGTGCTAGAAGATTTATTTAGCAATAACGTGTATCCTATTGTTTACGCATACATTAATGGGGTGGAAAAATTCTCGTTTGTGCGAAAAATGTGTACAGAGGGTATGAATAGGTTCCTCGAAAGCCGTAAAGGCGATGTTCGAACAAATGAGGTAAATTCATTGTCTGAGTTGAAAGAGGGTAATATTTTTTATATTACCTGTATTGATACACCGAAAAAACTTATGCCTTTGTATGATAAATATAAGGAAAAATATCATTGCGTATATCAGACGGATATTTATACAAATGAACAGTGGTTAGAAATTATGCCGTTAGACGCATCAAAATCAAATGCTATAAGGCAATTACAAAGCATGTTGAATTGTGAAAAGCTAATTGTGTTTGGTGATGGAAAAAATGATATAGACATGTTTCAAATGGCTGATAAAAGTTATGCTGTTGCAAATGCACACAATGATTTAAAACAATATGCCACAGAGGTGATTTTGTCGAATGACGAAGATGGTGTTGCTAGATGGCTTGAAGCAAACTATAAGCAATAGAAGGCAAAGTTGTTAAGCATTGCGCTTGAAAACAAACAGGTTGAGTATATTCTGAAGGATGAGGATATACGCGATTTTTACGCTGTGATTTGTGATGGAACGGATAGTGAAGAGGCGAAAAAAGTTCGTGACATCATGGAAAAGACAGAGGGGTAAGAATGTAGGTCTGTACAGGCTGAACGCTTATCATAGATGAAAAGAAAGGAATGCAGAATTTTATGTACGGAAAAGCAATCGAATTATTTCTGGTAAATGGCTCTGCAGATAGTTTAACTACTGCAGAGTTATCTAATTGGAATGGCAAAGCGATTAAGATACCGAGAACTGAGATAAGTGGATGTCATAGAGAAGACATAAAGGGTGTCGGAGTTTATTTTTTGATGTGTCAAGAGGATGATGGAACGGATTCTGTATACATTGGAGAAGCAGAGAATGTATTGGATAGGCTAAATCAGCATCTTAGAGATTTTCAGTCTGGCAAGGAAAAATATTACTGGACAACCGCCGTTATTTTCGTTGGCCGAGACTTGAATAAAGCTTTAATTAGATATTTAGAGAATCGTTTTGTTGAGATTGCCAAGGAATGTGGGAGATATTCTGTTTTGACGAAGAATACTTATAAAAATACTGTGTTGAAAGAGTCACAAATCGCAAGTATGGAGGAATTTATAGACAATGTTAAAATCCTTATAAATACGCTTGGGTATAAAGTGCTTGTGCCAGCTCCTGAGGCGGCGGAAGATACGGTGTATTTGTATTGCAAAGGGTCTGGAGCGTTGGCAAAAGGATTTGTCAGCGTAGGAGGATTTACTGTTTTGGCAGGATCAATTGTGTCGGATCATACCGTACCTTCTTTGGAAACAGGAGGAAGGGCTTATTTCAATCTTAGGAATGTACTTGTTAAAGAAGGCGTAATAAAGGATGACAAGTTTCAAAGAGATTATGAGTTCAATGCACCTTCGGCTGCATCAACGGTTGTTTTAGGTCATCCATCAAATGGAAATGTGGACTGGAAAACAGAGACAGGAATAAAACTAAAAGATTTATAGAAGAAATGAAAGAGTTGATGTGGGTTCGGTTAATAGGAAAGGAGTACTGCTGTGACAAAGAAATTATTAGAGATGCAAAAGGGTTTCCAAACCGCATTTATTGATGCATCTTATGATTCAAATTTAGCATATAAACCAGAGTTTGTATACAATGATAACAAAAATGGACAGAAAGTTTTTTCGACAATAGAAGATGAATTGCTGCATTGTGATCGCTTTGCGATTAGTGTTGCGTTTATAACGAGAGGCGGTGTCACACCACTTTTACAGACACTCCAAGAACTGGAGCGCAGGGGTGTGCCGGGTAGAATATTGACAACGGATTATCTTTGCTTTAGCGATCCGGTCGCATTGACTACACTTGCGGGATTGACGAATATAGAGCTTCGGATGTATCAAACCGAGAAAGCGGGGAATGGATTTCATACAAAAGGGTATATTTTTCAGGAACAGGAGGAATATCGTTTTATTATTGGCAGCTCCAACTTGACACAGGATGCCTTGACGCGCAACATGGAATGGAATACCAAACTTATTTCTACTGATCAGGGTGAGATGATAAAATCTGTGATGGGGGAATTTGATAAACTATGGAATGCTAAGGAATATGCGAAGTCTTATGAGGATTTTATTGACGAATATCAAAGGCAATATGAAGAGAAACAGTTATTTCAGAAAATGGTTGCCGAGCAGAAAAGGATTGCGAAAAATGAGGTTATTCCGTCTATTCAGTCTTATTCAATGCAGCCGAATACGATGCAGAAATCCTTTGTATATAATCTGCGCAACCTAAGAAAACAAGGAATTGACAAAGCGTTATTAATCTCAGCGACAGGTACGGGAAAAACATATGCATCAGCATTTGCAATGCGGGAACTTGGTTTTAAACGTGTCCTATTTTTGGTACATAGAAATCAAATTGCAAAACAGGCTAAAAAATCATTTGAAAATGTATTTGGTAGTAGAATAAAGACAGGATTGGTTTCAGGGGCTTATCATGATTATGATGCAGAGTTTGTCTTTGCAACGGTACAGACATTAAGTAAGGATGAGCATTTGCAGCATTTTTCAAAAGATTATTTTGATGCGTGTATTTATGATGAGGCACACCATACTAGCGCAAATAGCTATAAAAAGGTAATGGACTATTTTACACCGCAATTCACATTGGGTATGACTGCTACGCCTGACAAGAGAGATGATAATATGGAAGGGCGGAACATATATGAAATCTTTCATCACAATATTGCATACGAAATTCGTTTGCAGCAGGCGATGGAGGAAGATTTGTTATGTCCGTTTCATTATTTTGGAATAACAGATTTGCAAACGGTTTCTGATGCTGGAAAATCGCATGAAGAGCAATTAGAGCATTTTCGGTATTTGACATGTGATGACCGCGTAAATTATGTTATGAAACAGGCTAACTATTTTGGATATTCAGGGGATCGTGTGAAAGGGCTTATTTTTTGCAGCCGCATAGATGAGGCACGTGAATTGTCGAGAAAGTTTAATGAGCGAGGATGGCGCACGCTTGTGCTTAGTGGTGCTGACTCGGAAGAAGCTAGGGCAGAGGCGATCGAGCGTCTTGTCATGGATGTCACATCAGAGGAAGATGATTATTTGGACTACTTGATCACAGTCGATATTTTTTCTGAAGGAACAGATATTGTTGAGGTAAATCAAGTGATTATGCTGCGTCCGACGCAATCGCCGATCGTGTTTGTACAACAATTAGGACGCGGACTCAGAAAACATTCCGAAAAAGAATACGTTGTGATCCTTGATTTTATTGGCAATTACAAGAATAACTTTATGATTCCAATTGCGTTATCAGGTGATCGAACCTACAATAAGGATACGATCCGAAGATATGTGATGGAAGGGGCTCGTGTTATTCCGGGTAGTTCCAGCATTCACTTTGACGAAATCAGTAAAAAAAGAATTTATGAGGCAATAGATAAGCTAAGTACGCCGAAAAAAATGTTAATTGAAAAATATACTCTGCTAAAAGAACGTTTGGGAAAGGTTCCAAGTATAGTAGATTTTTATGTACAAGGTGAGGTGGATCCGCTTTTGTTTATTCAGTATGCCGGTTCCTATCCGAAATTTTTGCAAATGGCAGAGAAAAACTGTGCTTTGAATTTAAGTGATAAAGAGCATATGACATTAGAGTTTGTGTCACAAAATATAGTAAATGGAAAGCGTGTCTACGAGCTGTTATTGTTGCGTCAATTGATGCAGGATGGAAGGATTGATAAGGAGAAGCTGACGGAATATTTACAACGTGAATATTGCGTAAAGTTATCAGATCAATCTTACGAATCAGCAATAAGTGTTCTTCAAGGACATTTTTTTAACACACAGACGGAGAAGAAGAAATATGAGAAATTAGATATATTAGTAATGAATAATACGGGGGCATTTTCGCGAATGTTATCGTTATATTCCGGCATAAAGAAGTCCGATTTTTTGGATCAGCTTAATGATTTAATAGAACTTGGCGTGAAACGATATACGGATTTATACTTGCCACTGCAAGATGAATTGGGGTTATCCCTTTACCAAAAATATTCGCGTAAAGATGTTTGTCGTATTTTGAATTGGGAACAGGATGAGAGTTCTACAATTTACGGTTACAAGATTAAGTATAATACCTGTCCTATTTTTGTCACATATGAAAAAAAGGATGATATTGCCAGCAGTACAAAATACGAAGATGAGTTTATAAACAATCAAGTGTTTAGTTGGATGACGCGAAGCCGGGTTTCTGCAGATAGTATAGAGTCTAGAAAGTTAATCGCATCTTCAGACTCAGGACTTAAGATCCTTCTTTTTGTCAAAAAGAGCGATGGAGAAGGAACTGATTTTTATTATATGGGACGTGTTCATCCTATTGCGTGGGAACAAAAAGAAATATATAATGATAAGGGTATTGCTCTTCCAATTATGAACTTTCGGTTGAAACTGGAGCATAGTGTAAGAGAAGATATTTATCAATATTTTGTATGTACGTAAATACAGAAACGAGGTTGCTATGAAAACAATTCGGGTTGTAGCTGCTGTAATACAGGCAGAAAATGCCGAAGGAAAACCTATGATCTTTGCTACCCAAAGAGGATACGGGGAGATGAAAGATGGTTGGGAGTTTCCTGGAGGTAAAATTGAAAAGGGAGAAACACCGGAAGAAGCGTTGAAAAGAGAAATTATAGAGGAGCTCGAAACTGAAATTGAAGTTTTAGAATACATCGATACAATAGAATATGACTATCCTACTTTTCATCTTTCTATGGAGTGTTTCTTTGCAAAAATTATAAAAGGAGATCTTGTGCTGAAGGAGCATGAGGCTGCGAGATGGCTGACAGAAGAGGAACTGTATTCTGTGGAGTGGTTGCCGGCGGATATTTCATTAATTGAAAAGATTAAACGAACATTATCTGTATCATGCAATTAGATGTTTACGATTTCCTACTATATATCGAATTATATTAATTGCGTGATATAATCTTACACCCTATGAAAGGACATACTATGAAGAAAAAAATAATTATTACGATAACACTGGTCTGCATGATACTATGCTCGTTTTTTGTTGTGGGAAATATAGCATCGAATCCCCAGAATCATCAAAAGGCGATCAAATATCTGGACCAGAAGAAAGCAAATGTTTTGAAATTAACCGCGTTGTCGACGGCGTCGTCGACAGCGATCACTATGATACCGGGAGATACGGCAACGCCTATCGCGACGAAGCTGGCGGATCTTACTTCATGGTTTTTGCTGATCTTATGCACGATTTTTTTGGAAAAATATTTGCTAACGATAACAGGCTATGCAGCATTTAAAATCCTGATACCGATAGCACTATTGCTTGTGATAATAAGAATTTATTGGCCAAAAGATATTTTGGTTAAATTGGCACTTAAATTAGGACTGTTTGGATTGTTCTTGTTTGCGACTGTGCCGGCAAGTGTATTTGTATCTGATTTGATCGAAAAAACATATCAGGTTACATTGGATGCCACAATGAAAGATGCTGAGCAGACAAATGAAACGATCAAACAAGAAACGCAAACAGATGATTCCAAGAAAGCTGCAGATGATCAGAATAACAAAGATGGACAAACACAGGAGAACAGTGAGCAGAAGAATCAATCTATTTGGAATTCGATCGTAAATGGTGGAAAAGAAGTGCTTGATGACACGAAACAATCGGCGCAGGATATTGTTTCGGATATCACGTCGTTTGGTTCTAAGAAAATTGAGGAATTGACGAACAAAGCGGAAAAAACGCTAAATAATTTTATTGAAGCGACCGCTGTAATGGTCATCACATCCTGCATTTTCCCATTGTTGGTTGTGCTGTTTTTCTTTTGGCTGATGAAAGTGTTCTTAGGGATAAATATTGATGTCAGCAAATTTACGAAGCCGGGAAAAAAGGGTACTAAGATGGCGGTCGTGGAAGAAAAATAGTAAATTAGCAACAAGATGGAAAATTCCTTACTGGCTGTAAGGGATATTAACCATAAATATATTGTAGTAGCTAGGGATAAGTGATTAGTATGAATAAATTGCTGAGTTTTCTTTTTCGCCGCAGTCAATGTGAATATGCTGTCGAGTTTTGCCCGCGTTGTGATGCGAATCTGACATTGCAGAGGGGATACCGAAACGACCTTCCCTATTGGGAGTGCAAGGGCTGTGGCGAGATGTTGATCAATCCAAATATTGATACAGAGACCAATATTGTATGGTTTTGTGATGAGTGTGGTGCAATGCTAAATGTGCAGACAGGATTTCAGGAAGATTGCGGAGAATGGGAGTGCACAAAGTGTGGCTTTGCTAACGCACTAGAAGAGCGGACCATATATTTATCAGAAGATGAATATCGGATGTCTCTGCAGAATCCATATAAGGGGATGAAGGACGAGGATGTATTATCACTGCTTTGCTATGAAGAAATAGAATCTGTTGGTGGGAATCAAGATGTTATTTTGATATGTGATCGAACGGGTAAGACGTACATAAAAAAACAGCTCACGATATTTGATGCAAACGTATATGAGAGTTTACGGGAACATCCAATAGCACATATGCCACAAATCTATGGGATATATCAGGGATCAAGATATTTGGTTGTTGTCGAAGAGTATATTGAAGGAATGACTCTTGCTGATTGTCTGCAACAGGAAAGAATGTCAGTATATACGGCAGTGCGGATTGCGAGGGATTTACTTAGGATATTAATAGACCTGCATACACGGGATGTACCCATTATTCACAGAGATATTAAACCATCTAACGTAATGCTTGGTAATAATGACGAGGTGTTTTTGTTGGATGTCAATGTAGCCAAAAAATATGCACCTGATCAACTTGAAGATACAAAATTATTGGGGACATTATATTATGCAGCTCCGGAGCAGGTTGGCTTTGGACATGGAGCGTCGACGCCTAAAACAGATATATATGCGCTCGGCGTATTATTAAATGTTTTAATTACCGGTAAATTACCCAAAGAAGAAAAAGCGAAAGGGGAGGTTTGGGTGATCGTTGATCGATGCATCAAGCTGGATCCGGAAGAACGATATAGCGATGAAGAATTATTGAGTGTGCTTAATACATATTTGGAAAAAGGAGTGTGAAACTGTTATGCAGGAAAAGTCGACGGACGAACTGGATGCTCAGCTAAGAAATACCACGCCAGATTGCATGGATAAATATTATAAAGAAAATCGATATTATATTGCAGAAACTTCGAAGGCGTTTACATATTATATGAAAGATGTTATTGATAAGAAAAATCTCGCATTTTGTCATTCCAAATTATATTATAAAGATATTTATTCCTTTGCAGGAGTGTCAGAGTCGTATGGAGAAAAAATACTCAATATGGAGAAGCATACGAAAAATCGAGATTTGATCATTCGATTTTGTGTGGCGGGACGATTTCAATTGAATGAAATAAATACTGCACTTAAGTTGTATGGGATGAAACCGTTATATGCCAAGGATAAACGAGATGCATGCATTATTGTGGCAATTAATAATCGCAAATATGATCTGGGTGATATTGATGATATGCTTGTAAAAAATGGGTTGCTTAAATTGTCTGCGGATGGTTGATTTAATAGCTGGCAATTGGTGCATTCAGTTTTAAGTAACGGAATACACCATACTCTGTAAGTACGATAACATCAGAGTGTCCTGTCAGGCAGTAACAAAGAGACCAAGGTAGAAAAGAATAACAGCAATAATAATGATCCCAAGTACAATTCTAATAACTGTTTTGATGTTATCAAACATCAGTTCGCCTCCCTTACTTCAATATTACAATCTTTATATTCCTTAAAAGAATGTACAAAATTAGTGATTACTTTTTTGGCATTAGCATATGCAAGATCATATATACCATTATCAATAGCATTTTGTTTGGCATTTTCTTGCATTTTTTTCTCTTGTGCATTTATTTTGTCCAAAGTAAGAGGTGTAAAACAATTTTTGTCTTCTTCATATACTTTTAATGAAGAATGGTCGACTTTGGCATTTAATATTTCCGCTTTAGGTAGTTCTATAATTATTTTTTCACCTACATACTTCGGAGCTTTAATTTTTCTAAAATCATAGCCGGCATCTACAGTGACATTATATGTATAGATGTATTTATTTTGTGTGAATGGTATCTGTATATTGGTACCCCAAAATTTACGGGAATCATTGATTTCATTAATCATGGTTTCGTGGGCAGATTGCGTTGCTAATTTTCCAATGTTTTCGAAGGATAGCTTGACAGGATCGGAACTGTCTCGAAGACTGTATTTACTTCCAACATAGAACCCGACGATTAGCAATAAAATGCCTAGGATTGAAATGAAGGATATCAATATTATTTTTTTGTGCATACTTTTTTTCGAAATGTTCTCCTTTTTTTCTGCTAGTATCTCTTTTTGCTGTAATTGTGTTTCTTGCATTTCATGCCTCCGTGTATTGTGTTACATATATATTGTTGCTGTATAATATCATTAGAATGACAATGGAATAATCACTCTTCTCGCTCGTTTGGACGAATTACTTTATATCCATATGATTCGAGAATTTCAATAATATCCGGGGTGATATTTACCGTAAGATCAATATCTTTATATTTCATGCTTCGTATAATTTGATGCATGTCATTGACAGTTACTCCCAGTATATTAGCAAGTTTATACAGATTGTCACGATCTGGAATCCCCCCGTCTGTTTCCCATTTGGCAATTGCTGACTTGGAGACATTAGTTTTCTTTGCCAATTCTTCTTGCGTCATCAACATCCTTTTTCGACGAATTGAAATGAATTGACCTAAGCTCATTCCCATTTTTATTTCACTCCTTTGCACTGTATTTATGATATAAAACCTTGTGGTATATTTCAAATTACTTTTTGATTACTCTACGTAATCTTTTTATAATTATCAACCCATTTTGCAAGAAACATCCACACCAAAATAGTGGCGATCTGCATATGAACACATATAATTCACAAATACATGAATCAAACACAAGATATGTATATTTGCATTTTACACTACTTCGGTTTATCATTAACAGTAACAATCAACCTATAAGTGAGGTGATCACTGGGAAGATTGCAATGATAAGATTATAGACAGGAGTGACAGAAATGTTTTATGTACCGGATGGAACACACCGTTGTGGATTATATACTTGTGAAAAATGTGGTAGCCGATTTTTGGATATTAAGGTAGGTCCAAGTCTTGTATGTCCGTATTGTGGGGAAGAGCCGGATATGGAAATTGGACCGGATGAGGAAATGCCAGTGATTTCAGAAGATGCCAAGCTAGTCAAAATGCTGGAGGGCGAGGAAGAGATTGAAAAGTATGATCAGTTATTGAGCCTTGCGTTGACAGGTGGAGATTATAACTGGATATAAGCAGTTATAGTGTTTGAAAATGGAGAAGATGAAATGACAACAATGTTGGATGCTTGGTTTGAGGAGTGTGTACGCTTTTTGGGACAGAATGATGCATGGCGTGATGATGCAGAATTGATCGGACAGGAGAAAGGTCGTTCTTTGTCAGCATTATGTTCGTTGCGGTTTCACTATACGATGTGGAAACGTCGAACCGGAAATGCAACAGAGTTTGCTACGCGTTATGATGAAATGATGCAGATGGTGGAAATGCTGCAAGGTGATAAAGACTATCCGTATTGGAAGTGTTTTATGAAGTTTTTTATTTGGCTGAGTGCAAGTCAGTGGCAGCAGTTATGGGATGATGTTGATGCTGTATTGATACAATTATAGGTTACTCAAACTTCCCCTACCGGAAGTTATTGCACAACCACATATTACTTATTATGTCAATGACTATATAGCATTTTGCACCCACCAAAAAGCGATTTCTGCCATCTGAGAACTATAGTAATTGCCTTGCCGCATTTTCGTTTTTCGTGATTTCTAGATTTTGTTATCTCTGATGATTGATTTACATGCCTTTCGGAAACTCGAAGTCCCGGAAGCAAGGTAATCATCATTTTTGAAAGGGACTTTGCGCTCGTCGTTACTTATGTCTCGTATTTCAGAGACATTAAGTAACGTGACGTAGCGCATCGTAGCGAAAGCGTCCCGTCCAAAAATGGATGATACCTTGCTAAACCGGGACATCTCAGACACTCCTTCAGGCATGTATTCATCAGAGATGTAACAAAATAAGAAATCACGCAAAAACTCTGCGTTCTGCGGCAATTATCTTAGTACTCTGATGACAGAACAATTTACTGTATTGGCTGCAAAATGGTTTATTTATTGCTGACATAATAAGTAATATGTGGTTGTGGAGGATTTGAGGTATGGGAAGTTTGAGCGAGTTATAAATGTGGATCTGACGAGGGATGAGTAAATGTTGGATCTTGTAGTACAAAATTGATAGAATGGAGTTTAAGTATGATCAAGAGAATGGATTTATCCGGCGATTGGGCATTTGCCTTGGATGCGGACAAAACAGGGATCGAGCAGGGAATTTTCCGTAGTCTGCCTGCAGATACGATTACACTTCCCGGTACGACTTCGATTGCCAAAAAGGGAACTCCTTCTGACAAGAAAGAAATCGGTTTTCTGACTGATCCATACTTGTTTGAAGGTTACGCATGGTATGCAAAAGAAATTACCTTGGACAAAGATTTCAAAAACAAAAATATTTATTTACATTTGGAACGTACACGCCTGACTCGTGTTTGGGTTAATGATGTAGAGGTCGGATGCAGAGACAGCCTTACTACTCCACATCATTACGATCTGACTCCTTATATTAAGGACAACACGTTTCGTCTGACTATTTTAGTTTCTAATGTGGATTACCCGACCAAAGGCGGTCATCTGACCTCTCCGGATACCCAGACGAATTGGAATGGTATTATCGGCGAGATATCGCTTCACATATGTGATGAGATCATGATCGAACATATCAAAACCTACCCGGATACAGAGCACAAATCTGTCCGTGTAGAGATTACCACCAACAATACAACGCAGACGCAACGCAATCTGTCTGTCTGTGCCGAAGCTGAATTAATGGACATTTCCGGCAAGACAGGCGTACAAGTACCTGCTGCATATTTTCAGGACATTTTCTTCCCGGTCGGCAAAGGAACGGCCGAATTTACTTATGAACTGGGAGAAGATGCTGTACTTTGGAGCGAATACAGTCCGGTCATCTACGAACTGCACTTGACAATTCCGGGTACCGACGAGGAGAGCGTGACAACATTCGGTCTGCGCGACTTTTCCACATCAGAGACTGAATTTTTGATCAACGGGACACCGACATTCCTGCGTGGCAAACACGATGGTTTGATCTTTCCAATGACCGGAGCGGTTCCTACTTCCGTAGAAGAATGGATCCGCGTTATGAGCATTTCCAAATCTTACGGTATCAATCATTACCGTTATCACACCTGCTGCCCTCCGGACGCTGCATTTGTGGCGGCTGATCTGTTGGGTATTTACATGGAACCTCAGCTTCCTTTCTGGGGAACCTTGACCGCACCGGGTGATGAAGGGCACAATGCCGAAGAGCAGGATTATCTGATTGAAGAAGGTTATCGCATGATGGATGAATTTGGTAACCATGCTTCTTATTGTATGATGTCTCTTGGAAATGAGCTTTGGGGCAGCAAAGAGCGCATGGCAGAGATCATTACAAATTATCGCAAGGTGGATGATCGTCATCTGTATACACAGGGTTCCAACAACTTCCAGCACACCCCGGTACTATTACCGGAAGACGATTTCTTTGTCGGAGTCCGTTTTAGCAAAAACCGTTTATTCCGTGGTTCCTATGGTATGTGTGATGCTCCTTTGGGACATATTCAGTGGGATGAACCTTCTGCTGATCATAACTACGACGAAGTGATCCATCCTACAAATGCAGCCGTCGATGCCGGCAACGATGCGGAAGAGATCGAAATCCAATACGGAACCGGTGTTAAGAAAGTAAAAGCTGCCGATAATGGGGGTGTTTTGATCCCACATATTCCGGTTGTCTCCCATGAGATTGGACAATTTGCGGTTTATCCAAACTTCCGTGAGATTGATAAATATACCGGCGTTCTCAAAGCAAGAAACTTCGAAGTATTCAGAGACCGTTTGAAAGAAAAGGGCATGTTAGATCAAGCCGATGACTTTTTCTACACCAGTGGTAAGCTGTCTGTTCAATGCTACAAGGAAGAACTGGAGGCTGCTGCTCGTACAAAACTGCTCGCCGGATATCAAATATTGGATATTCAGGACTTTTCCGGTCAGGGTACCGCTCTCGTTGGTATTTTGGATGCCTTTATGGACAGCAAAGGACATGTTACACCGGAGGAATGGGCAGGATACTGTTCCGATCACATTCTGTTAGCACAGTTTCCAAAATATGTCTATCAGGCAGGAGAAACCTTCCGTGCTAAGATGGCGATCCGCTACTACAATCCTGAGAAGTTGGAAAATAAAATTCTTCACTGGGAATTAAAACAGCAGAAAAAGATCATTCGAGAAGGATCCGTTGTGATTCCGGATGGTGCTTTTGACCTGGTAGAATTAGACGAGATAACCTTTGATTTTCCGGAGATCACGGAAGCTGCTACTTATCATTTGGATCTTAGTGTACCGGAAACCAATATGGCAAACACCTATGAGCTATACTGCTTCCCAACACTGTCAACGGAAATTCCGGCCTCCGGCATGACGATCGGTGAAGGTGCCAATGAAGTCCATGTGACGGCTGATTACGCAGAAGCCTGCGCATTGCTTCAAAATGGTCAAAAAGTATTGTATCTGCCAACCGAACTTGCCGACAAGATCGAAGGCTTTTATTGTACGGATTTTTGGTGTTATCCAATGTTCCGCGATATTTGCGAATGGATGAAGAAGCCGGTTGCTGTCGGTACAATGGGGCTGTTGATCCAAAAGGATCATCCGGCTTTAGCTTCTTTCCCGGCTCACAAATATTCCACACCACAGTGGTATAAGATCGTATCGCACTGTGACTGTGCTATCTTAGATGACGTGACCGATAAGAGCTACCGCCCGATCGTGCAGATGGTCGACAACTTTGAACGTAACCACAAACTGGGTATCTTGTTTGAAGGTAAAGTTGGCGAGGGTACCTTGATGGTATGTACCAGCCGTTTAAGTGAGGTTGCCGAGTATCCTGAGATCAAATGCTTTGCAAGATCAATACTGGATTATGTGACCTCGGATGCTTTCGCACCTGAGCAGACATTGGATATGGCACTTCTTAAGCGTGTATTTTGCAAGGAAGACTAACCGTCACATCCGAATAAAACAATAAAAGATATAAACAAAAGCAGTTTCCTATAAAGAAAAAAAGCCACCAAGACTTGATGAGTACCCTGTCACTGACAGGACATATCAAATCTTGGTGGCTTTCAATTTTGATACTCTTATATGTGCTTTCAACCTAATGTGAAAGAACATACCTCATTATTACAAACTTTAATTCTAAAGTGATTGGATAAACCGCATGAATGCATTCATACCTTCGTCTGTGTTTTTATAAACACCGGCATGCTCTAATACTTTCTTAAAAACGATACCGATCTCCGTCTGAAGAATTTCATCTACATTATCTTCTGTGATCGCATCGTATTTTGGTAAAAACTCGTCTACCCAGTCTGCATGTTTTGCAAGTTCCTCATCGGCTCGAATATCTTTTCCTGATATAATGTATTCGCCCAAACGCTGCATTTCTCCCTTTAATCTAGCCGGAAGGACTGCCAGACCCATAACTTCGATCAAGCCGATATTTTCTTTCTTAATATGGTGCAGTTCCTGATGTGGATGGTACACACCTAACGGATACTCCGGCGTTGTAATGTTATTGCGAAGTACCAGATCCAGTTCAAACTCCCCGTCCCGCATTCGCGCGATCGGTGTGATCGTATTGTGTGGTTCTCCATCCGTCTGCGCATAGATAAAAGCATCTTCATCCGTATATGCTCTCCATGCCGTCAAAATATGTGCAGCAAGCTTTACCAGGCGCTCAGCCTCTTTATGACGAATACGTACAACCGACATCGGCCAATTTACGATCCCCGCCTGTACATCCTCAAAGCCCGGAATCGTCAATGTCTGCTTGATTTCCGCTCTTTCCATTGCAAATTCATAATGACCACCCTGGAAATGCTCATGTGCCAATATCGAGCCGCCTACAATTGGCAGATCGGCATTTGAACCTACAAAATAATGTGGGAACTGACGCACAAAATCCAACAGTTTACGAAAGGCAGATTCATCAATCTTCATCGGTGTATGATCACTATTAAATAGGATACAGTGCTCATTGTAATATACGTAAGGAGAATACTGCAATCCCCACTGACCGCCATCAATGGTTACCGGAATAACACGGTGATTCTGTCTTGCCGGATGATTCACTCTACCTGCATACCCCTCGTTTTCTTTACACAGCAAACATTTCGGATAAGCACTCTGTGGTGCATTTTTGGCAGCGGCGATCGCCTTAGGATCTTTCTCCGGCTTAGATAAATTGATCGTAATGTCTAATGTCCCATACTCTGTATCTGCGGTCCACTTTACATCACGCTTGATTCGATCACGGCGGATATAATTGGTATCACAACTTAATTTATAATAATAGTTTGTTGCCGCTTTGGGTGATTCTTCATACAACTTGCGAAACTTGCGGATCACGGTACTTGGTGCCGGAACGAGTGCTCCCATCAGTTTCGTATCAAATAAATCCTGATAAACAACGCTGTTCTCTGTCATAACACCACGGGAATATGCATTTTCCATAAGGTCCGCTAAAATCTCATGAACCGGCCGTACCGGCGTCTCCTGCTCTGGTGTCTGATATTCATCCAACTGCAAAATCTCCAACAAACGATTGATCACATACACACGATCTTCCGCTGCGACCAAACCATTTTTTTCCCCATAACGAACCAACTCATCAATCAACACACTGTTATCTGCCATGCTATTACCGTACCTTTCTATATGTGGTTGAGGGGCCCGCCAAGACCCCTCCCAATAAATAATATGAAATCTTTGATAGGCTTAGTGTACTTTTTCGCCCTTAATCTCGATCATGTGATTTACTGCATGCTCTAACGCATCAATGGAAGCACGAATAATATCTTCATCACTGCTTACGCCCCAGTATAACTGCTTCTCATCCTGCGTAATTCCAACATAAGCCATCGCCTTAGAAGAAGATGTCTTCGACAATGCGTGCTCCTCATATACATCCAATACATAGCTGATACCTAAGAAATCCTTGATCGCATTGTTGACTGCATTCAAACGTCCATTTCCCTTTGCCTCGACAACTTCTTTTTTGCCATCCTGCTCAAAAGTAACCTGCGTTGTAATACCATCTTTCTGCTGGAAGTGTACTTCTGCAATAGCAAAACTGCGCTTTGGCTTGCTGTATGTCTCTTCGAATACGCGCAGCATATCTTCCGGACTGAGCTCTGCATGTGCATGATCGGAAACACCCTTCATCAGGTAACCGACTTCCTCACGCATACGGTCTGGAATCTCTAATCCGTAATTCTGTTTTAATACATACGCTACACCGCCCTTACCGGACTGGCTGTTGATACGGATAACATCCGAATCATATGTTCTTCCAACATCTTTCGGATCGATCGGCAGATATGGAACCGTCCAAAGATTTTCGTTACGCTCCTCGCGATATGCCATACCTTTGGAGATAGCATCCTGATGAGAACCGGAAAATGCGGTAAATACAAGCTCACCTGCATATGGCTGACGCTTGGATACCTGCATTGCTGTCAAACGCTCATACGTATCTGCGATCTCCTGCATATTGTGGAAATCTAACTTGGAATCCACACCATGAGAATGCAGATTCATAGCAACAGTTACTAAGTCTAAATTACCGGTACGTTCACCGTTACCAAATAAAGTGCCTTCCAAACGGTCTGCTCCTGCCAATACACCAAGCTCCGCAGTTGCCACGCCAGTACCACGGTCATTGTGTGGATGCAGAGAAAGAACAACATTATCACGGTATTTCAGATGTTTGCTGACATATTCAATCTGGCTTGCAAAAACATGCGGCATTGCATTCTCGACAGTGGCAGGGATATTAATGATCGCCGGTGCATCTGCCTGTGGCTGCCATACATCCAAAACGGCATTACATACTTCTACTGCATAATCTACTTCTGTTCCATGGAAACTCTCCGGGCTGTATTCAAAGCGGAAGTTACCATGTGCCTCTGCAGCAAGCTCTTTTAACAGTTTTGCTCCGTTTACTGCAATCTCCTTGATCTCTTCCTTGGATTTACGGAACACCTGCTCTCTTTGTGCTACAGATGTAGAATTATATACATGAACGATTGCATTTGGTGCACCATCCACTGCTTCAAATGTCTTGCGGATAATATGTTCTCTTGCCTGTGTAAGTACCTGAACCGTTACATCATCCGGAATGAGATGCTGATCGATCAGTGCTCTCAAAAAAGTAAACTCTGTCTCGGATGCTGCCGGAAAACCGACCTCAATCTCCTTAAATCCAATCTTAACCAGCATCTTAAAAAACTCTATTTTCTCGTCCAGGCTCATTGGCTCAATCAAAGCCTGATTGCCATCACGTAAATCAACACTGCACCAAACCGGCGGCTTATCAATTGCATCTTTCTTTACCCATTCATAGCAATCCTCCGGTGGCATAAAATAACTCTTCTGATACTTTTCAAATCCTTTCATAAATAACCTCACTTTCCAGACTCCCCTTTGAGTCCTTGTAATGCGTTGCGCATCTGTGTGCATTCTGTCAGAGTTTGTATAAGGATCAACGTGAAATTCTTTCGTAATGTAAAAAACGTCTCTATATAATATAGAGACGGATCATCCGCGTTACCACTCTTATTCATGAAAAACATGCGCTCACAGGTACATCAACAACTTGTCAATACCTTTCCCCTCTAACGGTGGGAATCCGTCCTGATCTACTAAAGTTCAACCGGCTGCTCCGAGACGAGTTCGCCATATCACTTCCACTGCTTCGCATCAACCAACAGCTTTCTGCATTCCATTCTATGGTTACTACTTCTCTTCTTCGCATTTCATCAAACATCATACCACATACATTCTAATTTGAAAACCCCCAATTTTTATCATTGTATCTTCCAAGTATGGAATTTTTTTAAGGGCAGCTTTCAAAGAAACTCCCAGACTGCATTTTTGATAACATAGCGTATTTTTGGTATTGGCATAATGTGGATTATGGGGATTGTGTTGTAAATAAAAATGTGCTAGTATAAATCCCGTCGAGAAAACACAATATATAGTGTCACCATGACATTTTTCGAACATTATATAGTACTTCTAAAAATCCGAGAAAGTATGCATATCCACGCAGTCTGTGTGCTTTCCTCGATTAGGAAGCAAGTCTGAATGGAGGAGGTTGCATTCATGAAAATCATGAAAAGAAGTGGCATTGAAGCCGATTTTGATGTCACCAAAATATCAGCAGCGATCAAAAAAGCAAACTGCGAGGTTGCCGCTGTTGATCAATTATCAGAAGAACAGATCGAGGAGATTTCTACTAATGTAGAGAAGATTTGTTCTGACATTGGCCGAACTCTCGGCGTCGAAGAAATTCAGGATCTTGTCGAGGATCAGATCATGAACAAACGTGCATTTGTGTTGGCACGCAAATACATTACTTACCGTTATACTCGCGCCTTAGTCCGCAAATCCAACTCAACCGATAAGCAGATCTTAAGCCTGTTGGAATGTAATAATGAAGAGGCAAAGCAGGAAAATTCCAATAAGAATCCTACCGTAAATAGTGTACAACGCGATTATATGGCCGGCGAAGTCAGTAAAGACATTACTAAGCGTTTTTTGCTCCCAGAGGATATCGTAGCCGCACACGAACAGGGCATTATACATTTTCACGATTCCGATTATTTTGCACAGCATATGCACAACTGCTGTCTTGTCAATTTGGAAGATATGTTGCAAAACGGTACTGTGATCAGTGAAACCATGATTGAACGGCCAAAGAGTTTTTCAACTGCCTGCAATATAGCAACGCAGAGCATTGCACAGATTGCCAGTTCCCAGTACGGCGGACAGAGCATTTCTTTGGCACATCTCGCCCCATTTGTGGATGTCAGCAGACAAAAATTCCGACTGCAGGTGCGTGATGAGTTTGAAAAAGCGAATATCGCTGCTTCCGAAGAACAGATCAATAATGTAGCAGAACAGCGTGTACGCGACGAGATCAAGCGTGGCGTACAGATGATCCAGTATCAGGTGATCACGTTGATGACAACTAATGGACAAGCACCATTTGTTACGGTATTTATGTATTTAGATGAAGTTCCGGAAGGACGTCTGCGTGATGATCTTGCACTCGTAACGGAAGAGATCCTTCGCCAGCGTATTCAGGGCGTTAAGAATGAAAAAGGTGTATATATTACTCCTGCTTTTCCAAAGCTGATCTATGTATTGGAAGAAGATAATATTACCGAAGGCAGTAAATATTGGGAACTAACCAAACTGGCAGCAAAATGTACGGCAAAACGAATGGTTCCTGACTATATTTCTGAAAAGATCATGCGTAAATTAAAAGATGGCAACTGCTATCCTTGCATGGGCTGCCGTTCCTTCCTGACTGTTTATCATGACGAAAACGATAAGCCAAAGTTTTACGGTCGCTTTAATCAGGGCGTTGTCACGATCAACTTAGTGGATGTTGCCTGCTCTTCCGGCAAGGATATGGATAAATTCTGGCAGATTTTTGATGAACGTCTGGACTTGTGTTATCGTGCACTGATGTGCCGCCACAAGCGTTTATTAGATACGCCTTCCGACGTTGCTCCAATCCTTTGGCAGTACGGTGCTCTCGCTCGTCTGAAGAAAGGTGAGACGATCAATAAACTGCTATATAACGGATATTCTACGATTTCTTTGGGATACGCCGGATTATGCGAATGCACCAGATATATGACCGGACACAGTCATACTGATCCGGAATCCACCCCATTTGCATTGCAAGTCATGCAGCATATGAACGATGCTTGTGCAAAATGGCGCGAAGAAACCAACATCGACTTTAGCTTATATGGTACTCCGCTAGAGTCCACCACCTACAAATTTGCCAAATGTCTGCAAAAACGCTTTGGCATTATCGAAGGTGTGACCGACCGCGGCTATATCACTAACAGTTATCACGTACATGTAACTGAGGAGATCAATGCCTTTGATAAATTGAAATTTGAGGCGCAATTTCAAGAATTATCTCCGGGTGGTGCGATCAGTTATGTGGAAGTACCGAATATGGAAAATAATATCGAAGCCGTATTAAATGTTATGAAATATATTTATGATAATATTATGTATGCGGAATTAAATACCAAGAGTGATTATTGTCAATGCTGCGGTTATACCGGTCAGATTCAGATCGTCACTGACGAACATGGTAAGCTGATCTGGGAATGCCCAAATTGCGGCAACACTGACCAGAACAAAATGAACGTTGCAAGACGTACCTGTGGGTATATTGGGACGCAATTTTGGAATCAGGGACGTACCCAGGAGATCAAAGAACGCGTGCTGCATTTATAATATTTAAGATTCCGGACGGGACTCCAGATCGCGGCTTAAAGCATCCAAATAATGAATGAATATTTGGTTTGATGTGCGTATCTGGTAATCCTGATCCAGTTCGTGACGCAAAAAGCTTTTGCGTCCTCCTTCTGCTGCACGATCCCAAAAGCGTTTTACATCGCGAAACGGTACATAGTAATAGACACCGGCTTCCTTAAAATAGACGATCAAAAACGCAATGCCATCTTGCCGCTCAAAGTCCTGCATATACTCCATCTGATGCTCATGGATATTTTGCAGGGCAAAACGCTCTCCGGCGCATTCTTTGGCATCAAAACAAATTGGCACCCCCTGCACATTCCCGATATAATCTACGGTACTTTTTTGTTCAAAATATGCTAAGGTGATATGCCGATGCTCTTTGTCGATATTGATCGGCGTAATGGGCGTCGGTATTTTTTGTACTAATGCCAAATGCTCTTTGCGATATTGTTCATTTGTCATATTAAGGGCTTCCTCTAACATAGAGCCTCGAAGTCCTCTTGAATTCCAAGATGGCATAATTCTCTCAACTCCTTATGAATAGTGCAATATGATCATTTAATCTCTATCCCTAGTCTGCGCACTATCTCAGCTAAATACTGTTCTGTTCCGTTTCCATCCCTAGTCTGCGCAGTACCTGTGCAAAATTGTCTGGGAGTTCCGCTTTCCAAACATATTCTTTTCCATGTGCCGTAAATATAAGCTGCCAAGCATGCAGCAATTGCACTCGCTGATGTAACTGCTCTCGGTCGAAGGCAGACGCTCGTTTCGTACTGTATTTAACGTCCCCCACCAATGGATGACCAATGCTTGCCAAATGAGCACGAATTTGATGAGATTTACCTGTGATCAGATGCACCTGCAACAGGGTAAAAGATTCCCCTTGATACACCCCCTGTTGAAGCGGCAGGTATTCCGTTGCAATCGGTACACTGTTAGGGCCGGGCTGTTGTCTTACTGTCACTTTATTGGTTCGACTATCCTTCTCTAGGTAGCCTTTCAAATACTGCTTTTTTGACACACTTCCATGAACAACACATAAATAATATTTGCAGATTGTACGTTCCTTGAACCGCTTATTCATGTCCTGTAGCGCACGTACCGTCTTTCCTGCTACGATCAGGCCGGAAGTATTTCGGTCCAAACGATTACAGATTCCCGGACGAAACGTGTCATCAGCAGCATTATCTGCCAAATAATCTGTAATCTGTTCAACGATCGACCTGTCATTTCTGTCCGCTTTTTGGGATAGCACTCCAACCGGCTTATTAACCACCAAAAACTGAGCATCCTCATAGACAATTTGCAACGGCGGCAAGTTTCTGTCATAGTGCCCCTGCTGCAACTCTATTTTTCCTTGACGTGCACCCTTTTCCAGCCTCTTTGCCTGTGGCATCTGTTGTGCACCATTAGTCGGCCTCTTTGCCTGTGACAGGTGTTGTGCGCCCAAATCAACTTCTTGAGCTTTCTTCCCTGACCGAAAACCATCAATTGTTTCATCCGCAAGAAACAATTTTATCTGATCGCCGGTCTGAATCCGCTCCGACCCAGACACTTTTTTCCCGTTTAACACAATGTTTTTCTTGCGCATCATCTTATAAAAAAAGCTTTTCGGAGCATCCGGCATATATTTTTCCAAATAGCGATCCAAACGCTGTCCTTCCTCGCGTTCAGAAATTATTACTTCTCGCATAATAGCTCTCTGCCCTTTCTCTCGGTTATACGATCAAAGATCGCAGATAAGATTTCACATGTTCCAACTCTTCTTCCTGATCCTCCGTACATTCCGGAATGGAATCAATTCTTGCTAACTCCTGTAAAAACATCGCCTGCTTCTCCACGATCTGCACTTTATACTGCGTTCCCCAGTTAGCAACGCCCTTGGACAAATACTCTCTAACATAGGATAATTCCTGTTTTCCATTGCCCAATACGCCAATCACTCGTCCATTACCTACTGCCAAAAAATCTAAATGCATAATCTTTTCGGAAGAAGTGATCACCAGATCTGTCATCAGTTCCATCCTCTCCGGCAAAGCTTTTTGCACCTTTTGGTATTGTTCCTCGGTTACAGAATGATACGGAAACACCACAACAAAACCAACAATCTGTTTCACGATCGGCAGTACCCCTAACACTGCGATCACCGTAAATAAATTCTGTCTGGACATATGATTCAGCACCAATCCCAATACATAAATCCCAATAGAAATAGCACTATAAATAATTGCTATCGTAAGGGTTCTTTTCTTTCTATTGTTTATATAACCGAAATCTCCACGTTTCGCTTTCATCCGTTCCTCCAATCATATCTTGTAATTACTGCATGCGCCATCCTGCGTAATATTTGTTTTTTAGCATTCCATTCTGCATATATTTTCCCCAGCCTAATGCAAAACCATCTACACATACTAACACATAATTTTCCGTCTGCTTTAACATCCCCTCATTCAAAACAGTCACATCCTGCAGTGTCTCTCCTTTCAGATAACGGATCACATCCTGTTCTTCGGAAGATAAATTCACATACGGAAGCTTGTCCTTATCGCAAATAGAAAGTGCAAGCTGTATGGACGGCTCAAATCGTTTCTCGGCGCTACCCACGATCAATCCTGTCTGAATACAGCGAAGCCCTTTCCACGATACGGATCCTTCCATTTCTAACGTAAACTGTTTCTTGCCGGGAATCAAACGATACCTCTCTGCTCCGGGAGCCGATAGACATCCTGTCCACCAAGTCGCCTTAGCCGCAAGATCGTTATCTCCATCCATCCTTCTGCGGTCTTTTTTCCCGGAGAGACGTTGTTGTCTCGTACCGTCATATTTTGATCTTCGTCCTGCTCCGGAACTTTGATGTTTTTTCTCTGCCATACGAAAACCATGATCATGCACTCGCTCGGCAAGGGAATTTTCCTGCTCCGCGGAATTGCTTTCCTGCTCTACAGCCGACGAATCTCCTTTCTGCAAAAGGACAGCGAAATGACCCTCTCCCACTGTCTTATGTGGGAAAATTCGAACACAGCGAGATAGCTGCTGCCGTTCCGTTTCTGTCAACGCGGCATCCGTGATTCCGCTGCAAAAGCCCTCTTTACGTGGGACTTCACAAACGTGCATATCCGGAAATTGCCGCAAAAACCACAATATATTTTTTTCATCTTCTTCCGGCGAAAAAGTACATGTGGAGTAGACCAAATATCCACCTTCCCGAAGCATTTGATAAGCCGCCTTCAAAATATCCCGTTGGATCGGAGCATAATATTGCGGCCCTTTTTCTTCCCAATCCTGTACCATATGGGGATCTCTGCGAAACATCCCCTCTCCGGAGCATGGTGCATCGATCAAAATACCATCAAAATATTGTGAAAAGGACTCCTGCAAACGTTCCGGTTTTTCCGCTGTAACGACTGCATTGACCGCCCCGGCAATCTGCAAATTCTTCGCAAGTGCCATTGCCCTGGAAACACTAATATCATTTGCAACCAATTGACCGGTTCCCCCCAGCTTCGCAGCCAGCTCTGTCGCCTTGCCCCCCGGTGCTGCACAAACATCTAAGATTCGATCTCCTTCATGCACAGGCAGGATCGATGCCGGTATCATCGCACTGGGTTCTTGAATATAATACAAGCCCGCATAATAATAAGGATGTTTGGCAGGATTACATTGCTCATCGGTTGTCAAAAAGCCTTTCTCCGTCCACGGTACCGGCTTTGTCTTAAATGGACAGATTTCCGCCCATTGTTCCAAAGAAATCTTAGCCGTATTGATTCGTATGGCAGTCTGTGATCTCTGCTGCATACTTTCTATATATGCGGAATATTCCTCTCCAAGCAAGTCCTGCATGGCTTGTTGATATTTCTTTGGTAACGTCATTGTAACCGTATCCTTCCTTTCTACCGATACTGTAATCCCCGCATAACAACACCTGACTATCAGGTATTACAAGCTGGATTTTCCTTTCCAGCAACACTGCAATCTCTTATAACAGCATTGCAAATATTCACTGTGCCAAATACCATAGTATAGGATATGGATCCATACTTTGCTCTCTGCCATCCTTTGCAATATAGATTCCAAAGTGCAGATGTACCGCGAATTGACCACTGGTCCCTTCCGGTCCATACCCGGTATTACCCATTAACCCCAAATAATCGCCCGCTTTTACTTTGCTGCCTTTGCGCAGATCAGGTGCATATTGCTGTAAATGTGCATAATACACATAATATCCCTGTTTGGAACGAATACCTATACGGTATCCTCCCAATTTCAGCCAGCCAATTTGTTCGATCACACCATCACACACAGATTGAATCTGTAAGCACCCCGGCTGATCTTTGGAAGCCATGATATCTACACCCTCGTGACTTCTTTTGCCACCAAACGTTCTCGGTGCTCCATAGCCATCCTCAAAGTCCCAAGATACTTTACCTCGGCGATCCTTTCGCACCGGAAAGCATTCCATATCACGAAGCAACGCTCTGCTATGCGAAGATATATGGTTATGCTGCATTAACGTCTGATACTTCAGCAAGTTGTTCTGCCTGCTTTGCCAAGTCGCAATATACAGCCCCATATAGCCGATCAATATAACATACACTGCAAAAACAAGCCATATCTTTCGTATACGGATCTTATTTTTGTTCATAGGAAATTATATGCTTTCTATGTCCGCATATGCTTTCCGGCTACACGATTATTCAAATGATTCCTTACATATTGCGGTTCTTCTCAGCGCAAGCATGCATTGCGTCCATGACGATTCCACGAAGCCCGCCTTCCTCTAACACACGTACCGCATCAATGGTTGTTCCCGCCGGTGAACATACCATATCCTTAAGCTCACCCGGATGCTTTCCGGTTTCTAATACCATTTTAGCACTGCCAAGTACAGACTGTGCAGCGAACTGATAAGCCTGCGCACGAGGCATTCCCTCCGCTACAGCAGCATCTGCCATGGCTTCAATGAATAAGAAAACATATGCAGGAGAACTTCCACTAACCGCAATAACAGCATCCATAATCTTTTCGCTGATCACTTCTGCCTTTCCAAAGCTCTCCAAAATATCGCATACCTGTTTTAAATCCTCTTCTCCAACATTTGCATTTGGACATACCGCCGTAATTCCTTCACCAACTAACGCCGGTGTATTTGGCATCGTCCTAACAATCTTATGAGATCCACCAAATGCCTCTTCTACCCAGGCAACGGATTTGCCTGCTGCAATCGTAACAATAATCTGCTCCGAAGACACAACATCTTTGATCTCTGCAATTACCTCCGCATAATAAACCGGTTTCACTGCAAGTACAATAATATCTGCTTTTGCAGCCTCTTTGTTATCTAAAGTGACATTCACACCATACTGTGCTGCTACCGTGTCAATCGTCTTTTGTGTCGCTGCCGTTGCAATGATTTCATTCTTAGGCAATAAACCTTTGCGCAACACACCACCGATCATCGCCTGTGCCATATTTCCAGCTCCAATAAATGCTAATTTCATGTCTCATTCCTTCTTTCTGTCCAAGCCATTTTCGTGCATCTAAAACCTCTATAAGGCTCACTACATAGTAGCACAAATCCCCTATGACAGGCAAGCATCCCACAGTGCAGCTGCGATATCAATGCCATGGCGCAATTTCCATAGAATCCATATATACCTGTGTAAATTTTGCCTGCTCTGCCAGTTCAATATGATGTATGTCTGCGATATGCTCCTGCAGCATATCTATAAATTTCGGGTCACATAACGCTTCGCCTGCTCCTTTTCCCGCTGCGTTCCCAACAAAAATGATTTTCTTATCATCAATAGAAGGTAAGAGTCCCATCTGTTTTGCACTGCCCGGATTGACAAATCCTCCAAAGACACCAGCAACGTACAGCTCCTGTATGTCCTCCACTGACACCACTGCCTGCTCTAATAACAACATCATGCCGCTCTGTATCGCTGCTTTCGCTAACTGCACAGAACGAATATCCTGCTGCGTCAATACAATATCGTCATACAGAACAAATTGTCTTTCTCCCTTAACATCCGTAGTCAGACAGTCCGCAAATGGTCTGGCACTGTTTATCTGCATCGCTTCGTCACCAGAAAGCAGGCAACCATCCGATGTCATCACTTGATGGCGGCGCAGAGCCGCAAGAAGATCTACCAATCCGGAACCACAGATCCCTATCGGCTTCTGATCATTTTGTTCTCGAGCAGACACCAAGGTAAGCTCGATATTGCCCGCACCACGAAACAGTTTCACCGCATTAATAACCCCTGCTCTCGCTCTCCTGCCATGCGAGATCCCTCTTCCCTCAAATGCCGGACCTGCGGCAGTAGAACACGCATACAGTGTTCCTCTGTTATTTAACAGAATCTCTGCGTTCGTTCCCAGATCAACCGCTAATTGGATTTTGTCCGCATCCCACATCCGCAAATTTCCAAGCATTGCCGCAGCATCTGCGCCAACATGTGCCGCTATGCCAGGCAATACTGTAATGGCTAACGTATTCCAGTCTTTCCAGCCAACATCTTTCCCCAATAATGTATAGCAGCCTTCATAAGCTGCCGAAAATGGAGCTCCCATCAGACCGGTAACGTCTTTTTGCAAAAAGAGATGACACATGACCGTGTTTCCTACCACCGCCATTTGAACCGGTACAGTCTGCGCAAAAAGTGACTTCCATTTACAGATCAGTTTGCTGCCCATTTGGAAGATCTGCTCGCGTATACGCTGTACCAAAAGGTCGCCTCTTCCCTCTTTGACATGCATAAGCCGCATCATAACATCACTGCCATAGGTTCCCTGTGCATTGTCTTCTGCTAACGTTGCTACCAGCTCACCATAAGAAGTATATAGATCAACTACCACCGTTGTCGTTCCAATGTCTACTGCCAGCCATGGATCTCCTCCCGTTTGAAACTGCGTATCTATCGCTTGTCCTATTTTAGCACTTTCGCGTGTAGAATTCTTTAAGATCACCATCTCCTGTCACCTTCTTTCTATTATTTTCTATCTATGTAAAAGGTAATGCCCATACTTTTCATTGTTCTCGTCACACTCTAGTTTTTATTTGTAGAAAAGAAAAGAGGTCGTTCCACACGACCTCTTTCGCTCATTTTTACTCCATTGCGCCTTACTTAGCGTAATCGGTTACTCTGGATTCACGAATAACATTTACCTTAATCTGGCCAGGATATTTCAGTTCATCCTCAACCTGCTTAGCGATGTCTCTTGCTAATAGTATCATGTCATCATCTGATACCTTCTCTGGTATAACCATGACACGAACTTCACGTCCTGCCTGAATGGCAAATGATTTTTCAACTCCCTTAAAGCTATTTGAAATATCTTCTAACTGTTTCAATCTGTTTGTATATGTTTCCAGTGTTTCTCGACGAGCACCCGGTCTAGCTGCAGAAATGGTATCTGCTGCCTGAACGATGCATGCGATCAAGCTTTCTGGCTCCACATCGCCATGGTGTGCTTCCACAGCGTTAATTACAATACCCGACTCTTTATACTTCCGACATAAGTCCGCACCAATCTGAACATGTGTACCTTCCATCTCCTGATCGACCGATTTACCAATGTCGTGAAGCAAACCTGCGCGTTTTGCTAGACGCACATCAGCACCAATTTCTCCGGCAAGTAAGCCAGACAAATGTGCAACCTCAATAGAATGTTTCAATGCATTCTGACCATAACTGGTTCTAAACTTCATTCTACCTAACAAACGAATTAATTCCGGATGAATTCCATGAACACCAACCTCTAATGTTGCTGCTTCACCTTCTTCACGAATCATCGACTCAACATCACGCTGTGCCTTCTCCACCATCTCTTCAATTCTTGCAGGATGAATTCGTCCATCAACAATTAGTTTCTCAAGAGCAATACGAGCAACCTCTCGTCTTACTCCATCAAATGCAGATAAAACAACTGCCTCCGGTGTGTCATCAATAATAAGATTTACACCTGTCAGAGTCTCTAATGTACGAATATTACGTCCCTCTCGACCAATAATTCGTCCTTTCATCTCCTCATTTGGCAACTGAACAACGGAGATTGTTGTCTCTGCTACATGATCCGCAGCACATCGCTGAATCGCAGTCACAACATAATCCTTTGCCTTTTTGTCTGCCTCTTCCTTTGCCTTGTTCTCTAATTCCTTAACGAGAACAGCAGTTTCATGTTTCACATCTTCTTCTACAGATTTTAACAAATATTCCTTTGCTTGTTCGGAGGTCAAACCGGAAATCTTTTCCAACTCGCGAAGATGGCTGTTCTTAATCGTCTCCAACTCTTTCTTAAGACGATCCAAATCCGCATCTTTCGCATTTAATTTGGATTCCTTCTTCTCTAAGGCTTCCGATTTTTTGTCCAGAGCTTCCTCTTTCGATAATACTCGCTTTTCATATCGCTGAATTTCGGCTCTACGCTCTTTGGATTCACGCTCAATTTCATTCTTATTCTTGATCGCTTCTTCCTTCGCCTCTAATAGGGCTTCACGCTTTTTCGTCTCTGCAGTCTTTACAGCTTCATCAATGATCTGACGAGCCTTGTCCTCTGCATTGTTCAACTTCTGATTCTCAGATTCCTGATAACGCTTAATAGAAATCGTCTTCGTCAAAAGTGCCGTAACAACGATGGCAACCAGTAAGATCACAACGGCTACTATTTTAATAACCATTGGTGACATCGAACTGAAGCACCTCCTTATAAATATTCATTGCACATAGTACAACAGTTCAATTTTATACTTTTCACAGAAAAATGTCAAGTAAACTTCCCCTAATATTGGCAATCATTTCGCTCGCGCCATAGGTCAATTTGGCGACGAACAGCATCCAGTCGAAACCCCCGCCGATACAGTTTTGCCGTTACTTTTTGCTGCTCTTCATAAGATAGTTCTGTCCTTCCTCGGAGCAGTTTTTCCAGTGCCTTTTGCAGTGCCGGGGTATCATCCTCGTCAACAGCCTCTATTGCCAGCGTGATCCACTGCTCCGGAACGTGTCTTTTTTGTAAATCCTGACGTATTCTTCGCATACTTCGGGATTCGCGATATATTTCTACAAACCGCTTTGCATACCTCTTATCGTCAATATAATGATACCCGGCAACATATTGTATTGCTGCTTCCACTGCTTCTTCTGAGAATCCCGCCTGTTCTAACTTACTGCGAAGTTCCCATTCCGTGCGATCCATATGCTGCAACAATCCCATCGCTTTCTTCGTTGCCTTTAATTTCTCATCTTCCATCGATTATTCCGCATCGTCAGCCTTTTTGGCTGCCTTAACCGGCTCCTTAACTGTTTTATCAGACGCCTTTTCCTCATTCTCTACCTGATCAACACCCTCTTTCTGAGCATATTTTTCACGTACTTTTTGTTCAACCTCTTCCATCAGATCCGGATGTTCTTTCAAGAACAGTTTTGCATTTTCACGTCCCTGACCGATCTTATCTCCGTTATAGGCATACCAAGCGCCACTCTTATTGACAATATTTTCTGCAACGGCCAGATCCAAAATATCTCCTTCTCTGGAAATGCCCTCTCCGTAAATAATATCAACCTCAGCAGTACGGAATGGTGGTGCCACTTTATTTTTCACAACTTTGATCTTGGTTCGATTACCGATCGCCTCACCATCCTTTTTGATCTGCTCCCCACGTCTGACTTCCAAACGAATGGAGGAATAATATTTCAATGCACGGCCACCGGTCGTTGTCTCCGGATTACCGAACATGACACCAACTTTCTCACGCAACTGGTTGATAAAGATCACCGTACAATTGGTCTTGCCGATGATCGCTGTCAATTTACGCAATGCTTGAGACATTAATCTTGCCTGAAGACCAACGTGAGAATCTCCCATCTCACCCTCAATCTCTGCTTTCGGAACCAGTGCTGCTACAGAATCCACGATCACAATGTCAACTGCACCGGAACGCACCATTGTCTCTGTAATCTCCAATGCCTGCTCTCCGGTATCCGGCTGTGAAATATATAGGTTGTCAATATCTACACCTATCTTCTTGGCATACACCGGATCCAGCGCATGCTCCGCATCAATAAAGCCGGCAATACCTCCGCGTTTCTGCACCTCTGCTACCATATGCAGCGCAACGGTCGTCTTACCGCCAGACTCTGGTCCATACACTTCTACCACACGTCCCTTTGGCACACCGCCAACACCCAGAGCGAGATCCAAGCCCAAAGAACCAGATGGTACGGTCTCCACATTCAAATGCATATTGTCGCCTAATTTCATAACGGAACCCTTACCATATGCCTTCTCAATCTGAGACAGTGCAGACTCCAACGCTTTTCTTTTATTTTCATCGATCTTTACTTCGTTTGCCATAACTAAATTCCATCCTTTCTTAATTCGAACAAGTGTTCTTTTTGTATGATAATGCTTTTTCATTATCCTGTCAACATCTTTTTGCAATTCAAGTATACTAATACTATATCTTTATTTTTAACATATGTCAATATATAATTACGTATTATTTTTATTGCATCATGTCATATGTTTTTAATCTGACGATATCTTTGGCTACATCTGCTAACTTGCTGCTGATCGATCAGATGGTATTTTGTCATATCGTGAAGACTTTTCACAAATTCCTGTCCGCTGATGGGCGCCTGTATCAAATCCTCTAATGTGTCCTCTATTGACTGACGGTACTGCTCCATCGTGATCGCATGGGCCTCACAAAGAACACGATTTTTGTATATTTCCTTAAAATATGCGTCCAGGCGATTGCTGCGACTCACACTGTCATCCAATAAAAACGGGACCTTTGGCAACAGCTTCATCAAATTTGCCATTGACGTATTCGTTATGTATAATCCATTGCTCAAATAAAATAAATTTTTTTGGTAAACAAGTTCTCCGTCTACGTTACGTTCTGCATATTCCGGCAAAAGATCTTGAAACATTTTAGCAATGTACGTACTATATTGAAACGGGATATAATCCTTTTCGATATCTGCAGTTACATTTTTTTCATAATAAATACCCCTGATCTGATCCATGGGAATCTCAAATTCATTTGCATGGCCCTCTAGCACAAGAAAATGTAATGTTTTGTCAGTTCTCCAGGCAAATGCCGGAACCTGCTCTAATTTTCTCTCCTGGTAAGAATCAATCATAAGTTTCTGATGAGACTGCGTTACTTTATGCTGCTTTAATATCTTTTTGACATCTTTCGATTGAAGCGAGGCCAGATATCTTGCCTTGGCTCGCTGCCGTTCCTGTGGCGAATGCGCTTCTTTTCCTTCATCGTATGTATCTTTATTTGATTTTTGAGCCTTCTGTGTATTGATCGTAACAGAATTTACAGTCGCAAAGGCAACGACCAACAATACAAGCGCTGCCAGTGCAAATACCGGAAGCTGCAGTATCCACGCCGCGATAAACAACGCAACAGACGCTATCCCCAGCAAAATCATTGCCCATAAAAAAAGTTTTGTCTTGACAGACCCCTGTGTCATACTGCGTATAATTTTCCTGATCATGACCGCAATCTCCCTCCTTCATATCTGGCATGTGCATCAACACAATGAAGCAGTGACTCAAACTGATCATCAAGTGTTCCTTCTTCCAAAACAACATCTAACGCTGCTGCAATATTGTGTAGTAACAGTTTGTCAATATACGGACGCAGTCCCACTAATAGCTGTCTCTTTTCTCGAAAAGACTCTGCATCTAATATTTGAAGCATGCCTCGCCTGGCGATTTCCGTTTCTGTAATACGACCGGACAAATATTTTTCCGGCTGCCCCTTTTCCAGTGCCATACGCAGCTCTTCTTCGCTCACATCCGTCCCACCGGCAGGCACATTCTCCCCCTGTGCGCGCTGATTCTCGGATGCCTCTGATTCGTTCTCCTGAGACAAATCCTGCGCCGACACTTCAGACACACTCTCCTGCAAAGCACTTTTTGCCCCGGATGCTTCTACCACTCTCTCCTGAGGTGCACGCTTCTCCCCGGATGCTTCTACCGTTCTCTCCTGAGGCGCACGCTTCTCCTCTAACACTTCTGCCATCTTATGATAAGTCGCCTCAAAAGCTGACAGAGATTTTGCCCATACGGTAAATGGTGCATGCATCTCCTGATATATGGCAAGCTCCTGCGCACTGCCCTCCTGCCTTGCAACCGCCATCAATTGTACGATCTTACCGGATTGATTCACATATAAATTACCTGCTGTCCATACTTTACTGCCCATTTTATTCTCCATTCCGCAGACACTCTGCCATACCTTATAACCTGTCTCCATTCTCCATCAATTATACCACATATCCCCCTGTTCCGTTAATATCCGTTAATAAATTATTCCATCTTCCCATGCCTCAATATCTCACACATCCACATATTGCTTATTATGTCAATCAAATAATAGCTATTTTGCAGCCGATAAAGTAAATTATCCTGCCTTCAAAAAAACTATAGCAATTGCTGCAGAACGCAGAGTTTTCGCGTGATTTCTTATTTTGTTAAGTCTCTGATGAATACATGCCTGAAGGATTGTCTGAGATGTCCCGGTTTAGCAAGGTATCATCCATTTTTGGACGGGACGCTTTCGCTACGATGCGCTACGTCACGTTACTTAATGTCTCTGAAATACGAGACATAAGTAACGACGAGCGCAAAGTCCCTTTCAAAAATGATGATTACCTTGCTTCCGGGACTTCGAGTTTCCGAAAGGCATGTAAATCAATCATCAGAGACAACAAAATCTAGAAATCACTGTGAAAACTAATTGCGGCAAAGCAATTGCTATAGTTTCTTGATGGCAGGACTCACTATATAGTGACTGCAAAATATAATTAGACCATCAACATAATAAGCAATATGTGATTCGGGCAATAACTTCCGGTATAGGAAGTTTTAGTTACTGTATATACAATGCGTCATCCTTAACATCCAGCACGATCTCCTCGCCCATATGCACATCGCCACGAAGAATCTTTTTGGCTAACAGTGTCTCTACATTCTTCTGCAAGTACCGTTTCAACGGACGTGCACCGAAGGATGGATCATATGCCTGCTCTGTAACAAACGCTTTGGCAGCATCTGTCAAAGATACATGCAATTCTTTTTCTGCTAAACGTTCATTCAGCTCTGCAAGCAAGATATCAATAATACCGGTAATATCCTGCGGACGAAGCGGCTTAAAGAGGATCGTTTCATCCAAACGATTCAAAAATTCCGGACGGAAAGAAGCGTGCAGTTGATCCAGTACCGCTTTACGTGCTTCTTCGCTGATCTCTCCATTTTCATCAATGCCTTCCAACAAATATGAGGAACCAATGTTAGAAGTTAATATCAATATTGTATTTTTGAAATCAACGGTACGACCCTGCGAATCGGTAATCCGACCATCGTCCAACACTTGCAATAATACATTAAACACATCCGGATGTGCTTTTTCAATCTCATCAAACAGTACTACAGAATACGGTTTACGGCGTACTGCTTCGGTGAGCTGTCCACCTTCTTCATATCCAACATATCCCGGAGGCGCTCCGATCAGACGAGCCACGGAATGTTTCTCCATATATTCACTCATGTCGATACGAACCATATTCGTCTCGTCGTCAAACAAATATGCCGCCAAGCTCTTAGCAAGTTCCGTTTTACCAACACCTGTCGGTCCTAAGAACAAGAAAGAACCAATTGGTTTCGTAGGATCTTTGATACCTGCCTTAGAACGTAAGATTGCTTCTGCAACCAAACGGACGCCCTCTTCCTGTCCAATGACACGTTTGTGCAATTCATCCTCCAAATGCAGTGTTTTTTCTCGTTCGCCTTCCGTAAGTTTGGCGATTGGAATTCCTGTCCAGCGAGAAATAATTTTGGCAATCTCTTCCTCGGTAACACATTCCTGCACCAAAGTACGATCTTCTGCTTTTGCCTTTTCTTCTGCTGCCTCAAGCTGTCGCTCTAACTCCGGCAATTGTCCATACTGGATCTCTGCAGCACGGTTCAGATCATAGTTGCGCTTTGCCGTTTCAATCTCTGTACGAAGCGCATCTCTCTGCTCTTTCAACTTATTTACCGTATCGACAGATGCCTTTTCGCTATCCCACTTTGCTTTCTTGGCATTGAAATCATCACGAAGTTCTGCCATTTCTTTTTGCAGTTCTTCCAAACGTTCCACAGACAAATGATCGGTCTCTTTCTTAAGTGCTGCCTCCTCAATTTCCATCTGCATAATACGTCTGCGCTCTTCATCGAGTTCTGCCGGCATACTATTTAACTCTGTCTTGATCATGGCACAGGCCTCATCGATCAAGTCGATCGCCTTATCAGGCAGGAAACGATCCGAAATATATCGGTTGGACAACGTTGCGGCTGCCACCAGCGAAGAATCCGTAATCTTGACACCATGGAATACTTCATAGCGTTCTTTCAGACCACGCAGTATTGAAATTGTATCTTCCACTGTTGGTTCATTGACCATAACCGGCTGGAAACGACGTTCCAATGCCGGATCTTTTTCAATATACATACGATACTCATCCAATGTCGTAGCACCAATACAATGTAATTCACCTCTGGCAAGCATTGGTTTGAGCATATTGCCGGCGTCCATAGCGCCATCGGTCTTGCCGGCACCGACAATCGTATGCAGCTCATCAATAAACAGAATGATCTGTCCTTCACTCTTCTTCACTTCTTCAAGAACCGCTTTCAAACGCTCCTCAAATTCGCCACGGTATTTCGCACCCGCTACCAAGGCACCCATATCCAACGCAAAGATCTTCTTGTCTTTGAGTCCTTCCGGCACATCTCCGCGAACAATACGCTGTGCCAAGCCCTCAACAGCGGCAGTCTTACCAACACCGGGTTCACCGATCAAGACCGGATTATTTTTCGTCTTACGTGAAAGAATACGCACAACATTACGAATTTCCGCATCTCGTCCGATCACCGGGTCCAGCTTGCCATCTTTGGCACGTTCTACCAGATCTGTACCATATTTTTCCAACGTATCATACGTTGCTTCCGGATTGTCACTGGTAACCCTCTGATTACCACGCACCTCAGAAAGCACCTGCAAAAATCGCTCTCGATCGATCTGACACTGCTTAAACAACTGCTTGATCTCTTTGCTCGGATGCGCTAATACACTCAAAAACAGATGCTCTACGGAAACATATTCATCTCCCATCCGTTTTGCTTCATCTTCCGCATAAATCAATGCTTCATTTAAATATTTGTCAATCCGAAGATCGCCGCCGACAACCTTTGGACGTTTTTGTAAAAGTCCTTCTATCTGCGCCTGAAATGCTTCCGGTGCAATTCCCATTTTCTCGATCAGTTTGCGGATCAAGCTATCATCTACTGTCATCATAGCGGATAGCATATGCTCCTGACCGATTTCCTGGTGACCATGATCCATGGCGATTTTCTCACAGCCTTGTACTACTTCCTGTGATTTTTGTGTAAATTTACTGATATTCATACAATCACCAATCCTTTCTGTCTCAAACAAATCCATATGCCTACATAGCCTGCTAATACTGAACTATGTAGTACACTATCTGACTATTTTGGTCCCTCTGATGATTGTTATATCACTTTTATTAGCACTCGTCAAGGGTGAGTGCTAATTTTTTATCATTTTCTTTTTGACATGTCCTGCAAGCATACAAAATACATAGATCACAACCGCTATCAGCACGATCTTACCAATTGGCCATACATAAAGTACACCACCGGATCTTGATGCCAGACCACCATCCTGTGCCATGATCTGCGTGATGGCATAATGACTTACCATGTAACCACAGGCGATACCCGCCAAAATGCCTGCCAGACAACTGATCCCATTTTCCAAAAATATCATACGCTGCAACTGTCCTCTGGTCATCCCTGCCACACGGAACAGATAGATTTCCTGCCTGCGTGTCGATAAGTTTGCCATCGTAACATTATAGATCTGCATTAAGCAGATCAACAGCAAAAATCCTCCCACTGCCAAGCCGCATGTCCGCACGAGATCAAGTGTATTTTGTATCTCTCCATATATATCGGAATAAGTAATGTCATCATATCCGGTTTCATACAGTGTCGCCCAATGATAATTTGCATCTGTATATTTTTGATTGCATTTTTTGACATATGCATTGATCTCATCCGTCGGAAAGCGCAGATGTCTGTTTACACCTACACCGAGGCTAAGCCTTCCATAGCTTCTCCCATCTAATTCCGTCATATTCTCATAAGAGGCACTCGGAATAAAGTATTGAAACAATGATTGGTCTGCCATCATAATGCCGACATGACTTGGTACGTAGCTTGTCATCCAAGATGAGTTATATGTATCTTCCTTTATGATTGCCTGTATCTTAAAATGCTCTACGCTGCCCGCATCGATTTTGCATTGTTCCATAAGACTTCGCAGAGAAAAATAACTGTAATACGTTTGAGACCATAACTGCGTCTTCTGATACTTCGAAATGTCGTATCCCTTTTTTCGGACAAGAGCAGTAACCTTATCCCAGTATTTTTTTATGATCTTAGGATCTGCTTTTTCATCCGGTTCTTGCTGCTTTTTGTCCATCGCCTGCTTGACTGCTCTGATATCTTTGGTCACCTGTGCGTCTGCTTCTCTACTGATCACCTCTATGCTGTCGCCAACCTTATAGTCTGTCAATCGTTTGTCTGTTGCCGTCGCATCACCATTACTCGTATTTATATTGTATTCGTAATCACACAATACTACTCCATGCTCGCGAACCAGCTTATCGTAAGCAATACTTCCCGCAACTAATTGTCTTTTCAAATGATCCAAATGCTTTTTATCATATCCGGCTACCGACAAAAAAGTTCTGCTCGTATCCAAATCTTTGTAGTGTGCCATAACATTGAGATTACTCAACGCAAAATCACTCTGTAAATATACCCCTGCATTTTTCACACTTTTTAACTTCCGTAACTCTTCGCTCCGATCTTTCAGCTCCGATAATGTGCTCGTTCCTTCCGAAACCAGTGCTTCCGAATATTCCTGATGCGACCCCTGCAAGCTGTTTTCAAACGTCGCATAGGTACTGTCAATACTTGTAAATACAATAGCAAACAGCATCATACTCACAGTCACTCCAACAAAAAGATAAAACTGCCCTCCCGGGCTTCTAGACATACTGCGCATGGCATATTCCCATTCTGCACCAAAAATACGTCCCATAAAGCGACTGCACCAATGGTTTTTGTGCTTCACTTGGCGTGTTTTTGATGTATTTGTTATGCCATAGCTGCCCCCTTGCAATACACGAGTCACCGACTGTTTGGAGGCCTGTCTTGCCGGCTCCAGCAATGCTAACATTGTCACTCCGATACATAATAAACCACTGAGAAGTACAGCGCTCAGCCGAAAATGGATCACTAATGGGACATTAAGATCCATCTGCGCGTTGAGCATTCCCTCTCCCAGTTTCAAAATACCGAAGCCAACACCTGTCCCAAAAACGGTACTGATGAGTGTCAACAAAATCCCCTCAACACTGAGCATACAATATAGCTGTCCACTGCTCATCCCGGCGCAGCGAAAGGCTCCATACTCCTTCATTCGTTCAAAAACAGGAAGCATCATGGTATTGCGGATCACAAGCATGGCAAATAGCGCAAATACAGCTCCCACCATCGCAAAAATTGCTTTTTCGGCTGCCACCGTCAGAGAATCATCAGCGCTGCCCTGACCTAAATGCACTTGTATATCAGGATCGACCTGTACCTGATAGCCCAACTTTTTTTCAATGATTTTCGCTGACTGATTGAGATTCGAATTATCTTTTACTTTCACATACAGCTCATATTGTTCGTCCGCCGGTACGCTGTTGTCCGAAGACACATTTTCCTCTGTATCATTTGCTGCATCGCTGTCATCGGCGGCTACATCTTCCTCTGTATCATTTGCTGCATCGCCGCTTTCATCGACAGCATCTTCCTCTGACACTGCCTCGGTGCTCGGCAATTTATATAAATACGTCCGCTCTACTTCAGGAAGTGCCGCAGCCTTTTTCTCCATTTCCTGAAACTTTTGCAGCGTCCACATATCCTTGTCCGTAATCGAATCCTGTCCCACTGCAAATTCATTAATAGTAAGTTCGCAGCCTTTTCGCTCTTTCATCGCCGCATAATATGGATAATCCAGCAGCTCCATCCCCAAAGTAATGCTGCAAAAACATAAGACCACCGCGATCATGATCGCGATCAACGAATACAATGTCTGAAGCGGATGTTTCAAGCGATAGCGGATCGCCAACATTGCATAATATCTGAACTTATTCATCGCTCTCACCCTGTCCTTTCACATCGGAGGACAAGGCATGTTTGACTTTGACGTCCGATAAGATCACGCCATCCGACAAGGTGATGACACGATCCGCCATTGCCGCAATCGTCGGATCATGTGTTACAACAAGCAGTGTTAAGGAAAATTCACGGATTGCCTGATTCAATAAACTCATCACTTCCAAACCATTCTGATGATCCAAATTGCCGGTCGGTTCATCCGCAAACAAAAGACTGGGATGTGCAGCAAGCGCACGCCCGATCGCCACGCGCTGTTTTTGTCCACCGGACAGTTCCTGCGGCAAATGTTTCTCACGACCTTCTAATCCAAGAACATGTATTAATCGCTGCAAATACTCCTCATCCATACGTCTGCCATCCAACCGTACCGGCATTTGTATATTTTCCGCTACATTGAGGATTGGCACAAGGTTATATTCCTGAAATACAAAGCCAATCTGTCTACGTCGAAATACTGCTTTCTGTTTCTCTTTTAGCTTTAAGATATCTTCTCCCTCAAAAAACACCTCTCCCTCCTGCGGCTCGTCCATCGTACCAAGCAAATGCAGCAAAGTAGATTTGCCAGAGCCGCTGGCACCG